>OUWB011209497.1_pt1 | contig 33367 bp, 32 predicted proteins | sample 1779821 | NCBI WGS metagenome assembly OUWB01 (sample SAMEA3914806, study PRJEB12502) | metagenome | biome: forest; material: soil | place: Canada | collected 2011-08-03 | depth 0.1 m
ACGCCGAACGGGCTCGGCACCTGGGGCGACGGGCGGTTGTTCATCCTGGGCACCGACGGCTATATCGAGGTGCGCAAATACGCCAATGTCGCGGTCAGCAAACAGGGCAACAACCTGTTCATCGTCGACGGCAAATCGGCGCGCTACATCGACTGTTCCAACGGCCCGCTGCCGTTCGGACCGCAATTCATCGCCGACATCGTCAACCGCACCCACATCGCCCAGGACCAGGCGCAATGCCTGCTGGCGGCGGAGCTGTCGATCCAGGCGCAAGCCAATGCCGTCCATGCGACGGTCCTTTAGAAGGAAAGCAAGAGACCCCTCCACCACCGGCCATTCATGACCTGACTTCTGCAACGCCGGCCGGCGGTCCCCGGCGCCGGCCGCCCGGCTCCCCGGCAAGCGGGGAGGAATGATAAGCAGGCAATCGTTATCTCATTCCTCCCCACTTGCTGGGGAGGGGGACCGCGCGCCTTCTTCAGGCGCGTGGTGGTGGGGCTTCTTGCTTGCTTACAAGATAATTCTTGCTTGCTTACAAGATAATCAGAGAGCTCAACATGACCACCAAACGCGATTTCCTGCTGGGCGCATCCGCCCTCGCCGCCGGTTTCCCCACCATCGTGCCGTCGAGTGTGTTCGGCCAATACGCTCCGTCCAACCGTATCAATGTCGGCGCCATCGGCACCGGACGCATTTCGCGCGTCCACGACATGCCCGGCATATTGCAGCACGACCGGGCGCGGATCATGGCGGTGTGCGATCTCGACGCCCATCGCGTCGAAGAGGGCAAGGCCTTCGTCAACGATTTTTACGCCAACAAAACCGGCAAACCCTACGATGGCGTCACCGGCTATCATAACTATCACGACCTCTTGGCCAATAAGGATATCGACGCCGTCGTCATCTCGACGCCCGACCACTGGCACGCCCTGCTGGGCGTCGCCGCCGTCCAGGCCGGCAAGGACGTCTATCTGCAAAAGCCGGCCTCGCTGACCATCCACGAAGGCCGCGTCCTGTCCGACGCCGTCCAGGCCTCGGGCCGCATCCTGCAGATCGGCAGCCAGCAACGCTCGACGGTACAGTTCCGCTATGCCGCCGAACTGGTGCGCAATGGCAGGATCGGCGAGCTGCAGCGCGTCGAGATCGGCCTGCCCGGCGATCCGCCCGGCGGCGATCCGACGCCCCAGCCGGTCCCCGACGGCTTTAACTACGAGATGTGGCTGGGCGAGACGCCCTACGTCCCCTACACGCTCGACCGCGTCCATCCGCGCATCGGCTACGACCGGCCGGGCTGGCTGCGCTTGCGGCAATTCGGCGCCGGTATGATCACCGGCTGGGGCGCGCACCATGTGGATAGCGCGCACTGGGGCATGAACACCGAATATACCGGCCCGACCGAGGTCTGGCTCGATCATGCCGCGTTCCCGAAATCGGGGCTGTGGGACGTGCACGGCGCCTTCAAGACCGAAGCGCTCTACGCCAACGGCGTGCGCATGAGCATTTCCGGCGACTATCCCAACGGCATCAAATTCTATGGGTCCAAGGGCTGGATCTTCGTGTCGCGCGGCAACGAGGCGGTGACCAAGTCCGATCCGGTCGCCAAACTGGCCGACGCGACGGCGCTCGCCGCGTCCGATCCGAAGATCATCACCTCGATCATCGGGCCGGACGAAATCCATCTCTATGAAAGCGCGGAGCAGCACGGCAACTGGCTCGACTGCATCATTTCGCGCCGGACGCCGATTTCGCCCGTGGAAATGGGTCACCGCGCGTGCTCGACCTGTTTGATCCACGACATCGCCATGGTGCTGGGGCGGAAGCTGTACTGGGATCCTGTGCTTGAGCGCTTCAGGAACGACGACGAAGCCAATGAAATGCTCGCCCGGCCGCAAAGGGCGCCCTATCGGTTTGCCTGACGATGGAACGCAAGATCGCCCTCGCCCGCCATTTGCGAAAGACCATGACCGAACCGGAGCGCTATCTCTGGGCGCGGCTCAAGTCGCGCGACGACGGCATCGTGTTCAAGCGCCAGCATCCGATCGGGCCCTATGTGCTCGACTTCTTCTGCCACAAGGCGCGATTGGCGGTCGAAGTCGATGGGGCGTTGCACGACGCCGACCGCGATGCGGTGAGAGACGCCTACTTCGCGGGCTTGGGCATCGAGACCTATCGCATTACGGCTGCTGATGTTTATCAGGACGCTGACGAAGTGGCTGACGGAATCGTTCTGTTGGCCGAGGAGAAGATCAGAAACCGAAAGTAAGAGACCCCACCACCCCGCGCCTGAAGAAGGCGCGCGGTCCCCCTCCCCAGCAAGTGGGGAGGCATGAGAAAAGAGAAGTGTTCGGCTTTCATTTTTCATACCTCCCCGCTTGGTCGGAAAAGTTGAGAAAAGAAGTAACGCCCGGCTTCCCTTTTCTCATTCCTCCCCACTTGCTGGGGAGGGGGACCGCCGGCCGGAACGGAAGATGCCACACCCTGAATGGCCGGTGGTGGTGGGGTTTCTTGCTTGCTTCCCAACAACAACAACAGGAACCCAACCCATGATCACCAAACGCGATATTATCGTCGCCCTCGCCGCGACCACCCTGACGGCGGGCGTGCTTGGCACCGCCTTCGCCCAGACGCACCCACCGACAGCCCCGATCCTCGGACCCGCGACCTTCAACTGGGACGACATGAAGCCGGTCAAGACCGATACCGGCTCGGTCGTGTCGCTGTACAAGGGCCCCACCGCGACCCTGGACGAACTGGAAATGCACGTCACCACGCTCGATCCGGGGGTGATGTCGCACCCGCCGCACCAGCATATCAACGAAGAGCTGGTCATCATCCGCCAGGGCACGGTCGAGACCCTGTCGAACGGCAAGTGGGTCAGGCTGGGGCCCGGCTCGGTGATCTTCAATGCGTCCAACAGCCTGCACGGCCTGAGGAATGTCGGCTCAACCCCCGCCGTCTATCACGTCATCAACTGGAGCCCCAACAAAACGCCTACGCCGTGACGTAGGCGTGGCCCGGCAGGCCGAAGGCGTCCCCGGTGCGAACATGGAACACCAGCGCCACGGTCCGCGCGCCCTGGCCCCCCGGCAGCGGCGCCGTGAACGCGGCCTCGGCCGGATCGGTCTTGCTCGCCACCAGCTTGCCGTCGACAAAGACGGACATCACCCCGGCCACGCCGTTGAACACAAGGCGGCCACCTGACGCGAACCCGGCATAGGGCGTGACATTGGCCGAAGCCGTGACATCGCCGTCGCCCTTGGCGACGACTGGCGCCGATCCCGCCTTGAGCGCATCCTCGTGCCCGGTCGACAGGCTGAACTTGGGCAAGGGCTGCATCGGCCCGGTCACCGCCTGGTACGGCCACGGCTGGGCCGCCGTGAGCTTCACCACCCCGGTCCCCGGCTTTAACCCCTCGGCCCGCGCGGTCACGGTCAAGGTCCCTGCCCCACCCGCCCGCGTTTGAACGATCACCTGAGCCAGGCCGTTGAACAGCTTGCGTTTATTGCCTTTTTCGGACTCCAGTGAATCCTGGTCGCCATTGCCGACGCCGATGATATCGCCGCTGGTCACCTCGAACACGCAGTCATTCCCGGCCAGGGGCATGAACCGTCCCTCCGCATCGACCGCCTCGACCCGCACCGTCAGCACGTCGATGCCGTCGCCCGCCGCGACGGCGCGTTCAGGCGTTACCTTAAGGGCCGCCGGTTCCCCCGTGGTTTCGACAAAGCTTTTGGCCACCGGCTTGCCGTCCTTGAACCCGACGACCTGCAGCCGCCCGGGCGCGAATGGCACGTGCCAATTATTCATCGCCCACAGGTCGGCCTTTTGCCGGCCGATGACCTTGCCGTTCAGCGACAGCTCGACCTCGTCGAGATTGGTCATCGCCATGACGCGGACATTATCGCCGGCCTTCCAGTTCCAGTGCGGGATCAGCCACAGCACCGGCCTATCCTTAACCCACTGCGCCTGGTGCATATAGAACGCGGCCTTCTCGAAGCCGCACAGGTCCATGATTCCGAACACGGACGAATTGGCCGGCCAGGTCAGCGGCGTCGGCTCGCCGTGATAGTCGAAGCCCGTCCACACAAAGCCACCGGCGATGAAGTCGCGCTCGGCTATGGCCTTCCAGGCATGCAGATGCGTCTCGCCCCACGGCGCGGCATCGTCGTCATAGGACGCGATAACGTGGCGGCCGTCGCGGTCGGAAATATATTCGCCGCGCGTCATGAAGGCCGAGGTGTCCTCCGACGACATCATCGGCTTGCCGGGATTTTCCGCGTGGAATTTGTCGTAGCTGTCCTGCTGGTAGTTGAAGCCGACGACATCGACGACCTGCGACACATTGTGCGGCTCGAACATGCCGCCGGACATGGCCGCGGTCACCGGGCGATTATTGTCGAGCTGCTTGACCGCCGCGCTCATGCGCCGGACCATTTCGGCGCCCTGCTCGGTGCCCTGCATCGGCTCTTCGTTGAACACCGACCACAGATAGACGCTCGGGTGATTGCGGTCGCGGCGCACCATCCACTTCAACTGGTCGAGATATTCCGGCGACGGATTGAACATGCGGTTCTCGTCCATCACCAGGAAACCCAGCCGGTCGGCGAGCTTCAGAAACACGTTCGACGGCGCATTGTGCGAACAGCGCAGGCCGTTGACGCCCAGTTCCTTCAGCTTCTTCAGCCGGAATGCCCACAGCGCGTCGGGGATGGCGACGCCGACGCCGGCATGGTCCTGGTGATTGCACACGCCCTGGACCTTGATGTGTTTTCCGTTGAGAAACAGGCCCTTGTTTGCGTCGAAATGCAGGGTGCGGAAACCCGTCTCAATCGTTGATTCGTCGATCAGCCTGCCGCCTTGCATGAGCTTGGTGTGGACGGTGTAGAGATTGGGCTCGTCCGTCGACCACAGTTTCGGCGAGTCATAGCTGAGGTTCAGCTTCGCCACGGCCTGGTCGAGCGACGGCACCTGCGCCGTCGTCTGGGCGGTCCTGAGCACGGCGCCTGAGGCATCGCGCAGCTCGCTCGCCACCTGCACGTCGGCGGCATCGGCGTTCATATTGTACAGCGTGACCTCGACCGGGATAGTCCAGCCTTCACCGGCCTTCACCGGAAAGGCATAGACGCCGTCGGTCGCGATATGGACGGGGTTGCGCTTGACGATCCAGGCGTGACGATAGATGCCGCCGCCTTCGTACCACCACCCTTCCAGCATATGGGCGTCGACGCGGATGGCCAGGGTATTGACGTCGCCATAGACGACGAAGGGCGTCAGATCGATATAGTTCGACACATAGCCGCTGGTCGAGTGCTGCACCACGATGCCGTTGAACCAGATGGTCGCCAGGGTCGAAATGCCGTCGAGCTGCAGCTCGATATGCTTGCCGCGATCGCTGTCCTCGAAACGCAGCGTATTGCGGTACCAGGCATAGCCGCGCGGGCGAAAGCCCTGGGCGCCGTTTTCGTCCTTGCCCACCGGCTGGAAGCTGACGAAATCGTGCGGCACGCAGACGCTTGGCCATTGCGAGTCGTCGTACGCGATCCCCGCCGCCCCGCCGGCCGCGCCGGTCTTGGTCCAGTCATAGGTATTGGTATTGCTGCTCGGCCACGGAATCTCGATATCGCCCTCGTGAAAGCGCCAGCCCTTGTCGAGCGACAGGGTCTCGCGCACCGTTGACGGATCGGGCAAGGACGAAGCGGTGATATCGGCCATGCCCTGGGCCCAGGCCGCGCCCGGCACAAACCCCGCCACGCCGATCGCACTGGCCGCCTGCATCAATTCGCGCCGATTCATGATGGTCTCCCTGTATGTTTGGCACGCCCCACCCACATCTTTCCTCCCATGCGAAGCGGGGGAGGTGGCAGACAGCGCGTTAAGCGCTGGATGACGGAGGGGGCTTCTTGCCAAGTGGAACGGCCCCCTCCGTCGCGGACTTCGTGCTTCGCACGAGCACCGCGCCACCTCCCCGCTGCGCTTCGCTTGCATGGGAGGAAAGATGCGCGTGAATCCGCACCTGTTGGCCGGGAGTTTATGGATCGACGGGCGATTGTCTAGCGATATTTGTACGACAATTAAACAACCCTCCCTTTTTTCCAATCTAACGAGACACTGGTAGAAATCGCCCCAAGGACATTACGCGGGCTAAAAACTCGCCCTATAAGAGAGAAATAACATAGGTTGGAATTACGGTGACATGTTACCAATTGCATAAATCGGCGCGACCCTGCTAATTACGATGACAGGTTATCAAATGCCCAATATTCCATCACATAATTACACATTTGATAACCTGTTGCACGTTGACGGCCCTTGCGCCTCGGTGCCAATTTCATTGCTCGTGACGAGCGGGGTGCGATATGTCTACAGAAACAACCGGCAAGGGCCAGGACAAGGTCAGCTTCGGCAGCGCCGTCGTCCAACGCTTGAAGGATAAGCTCTGGCCAGGCGATATCAAATTCTCCGTCGACAACTTCTCCATCACTCTCAGCGACACCGGCCAGATCCTGTACCTCGATAATTCCTACGCCGAATGGCTGGCTCAACCAAACGATGACGGGCGCTGGGCGGTGATCGATCGCCTCGTTCAAGTCGCTTTCGCTTCAAAAGCCGCCGAAAAGACAAGAAGCCTTGCGGACAATGCGCCGAACATCTTGCCTGCGATCCGCAGCCGGCAATATATCGAGAATGTCTGGATGTACGACGGCGCGGGCCAGACGGACGGCTTTAGCGTCTCCTCACGGCCGCTGTGCGACTGGTTGACCGTGGTCCTCACAATTAATGCGGAGACCAGCATCGCCACCACATCAGACAAGCAACTCACTGAATGGGGCAAGTCATTTGACGAGGTCATGACGGTCGCGATGGCGAACCTGGAAAAGCTGAAGACTCAAGCCTTCAAATTGCAGGACGGCGGATTCTATTTGCTGGCGACCGACGATTTTTACGATCCCTCGGTCCTTCTGCTTCCGGCCAAAATCTCAGCCCTGCCGGTCAAGGGATCGCCGGTGGCCATCGCCGTAACCCGCGGCTGTGTCGTCGTCGCCGGGTCGGACGACGTGCCGGCCCTGCAGCAGATGGCCACATTTGCCGAAGCCGCCTATACGAACGACCCGCGCGCCATATCGTGCCTGCCGCTCAATCTGAAGGACGGCAAATGGGCGCAGTACATCCCCGACCGCGCGACCTATCCGATGATTCATCGCTTGCGCAACCTCACCTTCCTGAGGGACTACCAGTCTCAACTCGAAATTCTAAACGACTACAACAAGAAGATCGATCGAGGCGTCTATGTCGGCCAGTTGGATGCGGTCCAGGACGGCGATCGCCTGGTGACGTGGTCGAGCCTGGTATCCGGGATAACGACCCTGCTGCCGGTAAGCGACGTCGTCATCGTGGCGCCGGCGGATCTGAAAAATCCGTTTGCGCGCCGGTTCACCGACCTGCTGACCGTTGCGGGCACCATGCCGCAGGAGCCCAATACCTGGCCGCCGCTCTACGTCTTCAAGGACGGGCTTGACCATCGGCTTGCCGATTTTCTCCGCGATCGTTATCCGCAACCGACGGAATTTCCCGATGTTGGAAAGGCGTCCTGAGACGCGGGCAGGCCCTGCCGTGCAACACTCAGCGCCCTGCCCACTCCACCACCCGCGCCAGATGACGGGTCACGATCCGCACGAGGCGATCACGTCGCGTCGCCCGTGGACCTTCTGTTCGGCCTGACCTTCGTGCGAATGGTGCTTGCGAACACTGAAATGGGCTATCTGACTGCCCCAAGGAGCGACTGGCATGTCCATAGGACGACTAGAATTACGGTGACAGGTTATCAATTGTCGAATTATTTCTGCACATATTTACACGATTGGAGATTTCGGGGACGCCCTACCAATCGTAGTATTATGCATTGAGGCGACAGTGCAATTATTAAGGCGCCCCCGAAATCCAACACCGGGGCAAAGAACGCGGTCGCGTTGGGACCATGTCTTCCCAAATTCCGGATGTCAGGCTAACTTGCCGCCAACCGAGCACCGATAGGGCGCCCGAATGGGAACTATCGGTTCGCGTCATAAAATCTCAGGGGGGCGAGATTATGGAGCCATTGGATTGGGCCGCACGCCTGCCGCGCGTGATATCTTGGGCGGTGCGGGTAACGGCAGGACTGATGCTGGTCCATATGCTGGTCGTGCTAGTGGCAGGGATCGGGATTTGGCTGAACATGTTCACCTTGCCCGATGCTTACCAAATGAGTTGGGGGGCGAACATCTTCGTCGCCCTTGCCCTGATTAATTGGTTGTTATGGCCCTTGTGGTGCGGCTTTGCCAATCGCGCCCTGCGATCGCGGGTGCACCCCGACCTCAAAAGTGGCCCGCTCATGGCAGCGCTCTGGTTTATCGTTCCAGGCGCCTTTCTCTTCATGCCGTGGCCGGTGGTGCGTGAGATATATCTGGCCAGCGAGGACCCGACGGAATGGGTGGATCGCAAGGCCTCGATCGTCGGATGGTGGTGGTGGGCGCGGCTGGTTCTGTATGTTGGGGCATTGCCGCTATCTACCCCCCTTGATCCGCAAGGCGAACGCTTTGCGCTGGCGCTGGCTTTGCAGTTCGTTATCATCGCGGAGTTGATGCTGGAAATCTTCCTAATGACCCAAATGACGCGCTGGCAAACACGCATGGGCATGCAAGTCGTCGAAATCTTCTGATCGCGCATCTGTCGCCCGCCGACCACGACGCTGGCGGCGATAACGCCTGAGCAGAGACGCAAAGCCGGCAACGGCTAGGGTGCACCCGCGGCACCGCTGGCGCCCCCCACGCACAAAGACTTGCAACGCCCGCCCAATCTGGCAAGTTGAAAGAAGCGTGGGGGATGGAATGAAACGATTTGCGGCCATTGCCGGATTGAGCCTGATCGGCGTATGCGCCGCGGCCCAAGCGGAACCGCCGGCGCTCAACTACAAGCAGGCGCCCGAACTTGCCGCCTTCTTCGACAAGGCCTTCGGCGACAAGTTCAAGATCGCCGGCGATCCCCAGATCATGACGTCCGACCAATCGGTTCGCCTTTTCACCCTCTTTTCGCTGCGTCCGGTCTTGTCCGTGCCCGTTGCTTTCAAGCGAACCGCGCGGCTCGATGAAGACGTCGTCATCGAATCCCAGCTCAACGAAAAGGATCCGCTGATCCTGCACAAGGGCACGACCCTGTATCACACCGCCTTCCGGCGCGACACCGCCGCCGAATCCCGCCCGATCGAGGCGTGGTGCGGCTTGGCCTCGCATCGGATATGGAAGCCCGATCGCACGACGTCGGAGTGCCTGATCAAGACGCCGGAGGGCAAGGCCCTCGCCTATAACGGCGACACTTGGCAAGAGTACGACAACCAGTTCACCATGGAAAACACCAAGGGGGGCGCCAAGGCGCCGCGCTGGTTCGCCTTCGGCCTGAACGACGGGCCCAACATCGCGGCATCTCTTCCCGTCGACTACCCGGCCATAACGGAAACCGACCTGCCCTCGCCGGACATGGCGATCATCCTGCGCTTCGATCAACCCATCAAGGACAAGGCCGGGAACGACACGCTTCTGGCCACCTGGGCCCTGCGCGGGCCGGCGGGCGACATTCCGACGACCGGCCCCCTGGCCGCTTTCGAGATTCCGGTGCAGGACGGCCAAATCCGTGTCCCGATGCTCGATCACGAGCTGGACGCGAACTACGCCCCGGAAGACAAGACCCTCAGCGCCTTGAAGATCACGTCCCGCGACATGCCGGTCGTGCAGATCGTGCCGCTCCCGGCTTCGCCGGCGGCCGAGATTATCGACGCGCCCTGGCTGTTCGGCTCGATGATGATCGATCCGAAATCGGTTGCCGTCTCGCCGTCCCCCCTGGCGGAAGGCGATATTTTTCTCTCGGCCAGCGGGCATCTCGGCGACCGCTATCGCCTCAAGGCCGCCACGCACGGCGGCTTCGGCTATTACGAGGCCGGCGCAAGCCTGTATCGCGCCGAGTATACGGGCTACGAGGCCAATGGCGAAAAATACAAGATATCCGCCTGGTGCGGACCGGGCGAAATGCGGACCCTCCTCAACCTGAAATTCGTCATCTGCACGCCGGCCAATCCGGACGGCGGTCGCGGCACCTATTTCGTCAAGAATTGGGAGCTGATCGGATTCATGAAGAGCCCGCAGCAAGTGACCGACTACATCCCGGTCGATGTCGAACGGGACCCCGATCCGGCGCCCGAGACGCGGCAGTTCCAGATGCGCGTCACCAAGGTCAATGCCTCTGTTATCGGCCTGAAGCTGGGCCTGCTCACCGACGACCATTTCACCATGCAGGAACGCTACGACATCCCCTTCGGCCCGGATGGAAAGGCCCGGCTCTATCTCTGGGATCGCATTGTCGAATTTTCGCACGACCAAGGCCAGGTCACCGCGAAGGTCTTCCCCGGTGACGGCCACGGCCCCCGCTACGGCAAGCTATTTGTCCAGGACGGCGGCTATTGAGGCGGGCAGTCCCTGGCGGAACGGCGCTTCGGGCGGCAGGCCGCACTGCACCTGCGACCAGATATAGTTGGTGACGTCCTCGATCAGCAACTGCACGACCGGCAGGCGAAGCAGCACGCTCGTTACGGACAGGACGATGGCACCGACCATGAAACAGGCGCCCAGCGCCAGCATGTCGGCATTTTGACCAGGGACTGCTTTCATCGCGAAAACCCCTTATCGATTCACCGAACGGTCTCTCTTTTTGACATAAGTGTCAAATATTATTTACGTTAAGATTTCAGGGACGCCTTACGAATTGTAGAATGGCGGCGCCACGCCAGCCGTTAACTCGTGGCGGGCTCCGAATGATGTTCGTGCATGACACGCCATGCGCCGCCGACCTTGCGCAGGCTCATGGTCAGCCGGAAAGGAAACCCGCCGGGCGCGTCATAATCGCCAAAGACGGATTTCAAATCGACTCATACGTTGAGAAGCACGAGGCCCGAAAGCAGGCCGGTATCTCTGGCAATTCATCCATGCGAATTTGCACCAGCGGACGCATCGGCCGCCCGGTGCCTTGGCAAACAGGGACCGTCTCGCCCGCCGCGCCGAAAAAAAACCCACCCCACCGGCTGGCAATCTGCTCATCGCGCGGAAGCGCCTCGCCCTCGGTCGGTGGCGAGGCTTTAGACGCCCTGCGCTCCTTGCCAGCAAGGATCGATCTGAGCCACCCCAACATTCCCGCCCTCTGCCTCATCGACGCTTATTGTGTCGAAAACGTAGAGTACTAGAATTTATCGTGGCCGCAACACTGACTTCCGATAGTCGGTCTTGCCACCACCAAGTCAAGATCCTCGCTGCAACTTTCGAACTTCCTTCAAGCATCCCTGCCCATGAGGTGACAAGGGCATGCGTCACCGCTAGGTTAGCCTGGATTGGTTGGGCAGAACCGTTCAAACGTTCGTCGCATAAGTTTTTGGGGGGGCTATGCAGCGTCTTAACAGGGATGACAGGGCGATACGGCAGTCGGCGGGCATACCGATCTGGCGCTTCCTGCCGTTCTTACTGCCGATTATCGCCATCCTCATCATGAGTTGGGACCCGCAACTGTTCCAGCAGTGCCTGGGCCGGCCGATGCCGATCGAAGGACGTATGGCCATCCCGGTCCGCTTTATCGCCGCGATTCCCTGCAGTCCGTACTACGTACACGACATCGCCCATCATTGGTGGGTCATCGCCATTTTTGTCGCCGGCATTGCCCTGGCGATTCCTCAGATCCTCTGGCTCCGGCGCCACAAGGCCTATTGGGATGCGTTCCGCGAAAAGGCGCGACTTAAGCGCGCGGAAAAGCGAGCGAAGCAGAAGGAACATACGGACGGCGACACTTAGGGCATTTTTCAATTTCGCTAGCAAGTCTCCGAAACCCCAAACCCTCACACCATCGGCCCCTGGATCGGCTGCCCGGCTTCGATCCAGGCTTCATATCCGCCGGCGAGCGGCCGGATACGCTTGAATCCGGACGCCCTGAGATGCCGGGCGGCGGTGGCCGCGGAGACTTCGTTGGGACACGAACAATAGACGACGATGTCGATGTCGCGGGACAGATGGGCCAGCGACGCCTTGGCCTCGGCGGGGCTTGCCGACAGCGCGCCCGGAATGATGCCGGCGGCCCGGATCGCTTCGGGCCGGACGTCGACCAGAACGACCTCACCGCCGGCCCCCATAAGCCCGGCCAGTTCCTCGACCGTGATCCGCGCCATCGTCAAGGAACGGACGAAGGCGCGATAGCGAAGCCGCCGGAACACGACATAGCCAAGGATAACCGCCACGACCAAAGCGAGGCCATAGGGTCCCAATTCCGCCAGCCGGTTGACGACCTGAAGCACGGCGGAATGAAAAACCACGCCCAGGCCGATCATGATCGAATGCAGGGCGAGCAGGCCGGCGCCGGTAAAGCTGGCGAAGACGGGCAGGCTCAGATCGGCCGCTCCGGCCAGCGCGATGGCGATGATGCCCGTGCCGGGAATGAATTTCGACGCCACAAGCGACAGATTGCCGTAGGTCGCATAGAGGCCGTTGGTCTGACGCACGCAGCTGTCGGGCGACGACGACAACCGGCAGGCAAAGGCCAGAAGGCGGCCGCCGTGTTTGCGCGCGGCCAGGAACCAGATGACATCGGCCAGCATGCCGCCCGCCAGCGCCGCCGCCAATACGCCGATCAAGGCCTCCGGCGTCCGGCTTGAATAGGCGGCGGCCGTCATGACCACCACCGGGGACGCCGACGGCACGCCGATCTCGTCGAGGAAGACCGCGACGAACACGAAGAGCAGGCCGTAGTGCGCCAATAGGGATACGATATGGTCCATGTCTTTGCCTCGGGTGTTCCTTATCACAAACCGCCGAAAAAGTCCGGGGGATGATGGTTATCGGATTCACACATCGCGACATCACCTTGCCTTCGTTATGAGCGCAGCGAAACGGGGGAGGAAAGGCAAGCCGAGGAGGTACAAAAATGGCGCCTGTTCGATGTACGTCTCCAACTATCGGGGCGCGGCCCGGCGATGGCTTCCCATCTGTGTAAATCCGTCAGCCGAACGGGATTGCGGCCGCGGCGTTTTGCAGGCCTAATCGTCGAGTCAGCAAAACCCATCCCCGCCCGTGACCTTACCCTCCACACTCCACCACCACCTGCGCCGGATGACGGGCCGCGATCCGCATGAGGCGCATCGCGTCGCCACGCCGCTCGAGCTTCTGTTCGACCTGACCTTCGCCACGGCCTTCAGCCTGGCCGCCGGACAGTTCGCCAAGCTGATGGCCCAGGGGCATTTCGGCGCCGGCCTGGCCGGCTTTACCCTGGCCGGTTTCGCCATCTGCTGGGCGTGGGTCAATTTCTCTTGGTTCGCCTCGGCCTACGACACCGACGACTGGATCTACCGCCTGGCCACCATGGTGCAGATGATCGGCGTCCTGATCCTCGCCGTCGGCACGCCGCGCATGTTCGCTTCCCTGGCCGCCGGCGGACCGATCGATTTCGCCGTCATGGTCACCGGCTATGTCGTCATGCGCATCGCCTTGGTGTCGCAGTGGCTGCGCGCGGCGCTGCAGGACCCGGTGCGGCGCAGGACCTGCCTGACCTATGCCGTACTGGTCACCCTGATCCAGATCGGCTGGGTCGTGCCCGTGCTGTTTCCGCCGCCGACGGGCGTACGTGTCGTCCTGATCGCGGTCTTCTTCATCGCCGAGTTGCTGACGCCCATCATCGCCGAGCGGATGTCGGGCGGCACCCCGTGGCACGCCGACCACATGGTCGAGCGCTACGGCCTGTTCGCCCTGATCGCGCTGGGCGAAGGCATAGCCGGCACGGTGACGGCGCTGACCGCCGCCATCGACCGTCAGGGCCTGAGCCTCGATGTCGCCCTGGTCAGCCTGGCCGGCGTCGGCCTGACGTTCGGACTGTGGTGGATCTATTACATGCTGCCCTCGGCCCGGATCATCCACGCCCATCGCGAGCGCGCCTTCGTCTGGGGATTCGGCCAGATCGTGCTGATCGTCACCATCGTCGCCGCCGGCGCCGGGCTGCATGTCTGCGCCTTCGCCCTGGCCCATCAGACGCAGATCACGCCGCTCGACACCCTGCTGACGCTGGCCGTGCCGGTCGGCGCATTCCTCATCACCGTCTATCTCTTGTACTACCATCTCGTGCGCGCCTTCGATGCGCTCCATATCCTGCTGCTGGGGGCGACAGCCGCGGTCTTCGCCGCATCGATCGTCGCCGTGGTCATGGGCGTCGATCTGGCGCTGTGCCTGGTCATCCTGACGCTGGCGCCCATCGTCACCGTCGTCGGCTACGAGCTCGAAGGTTATGTGCGGCAAGGGACCGCCCTGACGCGCCTGAAGCATAGGCGGCCAGATCGCCAGTAAGGACCGACGGGAATTGCGGCTTCGTCCTTTTTCGCCGGCCGATCACCGTTTGACACGCCACCCCATTACCCTATTGGCCAACATCACAGCTACCGCGAGCGCCACAGGGACGACAATCCAGATCAACAGTAGGTTCAGTCCATATCTTGCTGCGAACAAGACTGCGAACGCCGTGGCGGCCGGCAAGAGACTCAACTGTAATTCGCGCCGGTCACGCATATAGGCCGGATTATCGCGGGCCAGGGCTTTATCAGAGCCAAGTGCCTGAAATTGTGCGCGAATCGAACGCCCACCCGTGATGGCACCAAGCGCAGAAAAAGCGACCGTCGCGCCTTCTAATGTCGAGCTGATCAGCGTGTAGGTAGAGCCGTGCTCTCGATATCTAAAAATTGTGAATAGCACCGCGGATACCAGTCCTGCCACGACATAGATTTGATACATTTTCAGGCGCACGGGCTGGCTCCTCTTAAACTCAATGCTTTGAGTCTAATACACTTTCATTGATGGTGGAACGCCTTCTTACCTCAGCCCAACCTAACGCCTGCCTCCGGCGGACATGGATGGAATTACGGCGGGAATCGCGACGGCATGTTATTCATTGCGCTATTGTGCCGACGCAAGAAACCGATAACCTCAAACGCACCCCCAATTGCGTCCACCGGCTGTGCCGTTTAGCCAATAGCCCCATATTCCAATCCAAGGAGCCACCCATGGCCGGCCGTCTCAATGACAAGGTCTGCGTCGTCACCGGCGGCGCCAGCGGCATCGGCGCGGCGATCGCCACCGCCTTCGCCAATGAGGGCGCCCACGTCGTCATAGCCGATCTCGATGCCGTCAAGGGCGAAGCGCTGGCCGCGACGCTGGGCGGCCGGTCGCGTTTCGCAAAACTCGACGTCACCCAGGAGGACCAATGGGCGGCCGTGCTCGACGACACGGCGCAGCGCTTCGGCGGGCTCGACGTCGTCGTCAACAATGCCGGCATCACCGGCACGGGCGACGTGCCGCACGACCCGGAACATACGGCGCTCGGCGACTGGCAGCGTGTGCTGCACGTCAATCTCGACAGCGTCTTTCTCGGCTGCAAGCACGCCATCCGCGTCATGCGCCAGACCGGCCGCCACGGTTCGATCATCAACATGTCGTCGCGCTCGGGCCTCGTCGGCATTCCGCACGCCGCCGCCTATGCCGCCAGCAAGGCCGCCATCCGCAATCACAGCAAGACGGTCGCGCTCTATTGCGCCGAGCAGGACCTCGGCATCCGCTGCAATACCATCTTCCCGGCCTCGATCCGCACGCCGATGTGGGAGGCGATGATGCACGGCAAGGCCGAGGAAGCCGCACTGCTGGCCAGCATGCCGCTGCACCGTTTCGGCCGGCCGGATGAAGTCGCCGCGGTTGCCGTGCTGCTGGCGTCGGACGAGGCGACCTATATCACGGCGTCCGAATTCAACATTGACGGCGGCATCCTGGCCGGGACGGCGACGTCACCGAAATAGGGCGCCCCCGGGTTTGCACATTCGTCACCGGTGCGTGATATAGACCGGCCACGCCCTCTGCGGAGCCGCCCCATGAGCCTGACCTTTTGCCTGTGCCTGCTTGCCCTGGCCTTGATCTGCCATCGCCTCGGCGCGGCGTACAAGGCCCTGTGGTTCGCCGTAGCGGGCTTCGGCCTGATGCTGCTGATCGGCATCGGTCTCGTGCCGATGATCCAGTTGTCGGCGACGCAGCTGACCAATCCCTTGTCCGCCGTCACCTGGCACGACAGGAACAGCATCGTCGTGCTGGGCGCCGGCACCGTGTCGCGATCGAGTACCTTGGGCCCCGACGTGCCGGCCTACGCCTATGGCCGCATCGTCACGGCGGCCAGCGCCTATAATGATTGCCGCGCCCACGGCCATGACTGTAACATCGTCGTCAGCGGCGGCGATCCCCAGCACCACGGCGCGGCCGAAGCGGTGGTCTACGGCAAGGCGCTGGCGGCGCTGGGTGTGCCGCAAGGCGCCGTCACGCTGGAGGCGAAAAGCCTGAGCACCTGGCAGAACGCGGCCAATTCGACGCGGCTGATCCCCGCCGATCGCCAGATCGTCGTGGTGACCTCGGGCATTCATCTGAAGCGGTCGCTATTGTTCTTCGACCATTTCCGCCCCGGCGCGCAGGGCATCGCCGCCGACCGGCTGGAGCCGGAATTGGGCCCGTTGCAGAGCGGCTATAACTTTTTCGTCGCCGACTCGTGCCTGCACGAGGAGATCGGCCTGATCCAGTCCCATGTTTATAGCGCCATGGGCTGGAACAGACGGCCGTCCTGAGCCCCTTGCCGATACGCGTTTGACGTGCAATGAATCCCGTCAGAGAATAGGTCGGGAGGGTGATATGGCAAATCGGGTCCGTGGTCGTCTGGGCGGTGTCGCCATCTGTATGCTTGCCGGGCTTTGGCTCACGGCTACGCGGCCAGCCATGGCGCAGGAGGGAGGCATCGATCCCCGGATCTGCGCCGAGGCGGCGCAAATCGTCTCGGCCCTTGCCCCGCGCATTGCCGAAAAATACCCGACCGTCCTGTCGCTTCAATCGCCGGGCCCGCTGCCATCGAGCGCCATTCCGCCGGAAGACGCCGGCACGCTTACGGAAGCCAGCTCGTTTTGGCTATTCGCCTGGGACGGCGGACATGCATCGACGGAACTGATCCGTGCGTGGCTGCACACCCCCGATACGTCGGTGTCCCGATGCTGGACGAAGGGCCAGGCCGGGGCTCCGCTCCCCATTCTGACGACAGAGGACGAGGCGCGCCTGCTCGGCCAGCCGCAGACCCGTGACAAGACCATCGTCTATGTCGGCCTGCCGGTCTTCGATGCCGGCCATACACGCGCCCTGGTCTATCTCGCGACCGTTTGCCCTGGTTTATGCGGTATCAGGGCCTTCTTCACGCTGGAGAAGATCGACGGCGTCTGGCAGCCCGCCGGTTCCAAGATTGTCGCCATTTCCTGATCGCCGAGACGGAAACCGCGTCGAGCCTGTGATCCGCTCGCCCCGGGGCGGCGGAACTTTTCGAATCCGCCGCTGCTGGATCTGGCGATCATCGTCGGCCGCAAGAAGGGCATTACCGGCCACCATCACAGGGTGTAGCCCTGTCCGGCGCTGGCCGTCTTCGCCATGGTCGTGGCCTTTGGCCTGGTCGTCGCCGACTGGATGGATCCGGTGTCGGGACGGCCCAGCCTGATCGTCCTGGCCATCGTGCTGGCGTTCAGCTTTCTCTACTATCCACTTGTATTGAGGCGTCGCCGCAAGGTGAAGCCGCCCGTCCCTGCCCCGGATGCCGCCGACGCCTAAATTGGAAACGCCGTCGCGCCCGAGGCATCGCGGTATGACTTGGCTTTTTTCACGTCGCTAAAGATCTGTCGTGATGTACGCGAAGACGGTCCGAGGTGGGGCCCATTGGAAAAAGCCGGGCGTATATTGCGTCGTCCACGCGCTCGTCGCCAGGACGTTCTGGATCTGCAGGCGAAGGCTGCTTGTCTTGCCGAATGCGGTGAATTTATACCGACAGCCCACGTCCGCTTGCGTGACGGCGGGGCCGTAAATGCCGTTGTCGACGGTGACCGGAATGATGCCGAAATGCGTGACGGAGCCATCCAGCGACGCGGCCTGCCACCACGGAAGCGTATAGTTGAGGTTGGCCACATAGGTCACGCGCGGCTGACCGATGGCGACCGAACCGACCCTCTCGGCGGCCAGGTTCGGTCCGGAGAGGGTAACCGTGCCGTCGAGGACGCCGAAATTGACCTGCAGGTCCCGGGTCAGCTCGCCGGCGATGGAGACCTCGACGCCCCGGGCCTGCTGCACGCCGAGCGCCCGGTCGACAGCGTTGGCGTCCAGATTGAAATAGGGCTTCCGCAGCTCGAAGGCGCCGGCGATGATCTTCAACTTGGGCGTCACGACGTAGCGCACACCCGAATCGACCTGCCAGGTGAGCGCCGCGGGCAGAACGGCCCCGCTGTTCCTGGCGAAGGACGGCGCGGCGCCGGACCCCTCGAGCCCCTGGGTATATCCGGCGTAGAACGTCCATTGTGGCCCGAACGCAAAGGCGACGTTGCTATAGACGCGCAGGGGATGCGCCGATAGTCCGGCGTCCGGCATCCCCGGCGTGACAACGGTTTCGCGATAGGTTTCGCCCTGGACCCCGATTTCGAATTCGGCGCGTTGGCGCCAGTCGACGTGATAGGCCGTGCCTGCCGACCACAGCTCGCTATGATCGCTGGTGCGCGCCGAATAGGCGAAGTTGGGTTCCGGCAATTGAACGAGCGTGCCGATGACGGCCGCGCCCGCGTCGACGGCGTCCCCGCCGCCGTACAGGCTCCGGCTGTCGCGGCCGCGCGCCATGAAGACGATCTGCTGCAGCAAATCACCGGTTGCGAAACGGCCCGTCAGGCGCACCTCTCCGGAATCGGAAGAGGCCGTCTGATCCGGATAGCCCACGACCACATGATCGGCTTGGCCGTTCGGCTGAATGCCGGTGTACTGATCGGAGTAGCTTATCGGATTGTCCGTCGCCGATCGAAAGACCCCGGCCCTGAGGCGCCACACATCGGACAGTTGCGCCGAGACGATGCCGCCCAGATTCGTCGTCACATTGCGGCCTTGCGCCCAGTTCTGGCCCATATAGGCGTGGGAAATGCGCGGCGGCAGGAAATCCCCGGCGGTGAAATAAACCGGCAAGGTCTTGGCGTCGCTGGTTTGCTGCCAGTCGATGATCAAGCGCACCGAGACCTTGTCGTTCGGCGTCCACACGGGCGTCGCGCCCAGGCTGGTCACCCTTGACGTGTAGCCAGGATAGGGTCCAAACGGCGTCTGCGTGCTGATTTGCGTGCTGACCCCGATCGGCAGAACGAGCGTCCCGCCAATCACCGGCAGGCTGCCGTCAATACTCAGTCCCTTGCCCTGGTCCGGGCCAATATTCGCAATGATCGTCGCGCCGGGCGTGTCGCCTCCGGGGCGGCGCAGGTCATAGTCGACGATTCCGGTCGGAGCGGGAAAGGCATAGCCGATTTCGCTCACACCGACGCGGATGGTCGAGCCGTCGACGACACGATTGGACAGGCCGCCAAGCTGGTCGAAATAGAGACCGTCGATCCGCATATTGCCGGCCGCTTGCGGGCTGAAACCGCGGACGAGGCCCGGGTTATACAGGCCGACCGATTCCAGCCCCAGCGTCAGACCATAGGCGTCGTCGGCGGCCGTGACGGGATTGTCGGACGCGTGCTGGGCCCGCGCGCCGCTAGCCTGGAAGACCATCGCCACGAAGCCTGCGACGCCACATTTCCAAATCTTCGCACGGGTGATGGGCATGGGGTTCCTCTGCAAAAAAACGTCGCGGGGCCGTGACCCGATGAGCCGCCTCCGGGCTGGCTAGAGCGTTTTCCGATCCGATCGCATCAGATCGGCGCCATACCTTTTTGTTTTTACGCATTTTTTAATCCGAAACGAAGTTCGGCGGAACCAAAACTGCGTCACACTTTTCGGAAAGTGCCCTAGCTCGGCTTTCGGAAGCGCAGCAGGAACTGGTCGGTTTTACCGCGGATCGAAGGATCGAAGACGTTCGCGGTATGAGGATCGGACGGGTTGCGCAGAACAAAGGATTCCACATCGGGCAGGAAGCCGGCGGCCTCAACCTCCCGGATGACGGTGGCCTCGTCGATTCTATGGAGTTTCTTGATTCCCACCTCATCGAGGCCGGCCGGCCCGGCATGGTCGAGGATGACGTAGAGACCGCCGGGCTTCAGCGCCTGAAAAACCGCCTTGTTCAGTCGCGCCGCCGCCTCGGGACCCGCCCAGACATGGACATCGTGATAGTTCTGCGACGTCCAGACCAGGTCCGCCTGAACCGGAAGCCCCAGCGTGTCATAGGGGGCGACGATATCATGGACGTTGCCGTGGCCGGGCTCCCCGGCGATGGACGGCAAGGTCGCGCCCTTGTGAGCATCGACATAGATCTGGGGCGTGACGGCATACACCGCGCCGGTTGGGCCGACCGCGACGCTGAAGAGACGGGTGAAATACCCCTTGCCGGGCAGGAAATCGACGACGGTCTCGCGCGGCTTCACCCGGGCGAAGACAAGCATCTCACCGGGCCTGCGATCCGCATCCCGGGCGGTGTCGGCCACGGGTCGCGCCGGGTCGGCGACCGCCGAGGTCACCTGCGGATTTCTGTCCGTGGCGCAGGCGCTCAGGACCATCGACACGCAACCGATGGCCACGAGTGCGTTCAGGCGGAGTGTGGTGGCGTACATGATTTGGGGCCCCTGGAAGGTTGTGACCCAAGACTGAACGTGCGTGGCGGCCCCGCGCCACGGCTTTTCGACAAACGCACGACCGGGATCGACAAACACACAACCCGCCCCACTTCACAGCGGCGCCCGCCGAGGTTAGGCTTCACCATGGACGTCGCGTTGGAAAATCGGTCGTTATTGTCGCTGCGGCCACGCACCGCCGTGCTGTCGATCGCCGGCTTCTGGACCTTCTATTGCCTGATCGCGACCATCCGCTCGGCGGTGATCGGCCAGGCGCATCCGCTCGCCCTGTTCGGCGGCCGCGTCGCCGTCATTGTGGTCTGCATGGCGGTCAGCTTCGGCCTGTTTTGCATTCTCAGCCGCATACCGACCCGCTCCCTGTCACACGGCGTCATCGCCATTGCGCTCCTGGCCGCGCCGTCAGCGGTCATCTACACCATAGCCAACGACGTCGCCTTTGATTGGGCCGTTCACAGTCAGATGCCGGCAAGCTCGCAGATGGTGCAGGTGGGGATGCCCGCGATGGAAGACCCGCACGAACGCGCCGTGCATCTGGACGCGGTGAGGATGACGGCGGACAACGTCATCAACAGCTATTTTTTCTTTTCGGCCTGGGGCGCGCTCTATCTGGCGCTGTGCTACGCCGCCGAGGTCGGGGCGCTGGAGCGGCGCAATGCCCAGTTTCGCGCCGCCGCCCAATCGGCGGAGCTTCGGGCGCTGCGATACCAGATCAATCCGCATTTTCTGTTCAACACCCTCAACGCCTTGTCGTCCCTGATCATGACGGGAAAGCGCGACATAGCGGAACGGATGATCTTAAATCTCTCGCATTTTTTCCGCACCAGCCTGAACGATGATCCGACTCACGACGTCCGGCTGAGCGAGGAAATCCGCCTGCAACAGCTCTATCTGGCCATCGAGCAGGTGCGCTTTGCCGATCGGCTCATGATCGATTTTGCCGTTCCCGCAGAGCTTGAGGACGCCTGCGTGCCCGGTCTGATCCTTCAGCCGCTTATCGAAAACGCGGTGAAACATGGCGTAGCCCGCTCACGCCGGCCGGTGACCCTACGCGTTCGGGCGGAACAGGCCGGGCAGCGCCTGACCTTGACCGTCGAGAATGACGGGGATGCGTCGGACGACGGCGCGCCGGAAGCCGGCACAGGCGTCGGTTTGCGCAATGTGCGCGATCGCCTGTTCGCGCGCTATGAGGCCGCCGCCACGTGCGGGTGGGAATACCTGCCCGACGGCGGCTTCAAGGTCGTGCTCCGCATGCCTTTGGTGCGCGATGGTTGCTGAGCCGTTGCGCGTATTGATCGTCGACGATGAGCCGCTCGCCGTCGAACGGCTTGGCCGGCTGTGCGCGCCCATTCCCGGCATTGCCGTCGTCGGGTCGGCCGGCGATGGGCCACAGGCCCTGGCGCAGGTCGCACGCTTGGCGCCGGACGTCTTGCTGCTCGATATCGCCATGCCCGGTATCGATGGCATTCACGTCGCCGAAACACTGAGCCGAATGAACAGCGGCGCGATGATCATCTATTGTACGGCGTTCGATCATTTCGCGGTCGCCGCCTTCGGCGTCGCGGCGGTCGACTACCTTTTAAAGCCCGTTGAGCGCGAGCCATTGGCAAGAGCCCTGGGGCGCGCGGCGGATATGGTCAGGCTCCGTTCCGGGGCGGCGAAACCACATGACGACAAACCCGGCGAAGCTTTCATCGAGTCGCTTTGGGTTCCACGCGGCGCCGAGATGGTGCGGGTCTCCACGAGCACAATCGACCGTGTCGATGCCGAGCGCGATTACATGGCGCTCCGGGTCGGGACGAAGCGGTTTCTGCTGCACATGACCTTCGCCGAACTTCAACGGCGGCTGGATCCGGCCAGATTCGTCCGGTTGCATCGATCGACCCTGGCGCGGCGCGACTATATTGCCCGCCTTCGTCACGACGGGCTGGGCATCTGGTACGCCTGCCTGAAGGACGATAGCGAGGTGCGCATCGGCCGCACCTATCTATCCGGCGTCAAGGCCATGCTGCGCCACTAAAACGGAAAGGCCGTCACGCCCTTGATCCACTCGTCGACGCGCAGCGGCTTGACCGCCGGCGGCGCGGCGCGCTCGTGGCAGTTGGGCCGCTCGCATAGCCGGCACATCGGCCCGGTCTGCACCGCATTGGGTTGGGCAAGGTCGAGCCCGCGCGCATAGATCAGCTTTTCGGCATATTTCAGCTCGCAGCCCAGTCCCACCGCCTGCTCGGAATAGGCGCCGTCGCCATAGCCGCGCAAAGACCGGTCGAGCGTCCGCGACAGGGTGAAATAGCGCTGGCCGCCAGGCGTCTCGATCACCTGGGTGATGATGCGGCCCGGCGTCTGGAAGGCCTGGTGGATGTTCCAGCGCGGACAGGCGCCGCCATAGCGCGAGAACGGAAACTGACCGGCGGCGAAGCGCTTGGAGACATTGCCGGCGCTGTCGACGCGCATCAGGAAAAACGGCACGCCGCGGCTGCCGGGCTTGGATAACGTCGTCAACCGATGCGCCGCCTGTTCGAACGATACCTGGAACGGCGCGCGGATCAGGTCGAGGTCGTAGCCATTGCTTTCGGCCGCCTCGAGGAATTTGGCGTAGGGCATCAGGGTTGCGGCGGCCAGGGCGTTCAGCAGGGCGATCTTGTACAACCGCTCGGTCGTCAGGTCGGGCGCATGGACGGCTTCGGCCATGGCTTTCAGCTCGGCGCCATATTCGGCCAGGGCCAGTTGGTAGACGACGGCGAAGCGGCGCGACGACGGCCCCAGCGTTTCCGAGATCATCAGCCGGCGGCGGTGCGGATCGAAGCGGCGCTGGTACATCATCATCACCGAGGCCGGCATGATACGGATGTCGGTCGAATGCCCGGTGCGCAGGCGCTGCATCGCCGCCTCTTCCAGCTTGAAGGCGTCGCCGCCCAGCGTCTCGAACAGGCGCTCGCCCAGTTCGTCGAGCGCCGGGAAATAGTTGTGATGGCTCTGGATGTGGTCACGTACCCAGTCGGTCGGCGACAGGTCCGTCTCGGCTTCCGGACGGATCTCCAGCGCGTCGCGGCGCGAGCGCTCGACATAGGCGCGGTAGAGCCGGGTAATGGCTTCGGCGGCCATGGGCGAGGCGGCGACCAGATCGTTGATCTCCCGCCGCGGCAGGGGCAGGTCCTTGAACAGGGGGTGGGCGAAGATCTCGACGAGATCGGCCTCGCCCGAGGGCTCGGCCTCGGCGGTAAAGGTGCGCAGGTCGATATCGTAGGTCCCCGCCAGCTTCAACAGCACCTGCGCCGTCACCGGCCGCTGGTTGCGCTCGAGGTGGTTGAGATACGACGCCGAGACGCCGAGATCCTCGGCCATCTTGGTCTGCGACAGGTTGAGGTCGTAGCGCAGGCGTTTCAGCCGGCCACCGAGGAAGAGCTTGCGATCGGACTGGGGCATGGGAGCACTCCGAATGGCGCTTTCTTGTACCTCCCCAACTTGATTGGGGAGGGGAACCGCGCGCCGTCTTCCGGCGCGTCGTGGTGGGGTTTCTTACTCAGGTTGGCATGTCTATATATATTGTCACAAATTTACAAACAATACAATGTCACATTCCGCCAAATGACACGGTTTCGCGCCTCACACCCCTTCATTTCCCGGAAAAACAAGCGCTACATCTCCTTATGCGCAGAACGCACACGCCGCACATTCAGGAGACAGATTATGACAAATCAGACCGAAACGACACAGGTGCTCGAGCTGCTGTGGGGCCTGCCCTCGCTGTATGTCCTGTCGCTGGGCCTGTTCGTGCCCGGCATCCTGATGGCGTCGCGCCCCGCCGTGCCCATCCCGGCGGCCGTTCCCGAACCCAATCGCTGACCCCAGCCGAAAGACCCTCCCCATGACACACTTCACCGATCTGGTCCCCGGCGCGCCGAAAGGCCGCTTCGACGGCATAGAGCGCCCTTATTCGCCCGAGGATGTGCTGCGCCTGCGCGGCTCGTTCCCCATCCGCCACACCCTGGCCGAACGCGGCGCCCTTCGCCTGTGGCAATTGCTGCACGACGAGCCCTATATCAACGCCTTGGGCGCCATGACCGGCAACCAGGCCATGCAGATGGTGCGCGCCGGCCTGAAGGCCATCTATCTCTCCGGCTGGCAGGTCGCCGCCGACAGCAATACCGCGTCCAGCATGTATCCGGACCAATCGCTGTACCCGGCCAATGCCGCGCCCGAGCTGTGCAAGCGCATCAACAAGACGTTGCAGCGCGCCGACCAGATCGAGCACGCCGAGGGCGGCGCCAAGCGCGACTGGTTCGCGCCGATCGTCGCCGACGCCGAGGCCGGCTTCGGCGGGCCGCTGAACTGCTTCGAGATCATGAAGGCCTTTATCGAGGCGGGCGCCGCTGGCGTTCACTTCGAGGACCAGTTGGCCTCGGAAAAAAAGTGCGGCCATCTCGGCGGCAAGGTGCTGATCCCGACGCAAGCCCACGAACGCAGCCTGATCGCCGCGCGCCTGGCGGCCGATGTGATGGGCACGGCGACGCTCACCGTCGCCCGCACCGACGCCGAGTCGGCGCAACTGATCACGTCGGATATCGACGAACGCGACCATCCGTTCATCGACCGCGACGACCGCACCGTCGAAGGTTTCTTCCGCCTGAAGCCGGGCACGGGCCTCGACCACTGCATCGCGCGCGGCCTGGCCTATGCCAAATACGCCGACGTTCTGTGGTGGGAGACCTCGCACCCCGATCTCGACGACGCCAGGCGCTTCGCCGAGGCCGTGCACCGCGAGCATCCGGGCAAGCTTCTGGCCTATAACTGCTCGCCCTCCTTCAACTGGAAGGCCAAGCTCGACGAGGCGACGATCGCCAAGTTCCAGCGCGAGCTGGGCGCCATGGGCTACAAGTTCCAGTTTGTCACCCTGGCCGGCTTCCATGCGCTCAACAATTCGATGTTCGAGCTGGCCGACGGTTATCGCGACCACGGCATGGCCGCCTATTCGGAATTGCAGCAGCGCGAATTCGCCAATGAGGCGCGCGGCTACACCGCAACGCGTCACCAGCGCGAAGTCGGCACCGGCTATTTCGACGCCGTCGCCCAGACCATCAGCAACGGCCAGTCCTCGACCACGGCCATGAAACAATCCACCGAGACGGCGCAATTTACGATTGCCGCCGAATAAGAAGGAGAGACCCCAATGGAAACCCTGACCCGTCCGCAAGCCATTATCGAATTCTGCCTGGCCCCGCTGGGCCTCGACCCCAAGGCCGAAGCGACCCACGAAGTGCATCGCCGTCTGGAGCATGTGCTCAAGACCTATCAGGCGCGGATCACCCAGCCCGTCGCCGTCGACTTCTCGAGGATGCCGTCCCTGGTCATCAACGAAGCCGCCCATGGGTATGAGTAGGCTTTAGTCAAACGCCCCTTTTTGCCCTCTCCCCGTTTCTTACGGGGAGAGGACGTCCGACAAGCCCGAAGGGCGAAGACGGGCGGGTGAGGGGCAAATGCGGTAACCGAAGGCCCCTCACCCGATCGCGTCACTTCGTTCCGCTCTCGTCCTCTCCCCGTTTTCACGGGGAGAGGACAATGAAGACGACTTCTCTATTTCCCATCGAAGGCGGTCCCAAAACAAAGCGCGCCGATCCGCGCCACAAAGACCGCTTTCCCTAGCGCGCCGCCGGCTTCCCCCTCACCCCCGAGGCCGGCGACGCGGATATCCCCGCCATTTAGGAACTGACGGGGATTGCGGTGGCTCCGGGATCGCGGAGCCATTTGCATCCAGCCCATTCATGCTAAAGGAAGCGCTTCATGCCCCTGGATCACACCATGCCCGCCACAATGGACATCACCGCGCCCGTCACCGGCCGCATGAGCGAAATCCTGACGCCCGAGGCCCTGGCCTTCCTGGCCGAACTGCACACGCGCTTCGAGCCCAAGCGCCAGGAACGCCTGGCCGCCCGCCGCGCGCGCCAGGCCCGGTTCGACGCCGGCGCCCTGCCCGATTTCCTCAGCGAAACCCAAGCCATCCGCGACGGCGACTGGCGCGTCGCCCCGATCCCGGCCGATCTACACGACCGGCGCGTCGAGATCACCGGCCCGGTCGATCGCAAGATGATCATCAATGCGCTGAATTCCGGCGCCCGCGTCTTCATGGCCGATTTCGAGGACGCCAATTCGCCGACCTTCGCCAATTGCATCGACGGCCAGGTCAATCTGAAGGACCGTTGGGCGGGCGCCTTGAGCTATGACGATCCGGCGACCGGCAAGGCCTATCGCGTGAGCGACACCCCGGCCGTGCTGATCATCCGCCCGCGCGGCTGGCGCCTCGACGAGCGCCACGCCACGGTCAACGGAGACGTCATGTCGGGCGCTTTGTTCGACTTCGGTCTCTACATGTTCCATTGCGCCAACGCCGCCATCGCCCAGGGCAGCGGCCCCTATTTCTACCTGCCCAAGATGGAATCGCACCTGGAAGCCCGGCTGTGGAACGAGGTCATCGTCTTCACGCAGGATCGCCTCGGCATCCCGCAGGGCACGGTCAAGGTGACGGCGCTGATCGAGACCCTGCCGGCGGCGTTCGAAATGGACGAGATCCTGTATGAGCTGCGCGACCACATGGCCGGGCTGAACTGCGGGCGCTGGGACTACATCTTCAGCTTCATCAAAACCTTCGCCGAAAACCCGGCCTTCGTGACGCCCGACCGCGCAAAGATGGTGATGGGCGACGCCTTCCTGCGCGCCTATTCGCGGCAGTTGATCAAGACCTGCCATCGCCGCGGCGCCTTCGCCATGGGCGGCATGGCGGCGCAGATTCCGGTGAAAAACGATCCCGCCGCCAACGAAGCGGCCTTCGCCCGGGTCCGCGCCGACAAGGAACGCGAGGCCGGCGACGGCCATGACGGCACCTGGGTGGCGCACCCCGATCTGGTGCCGGTGGCGAAAGAGGTCTTCGACCGGCTGATGCCGGGCCCGAACCAGCTCGACCGCCGTCGCGAGGATGTCGTGACCACACGCGACGACCTGCTGAAAATGCACGCGGGCACGCGCACCGAGGCAGGCCTGCGCGAAAATATCCGTGTCGGCATCCAGTATATCGAGGCCTGGCTGCGCGGCAAAGGCGCGGTGCCGCTGTACAACCTGATGGAGGACGCGGCCACCGCCGAGATTTCGCGCACCCAGGTGTGGCAATGGATCCGCCATGGCGCGGCGACGGACGACGGGAAGACGGTGACGCGCGAGCGCGTGCTGACCCTGATCGACGACGAGATGCGCGCCTTTTCCGGCGGCGAATTCGCCACGGCGCGCGCCCTGTTCACCGAACTCGCCACCGCGCCCACCTGCCGCGATTTCCTGACGGTGCCGGCTTATGACAAATTGTCATAAGCATTATTTCAGCTCAAACGCCGCATGGTTCGCCGCACGAGCGGCGGCGCGCAGTCGCGCTTGCCAAAGTGCTTGCGCACTTTGGAGCTAGAGAAACTGAATTAATAGTGAGAAATGCCCTCTCCCCGTGAAAAACGGGGAGAGGACGTCCGGCAAGCCCGCAGGGCGCAGGCGGGCGGGTGAGGGGCAAATGCGGCGACCGAAAGTCCCTCAGGCTCGCCGCGCCGCGCCGATCGCCGTCACTTCGTTCGGCTCTTGTCCTCTACTCGTTTTCACGGGGAGAGGGCATTCCTTGATTCCATCGGCTCAAATTCCCGTAGCTACCCGCGCCCGGCCGGCCCACATCCGGTCGCTGTCGATATCCCAGGCGCCGTAGACCAACAGGTCGACGGCGCCTGTATCGTGACGCAGAATGGCCCATTCGCCCGCGCACCCGTCGATATCGCGCGTCAGCACGCTATAACCGCCTTGATGCGTCGCAGGTTGTGCGCCCTCGCCTTCGATCAGGCGGGAGATCATCGCCGGATCGGCCTCGCCCGACGCCGGACCGCGCGCCAGATCGCACAGGCTCAGGGCTTCCAACACCGCGACGCGCGCCACCGCGGCGTCCTCGCCATCGCGCCATGGCGCGCGCAACAGCCGGCAGCGCACCAGGGCCAGGCGTTTCAGGTCATCGCCCGACGGCTCGTCGCATTGCATGGCCGGCGGCAGGTACAGGCACCAGAACGGCGCGATCGAATCGAAGACGAACGGCCGGTCGAGCCTCAACCAGGCACGGCCGCCGGCCACCGGCGCTTCGCTCAAGGGCCGCGGCGCGCGATCGCCGTCGGCGGCGTCGACCTGGCTGGCAAAGAAGATCACCGCGCCATTGTCGCCATAGCCTTCCAGGCGCGCCCAACCGTGACTGTCCTCAGGCCGCGACCGCCTGTCGGATGAAATATCAAGCTTCCCCATCGGCGATCCGTACCTCCCGGCCTGTTCCATTCGGCCGGACGACGTTCCCCGCGCATACCAAGCCCGAACGCCTACGACGCGGAAGCGGATCCGGATCATGCGCTCTCTAATATTTTTTGTTCCGCGATATCGCGACATAATAGACTAGTTTACAAAACAAACTGAATGAGCTATCTGTCGGGACGGAAGCGCCTGGGAGGCAAGGACATGATCGTCGTCAAAACCCTGTTCAAAATCGTCTTGCTGGGCCTGGCCCTGCTGGCGGGCGAGATCGCCGGCGGCATGATCGCCCAGGCCCTGCTGCACCCGGCGGCCATGGCCATGACGCATGACGGGCCGTTCGACCTGACGCAGGCGCTATGGCTGATGACCGCCGCCTATGCGCTGGCCCTGGCGCTTTACGCGGCCCAGTTGCGCGGCGGGTTCATGAGCCGGACGGGAGCCCTGTTCGTCATCCTCTACGTCACGGGTTCTGCCCTGTCGGTCATCGAGACGGTCTATTTCAACGACTACGTCAAGCTTCCCGCCATCCTTCTGGAAGAGACCGCGCTGACCAGCCTGATCCAGGCGGCGATCGCCGCCCCCGTCGCGGCGGCCCTGTGGCGCGGCGCGGCGGGCGACGCCGGTACGACCAACGGTGAGACGATAAGCGGTCTGGGCTGGCGCCTCGCCCTGATCATCCCGCTCTATATCGCCTTCTATTTCGGCGCCGGTCAGTTCGTCGCCTGGCAGGGCGCGGCACTGCGCGCCTATTACGAACAGGGCCAACATATCGACCGCGCTCATGTCGCCCTGCTTCAGGTGGTGCGCGGCGCCATCTGGGCAGGATTGACGTGGATGAGCGTCCGGCAACTGACCGGCCGTCCCCTGGCGCGCGCCCTGACGATCGGCGTGGTCTTCGCCGTCATCATGGTCATGCCGCTGGTCATCCCCAATCCCTACATGCCCTGGGACGTGCGCAAGATGCATTTCCTCGAGATCGCCTCGTCGAATTTCCTGTTCGGCATACTGGCGGCGGGACTCCTGCTGTCCGGCCTCAAGCCCCGCAAAGCTTAGCCCACCACCGGCCGGACGCGGGTCTCAATCAGCTTGCCGCGGCGTATCAGGCCGAGCAAGGCGTCGTGCGCGGCGGCCTCCTCGGTCAGTTGCCGGTGCAAGGCATCGACGCCGGACAGGGCGACCTCGTCCCAGCGCAGCACGATATCGCCGGCCTGCAAGGGTGACGGTGGAAATCCTTCAGTATTCGGGACTTCGCTGATCATTACCGCCGACGGATGCGGGTGGCCGCTGGCGCGCTGGACGCGGCGGTCGAGCATCACCGTCTGGGCCGCGACGCCGAGCCGCGAGCGGCGCACCCGGCCTTCGCGCATCAGCCGCATGGCGATGTCGAACGCCGTGTCGATGCCGATGGCGAAGCAGAGGCCCTGGGCGCCGCCGGCCATGGCGGTATTGATACCGATGACGCGGCCCCAGCCGTCGACCAGCGGCCCGCCGGAATTGCCGGGATTGAGCGGCGCGTCGGTCTGGATGACGCTGTCGATCAGCCGCCCGGACGATGACCGCAGTGTCCGCCCGAGCGCGCTGACGATACCGGCCGTGACGGTCGCCTGATAGCCCAACGGATTGCCCACCGCGATGGCCAGTTGCCCGACGCGCAGAGTGGACGAACGGCCGAGTTCGGCATGGATCAGATTATCGCCGCTGACGCGCAGCACGGCCAAGTCGCTTGCCGGATCGTCGCCGATCAGCGACGCCTCCAGATCGCGGCCGTCGGTCAGGGAGACGCGCAAGGCGCGGGCGCCGGCGACGACATGGCTGTTGGTCATGAGATAGCCGTCGGGCGTGAACAAGACCGCGGATCCATGCCCCATTGCCCGGCCATTGGCGCCGAACGCATTGACCTTGGCGACGGCGGGGCCTGTGCGGTCGAAGGCGCGCGCCACGGCTTCGGAATAGGGATCGAGCGGCAGGTCGAGGTCTGTGGGGGCTAGGTCGGTCATGGCAAAGAGGTGAAATCCCGCGCCCCTCGCCGCAACCCGGTCATTCGGCTGGTCGGTCACCTAGCCATACGGCTGATTCCGCATGGGACGTGCGGATGGCAAATTGCTCCCCATCTAAAGCAAGACCATTGCATGTGGTCCACACGGGCTTTCTTTGCCCTCTCCCTGCGAAGCGGGGAGAGGACAAAGAAAGCCCCATGTCGGCCATGTGCGATCGTCCTGCATTTCATGCGGAGTACGCCCTGATGACTGCCCAACCGAATATTCTCGCCGCCCTGTCCAACGCGCTGGCCGACCAAGTCGCGCAGGCCTCGCCGCGCGTCGCCGCCTTGCAACTGCACCACGGCCGGCATCTCACCGCGACCGTGTGGCGCGCCGACCTGCTCGTCGCCTCGGAACAAAGCCTGCCGCGCCGCGATCGCTTCCCCGTGACCCTTGCCGGCGGCAGCGAAGCCGAGGCGGAGGTCGTCGGCCGCGACGATGCCAGCAATATCGCCCTGTTGCGCCTGGATAAGGCGACCGCGCTCGACACCCCCGCTCCCGGCACGGCCCGCACCGGCGCGCTCGCCCTGGCCGTCGGCGCCCGCAAGGATGGCACGGCCTCCGCCTGCCTCGGGGTCGTCAACAGCGTCGGGCCGTCCTGGCATAGTCAAGCGGGCGGCCGCATCGACGCCTATATCAAGATCGATCTCGGCATGGCCCCGTCCGAGGAGGGCGGCCCGGTGCTCGATCCCGAGGGCGGCGTCATCGGCCTGTCGACCTTCGGGCCGCGAGGTCATGTCATCGTCATCCCCCACACCACCATCGAGCGCGTCATCCCACAATTGCTGGAAGCCGGCCACGTGGCGCGCGGCTGGATCGGCGCGGCGTTGCAACCGATCGCGGTGCCGGATCTCGACGAAGACCTGCCGCCGCGCGGCTTCATGATCATGTCCGTGGTCGAGGACGGCCCGGCGGCGGCGGCCGGGCTGAACCCCGGCGATATCGTGATCACCGCCAATGGCCAGCCGGTGGGCCGTTTGCATGGCCTGAGCGCGCATATCGCCGGCCGCATCGGTCAGCCGCTGGAATTGGGCATCGTCCGTCCGCTCAAGACCAAGGGCGAGCGCGTCGAGACCGTCACCCTCACCGTCGCTGAAAGGCCCGCCCAATGAGCGCTCTTGCCCTGTCCGCGTCCTCCCGCCCGATCGCCGTTTACTTAGCACCGGGCTGCACGCTGCCTGACTTTCTGTTCTCAGGAGGGCCCTTCATCGCCGTGCCGCACCCGGCGCTGGCCGAGGTCGTGCTGGCGGGACCCGACAGTGCGCCGGGTATCGATGCACCCGTCGTGACACTCGGCGGTAAATCGTCCGTGGCCGGACAATTGCCGGCCGGCGCCACGCCGGAACAGATCGCCGCCGCGCTTGCGGCCGTGGCGGCCGGCCTGATCGTGCGCGCGCCCGAGGCGGCGTCGGGCTTCGGCCCGGCGGCCGAACCGCCGCTCGCCGACCTGTTGACGCCGCGTGAGATCGAGGTGCTGGGCGCCATGGGCCAGGGCGCGTCGAACAAGCTGATCGCGCGGCAATTGGGTATTTCGCTGCATACGGTCAAGTTCTATGTCGAGGCGGTGTTCCGCAAGCTCGAGGCCCATTCGCGCGCCGAGGCCGTGGCCAAGGGCCTGCGCCGGCAACAGGTCGAAACGATTGATATATAAGGGATCTTTTTCTCACTTGACTCCGGTGGCGATTTGGAACAAAAAGAGAACACAACACCTTGGGAGCGTTTCGAATGCCGAAGTTATCCGTCCGCCTGCGCTGGTCCCGTATCGAAATGAACGAGGCCCGCGACCTCAAGATGATCGTCAGTCTGCGCGACTTCCTCAGCCTGACGTCCCGCGCCGAGCCCGGCTATTACCGCGGCTTCGATGGCCAAAGCGCGATCACCGTCCGCGTCATCGCCGACGAAATGGCCGCGTGATCAAATCAATCGCATCCGCCGCTATCCGGGATTGACCATTCGGCGGGACGGGCCCAAGGACGTCACCTGATCGAACAGGAGACCCACCCATGAAACCCGTCCTGAAAATCGCCTTCCTCGGCCTCGGCATCATGGGCACCGGCATGGCGCTGCGTCTGGTCAAGGCCGGCTTCGACGTCACGGTCTATAACCGCAATCCGGCGCGCACCGTCCCGCTGAGCCAGGCCGGCGCCAAGGTGGCGGGCCGCGCGCATGAAGCCGTCACGGATGCCGATCTCGTCATCTCCATGGTCGCCGACGATGCCGCGGCGCGCGCCGTGTGGACCGACGCCCTGACCCACGTGAAACCCGGCTTCATCGGTATCGAATCGAGCACCGTGTCGCCGGTCTGGGTCAAGGCCTGGGCGGG
>OUWB010009975.1_pt1 | contig 33250 bp, 80 predicted proteins | sample 1779821 | NCBI WGS metagenome assembly OUWB01 (sample SAMEA3914806, study PRJEB12502) | metagenome | biome: forest; material: soil | place: Canada | collected 2011-08-03 | depth 0.1 m
CCCCTCACCCTCACCCACCGGAGACCCCGCCATGACCACCAATCGCGCCGACCTCACGTTCTACGAGCTGCGCCAGGGCGCCGCCGACGACCCGCACCCGCTGATCCTCGGCCGCTACCTCGACTTCACCGACGCGACCGCGCACGGCATCGACGCGCTTACCGCCCGGTTCGGTATCGCCGACCGGCTCGCCTGGTACCCGGCCGACGTCACCGAGACCCGGCATGACCTGTACGCCACCGACCTCGGCGACGAGGTCCAGACGGAATGGCACGTCGTCACCGGCACGATCGCCGCCGGCTACGACCCCGACGCCGAAGGCTGACCCCACCCTCCCGCCCGCACCTCACCCACCGGAGACCACCGTGACCAAGCCCCCGCTCGGCAAGATCGCAGTCGGCGACCACCTGCTCGTTTTCGAGGCCCGCTACAACAGTGGCCGCACTCTCTACCCGCCGATCGCGGCAGTCGTGGAGAAGGTCGGCCGGGTCTGGGTGGACCTGCGCGAGGCCAACAACGTCCGCTCCCAGGCCCGCACGTGGCGACTGCGCCTGGACACCCAGCACGACGGCAGCAAGACCAACTACCACGACCGGTTCGTCACCGCCGAGCAGTACGCCTGGGAAGGGCGCGTCAGCGACGCCCGCGACGTCCTGCGGGAAGCGAAGGTCACTCCGGATGCGGGTTCGCCCTGGAAGTCCGACGACCGACTCTTGGCCCTCGCTGACTTCATCCGGGCCCACGACACCTCGGCCTGACCCCGCCCCCGTCCCGTATCCCCTGCGGGACGGGCCACCCAGCAAGGAGCACCGTGAACGACCACAACATCCCGGTCTACCTGTCGCCCGCGAACATCGCCCTGCTCCGGGCCGCCCTGGACCAGCACGCCCGCACCAATCGCGGCACCGACGTCGAACGCGACGCGCACGCCCTGGCTGACCGGTTCCGCGAAGCCCTCGACGAGTACCACGACGAGAGCGCCGCAATGCACGGCCGGAAGCGCCGGCGAACCGGCCCCGGCTCCACGTACACCACCTGACCACCAGCAAGGAGCAGCACCGTGAACGACACCACCACCCTCGCCGAACGCCTCACCGACAGCGCCACCACCCAGGGCCAGAACGCCGCGATCTGGCTCCTTGATCAGACGGGTTGGCTGCCGCGACTGGAACCGAAGCACATTGCCCGCGAGTACACGGACCCGGACGACCTCGACGACTTCTCGCTCACCATGTACGTGCAGTACGGCATGGCGCTGTCCGACATCCCGGGCAGCCCCGCCGAGAGGCAGATCCTGCGGATCGCTGGCGCACTTGCCCACGAGGAACTCGCACACCTCGACGACCTCAGCTCCCTCGACGAGAACAACCGGCGGCTGACGCTCCACGCCATCGCATGGGCTGCGGGCGGACGGAAGTGGGCCGACTCTCTGCGACTCGTCCCCGCCCCGTGCCTGTGCGGCGCGGAGCCGGTCCACCAGGCTGGCTGCAGCGGCGGGGAGGCATGACCATGAGCGAGCCCCTGACCGACGCCCAGCTCGCCGCGACCGCTCGTCGGATCGCTAACGCCATGTTCGCGGGACTGATGCCCGGCGAGACCGGCAGCAACATGTCCAACGAGATCGCGGAGAGAGTCACCGCGCCCTACGTCGAAGCGGTCGAGCGCCTCCGCGCCGAGCTGGCCAACCTGCGCCCCTGCGGCTGCTGGCCGGCGTACGAGCACTCCGAGCACTGCCCGATCTACGTGGCGTCCGTGGACACCGGACTGGAGGACTGACCATGCCGACCGACGACGCCACCGAGCGAACCCCGTACTGCGTGGCGAAGGGCTGCGCTGACCTGCCGCCCCGTGAGCACCTTGAAGAGCACGCCCACTGGGGCTGCACCGGCCCCGACCAGATGGCCGAGCTGATTGACGCATTCGAGCAGCACGTCCGCGCCCAGATCGCCGAGCCGATCGTCGCCCGCTGGACGGAGGGCGTCGTCCACCACGGCGCCGGCACGACCGTGCAGTGCGTCGACGCCGACGACCCGCTGCGCGGCATCGCCCTCGAACTCAGCGTCGACGACCGGGAAGCCCTGGGTCTGATGCTGCTCGACCCCGAGGGCGAGATGGACCAGGCCGACGACACCACCACCAAGGAGGCGTGACGATGCCCGCTCTGTACCTGCCCGAGCCGTCCACCCCGCCGGACCCGGACTGGCGCGAGACGATCGAGGGCGGCCATGCCCTCATCGTCGAGTACACCCCCGGCCACGCACTCGTCGTCGAGTACGGCGACTGCGAGTTCTACATCCACTGCCAGTGCCAGACGACGTTCGAGTACGCGCTGCGGCCGAACCGCCCCTGGCTCCCGGTGTTCATGCGCTGGCAGACGCACTGCGCGGGCGCGGCCCGGGCGGCGCAGGCTCACTGCCAGTGCGGTTGGCCCCTGGGATCGCTCCCGGCCGGTTTCGGCGACAATCTCGTGGAGGACCTGGCCGGCGCGTGGGAGCGGCACAGCATGACGGAGGCCGGTCGCGAGCACGCTGGCGGGCTGGACGGTGGGGAACAGTGACCGCCCGGGATGGTCTGCGCGTTCCGTTCGGTCTCGCCGTCGCGATGGCCGGGCAGCCGGTGTCGCTGGTGGATGAGTGTCTCGACGAGTACGAGGCGGCGCACCGCGCCGAGGTACTCCGCGAAGCCGCCGACCTGCTGGAAAGCCTGCACGGCGACAACGAACACCTGGCCCGCGACTGGGACTGGCGGGACGCCGCGACGATCCCCGCCTCATGCGCCACCCTGCTGCGCCGCATAGCCGACGGGAGCGCGACGTGACCCGCTGCGACCTCACCGACTTGGACGAGGCGTTCTGCGCGCACTGCCTCGGACACAAGGAAGAACGCGCCACCCCGGCCGATGACTTCTCGGACCGCCCGTGGTTCACCGCCCGCTACGACGGCCGCTGCACTGGCTGCGGCGAGCCCTTCGCACCCGGCGACCCCATCCGCATGGCAAGCGTCGGCTGGATCGCCGACTGCTGCCGCCCATAGCCCGCCTGCCGCGCCGGATCCGCCGGCGCGGCCAACCCAAGGAGCAGCACATGCCCGTCATCAAGCAGACCTGCTACGTCGCTGCCTGCGATGAGTGCAAGAACCAGCACGAGAACGCCGACATGTGGACGCCGCACTTCGACTCTCCCGGCGGGGCCATGGCCGATGCTGAGGGCAACGACTGGACCCAGCTCGCCGACGGCAGCGTGTTCTGCGACCAGTGCATCCCCGACTTGGTCGAGCGCGGTGTCATCGAGGAGTACGAGGACGACGACGTCAACGGGCCCGCGTTCCGGCGCGTCGGTACGGCACCCGAGGTCCCGGGACAGCAGGCCATCGCCGCCGAGGAGACCGTGCGATGACCATGTCCGATGCCCGCATGACCAAGCCGCGCCCCGCCCGGTACGTGGACCGTCACGGCGACACCTGGGAGGACCGGCCCAACGGCGACCTGCAGCTCGTCCGGACCGTCGCGATGAACGCCGACTGCGACAACGGCTGGCGGGAACAGCGGGACAGCGTCGAAAAGGGCTTCGGGCCGCTCATGCCGACTGCGCCGGTGGCTGCCGCCGAGGGTGGCGAGTGATGGCCGCCGTTCCGGTCGCGATCCGTGTCACCCGCTACGCCTGCCCAGTCTGTCGTCGCACCCACAGCAAGCGCGCCAGCTGTGTCGCGCACATCGCCCGCTGCTGGCGGAACCCCGACGCACACGCCTGCAAGACCTGCAGCCACTACGTGCCGTCGGAGGCTGGCCCGTACCCGGAGCATCCCGGGTGGGACGAGCAGTGCGGGCTCGACATCGACCTGACCGGCGGCATCAAGGTCGGCTGCCCGGCCTGGAGGTCAGCCGATGCCTGACCTGCCTGAGCCCACCGCTCCGGATCGCTGCCCGGCCTGCTGGTGCGCCAACTGCGCGGGCCTGCTGTCGGAGCACGGCGTGGACGGCTGCCACTGCGAGGACTGCCTTCTGTTCCCCGACGTCGCATGCAGCCTCGCCCAGTTTTTGCCACCGCAGCGGATCGGGTTTCTCGCGGAGCGGTTGGCACCGCTGCTGTCCGCGCACCCCAACCCGGCGGCACAGCGGCGCTGCTTCGCGGTCGCCCATGCCGCCCACCACGCCCTGATCGACTACGACCATCCGAAGGACTGACATGCCCGACCAGCCCCCGTCCGACGTGCAGGTCCTCGACCTCGCCGCCCAGGGCTTGAGCGCCCACGACATTGCCCGCCGCCTCGGCGTCGAAGACCGCGCGGTCCACAACACCGTCGCCCGGATCCGCCGGCGACTCGGGGCCCGCAGCCTCGACCATGCCGTGCAGATCCACCAGACCCGCAAGGAGCAGCAGTGATGAACCCCAGGCTCATTCTCGGCGCCCTCGACGAGGCACTTCGCCACGTCTCGCCCGGCGAGGACACCTACACCACCCACGGAGCGGCAGACGCCCGGGACGTCGCCCGGTCCCGATCGGAGGACTGCCACCCGCAAGGACAGCGGGGCCCGCAACATCTCACCGCCATCGACCAGGAGCTGCGGCACTGGATCGCGGGCGGCCCAACGATGCTGGACCGCGGCGGCGAGTTCGAGCGCGCCTACGAGCGCGTCCAGCAGCAGGTCGAGCGGATTCTCGACGGTGATCTGGCCACGGTCACCCGACTGCTGGAGCAGGCGCACCGGCGCGCGCAGGCGCTGCTGGCCGAGGTGCGGGGCGGAAGCGAGGCCCCCGATGCCTGACCTCACCCCCGCCGACGAATTCCGCGCCGCCGCCGAGCGTCTCCGCGTCGCCCTCGCCCCTGCACCCCCGTGCCAGCACCCCGACTGCGGGCACCCCGAGGGCTGGCACAAGGAGGACAGCGACGGCCAGACCGTGTGCACCAGCTGCGACTACGACGCGCACGACTACATCAACCCCGGGCTGGAGATGCCACGCGGTGTCGGCGAGCCGCTCGCCTCGGTGTTCGACAAGTGGGCCCGGCTCGCCGACCTCGACCCCGATCTGCTCAACCGCGTCGGCGGCGACGAGACCCTCGCGACTGCCCGCGCGATCCTCGCCGGAGGCCAGCCGTGAGCAAGACGCCCGAGGCGACCGTCCGCCCGTCGTCGTACACCGTCTCGTGCCTGCCCGAGCGGAACATCGACACGCACCTGTTCGAGATCCGCATCGAGGAACGTGGCCAGATCGACGGCACAACCCGCTGGGCCGTGTGCCGCATGGGCTACTGCCTGAACCGGCGGGGCCGTTGGGACTACGAGATGCAGCCGTCGAGCCGCACCGATCGGTGGATCGCCGGGCACCGGTTCGACCTGGACACGGCGCTGCGCCTGGCGAAGAAGGCCGCGCCGCTGATCACCGTCAACGGCTTCACCGTGGCAGACATGCTCAACCGTACGAAGGAGTCGACCCCGTGACCGACAGAAACCTACGAGCCGACCAGCTCGCCTACGGCCGCCGCAACACTCCGCAGGCCGACGATGCGCGGCTCGCCGAGATCCGGGAGTTCGCCGGTTTCCTGTCCGCCATCGGACCCGACACTGAGGGCGGACGGCTCGGCTACCTCCTGGCCCGCGTGGATCAGCTCACCGCCGAACGGGACGCCCTGCGTGATGCCCGCAACCGCGTCCTGCTTCTGATCGCCGAAGCCGACGTGATCGGGCTCGTTTCTGGCCACGGGTTCTCCGTCAACGATGTCCGCAGCGCCCTTCGGCTGGAGGTGGATCATGCCTGACCGTTTCGCGTGGTGCTTCGACCACGGCCAGATGCATCACTTCGCCGCCGACGAGACCCCGTGGTGTGGCGCCGCATGGGTGTGGCTGGCTGGCGCGACCGAGGCCGAGGCCATGGACGACAGGGCCAGTCGGTTCGGCGAAGCCCGGTTCTTCGACCAGATCCCGCACGAGCAGCAGTACGCGATCGTCACTGGGCGCGTTCCCGGATACCGAATGGAGGACGACGATGCCTGACGACCTGCGCACCCGCATCGCCGAAGCGCTGATGCGCTGGGCCGAGCGCAACAACAGTCCCCGCTACGCGCCGATCCGGCGACCTGAGACCGTCACGCGGAACGCGTACGACAGGGCCGACGCCGTGCTCGCCGTGGTCCAGCCGGAACTGGACCGGCGGGACAGGTATCAGGAGCAGCTGCGCGGGATGCGGGCGTGGTACCGGGACTCGTGGCGGTCGGCTGCTCGCGAGCGGGACCGCTACCGGTCGGCGTGGCAGTCCGCGCGACGCGAGAGGGCCCGGCTCAGGGGCATCATCGCCGCCAACTGCAAGACCGCCGAGACGTTCCAAGACGGCGGCGTGAACGACATCGCCGAGCTGTACCGCGCCCAGGACGCCATCCAGGCAGCTGGCGGCCAGTTGACCCGGCCGGTACACCGGGCGATCGACGCGATCCGAGCCAAGTGGGATCGGGTACTGCGGTCTGAGCAGCAGAAGCGCGCCGACGCCGAGGCCTCTATAGCCCGCGTCCGCCGCTACTGCGAGCTGACCGCCGGCTCCTGCCGCGTGCAGGCCCGCGAGATGGCCATCGACGTGCTTCAGATCATCGACGGCAAGAAGCCGCACGAGGTGCTGATCGACCGCACCTCGTGCGGTGCGCCCGACGTCCGGCTGATAGCGGCACGGACGTCGCCCGAGGACGTCGAGCGGATCCTGCGGCGGGCGCGAGGACTGGACGACGACGATCGGCCGAACCCGCCGTACGACCTGCCCGACGGCTTCCGGGCCGGAGCCGGAGGCGAGCAGTGATCCGCCGCACCTACGCCTGCCCTGGCGAGACCAGACCGCCAACGTGCCGCTGTGCCTGCTACGGCTGCCGGCACCACTGCTCCGCCCACAACCCGCCCGTTCTGCACCACTGGAGGAAGATCATGGACCGCACGTTGTGGCGCCGCGTCAGCGACGTCCTGCACCACCGCTACCCCGAACCGGTCCACAGGCCCCGCCGGGGTGACGCCGTCGAGCAGTGGCTCAAAGCCCGCCGGGACGAGTTCAGCGAGGCTGTCGACACGCAGTGGGACACCATCGACGACCTCCTCAACGCCTACCGGCTCCACGCCGCGCTGAGGACGCCGCTCGACCAGGCAGTCAGTGAAGGCGGCGAGCCGTGACCGCCATCGCCCCTCAGGCATGCCCGGCCTGCGGACACCACACCAGCAGCTGCGTTTGGGGCCGCTGCACCACATTCGTCCCCGGGCCACCCGGCGGACCACTCGCCCAGTACTGCCACTGCGAGTGCTACCAGGCCATCACCGGCCACCCCCTGAACGAAGAGATCACCGAGAGCCTGCGCACCTACCTCGACAAGGAGCCTTGATGCACCAGTACACCGCCGAAGAAATCGCCGCGCTCCCCGAGTCGGACGCCGTCCAGGACCACGACGCTGGAGAGGAGAGCGAGCCGGAGTTCCAGGCCGCACTCGTCGCCCTCGCGCAGCGCTGCGGAGCATGCGGCCAGCCGCTGCCCGGGGGCGTCGAGTGACCGACCGCGCATGGGTCGTGGTGACCGGTAGCCGCGACTTCAGCGACTATCGGTCCCTGGCGACGGTCTTGAACGAGACGTGGCACGACGCCACGCAGGACGGCTACAGCGGCCTCACGCTCCTCCACGGCGCAGCAGCGGGCGCCGACTCGCTGGCCGAGCTGTGGGGGCAGCGGCACAAGCGGCACGATGTGCAGTGCCACCGGTTCCCGGCCCCATGGTCCGACCCGTGCCGCGACGAATGCACCCCCGGCCACCGGCGGACGCGGCGGGACGGTTCGACGTTCTGCCCCGCCGCGGGCAACTACCGCAACCAGCTGCTCGTTGACTGCGCAGCACCACACCTGCCCGGCGTCCTCCTGCTGGCGTGCTTCAGCCGGCCGGAGTCCAGGGGCACCCGCGATTGCCTCGACCGCGGCATCGCGGCGGGCATGCCGTACCGGCTGCTTGGCAACCCACCCACCCTCAAGGAGCCACCCCTGTGCTTGATCTGATCCATGCTCCGTGGTCGCCCGTTCAGGTCGCCGCCCTCAACCGGGCCCAGCGCTCGGGCCGGATGCACCCGTTCACGTGCGGCGCCAGCCACCCGCTGCACGTCACGCTGATCGCCGAGACGGACGGCTGGCACTGCCCGGACGAGGCGTGCGACTACCGGCAGAACTGGGCGCACTCGTTCATGGCCGACCCGGACGCGGTCGCGGCGTTGATCGAAGCCAAGTACTACGACAACCAGGAGCAGCAGTGAGTAGTGATTCGACAGCCCTCGGCGACCGGATGAAGCGCGCCGAGGCCGTGACTCGGCAGCTGCTGCCCCGACGCACGTACTCGATCTTGCGGGCCGATGGGAGGAGCTTCCACTCCTACCTGCGAGGCTGCGAGCGCCCGTTCGACCTGGCGTTCATGGCCGACATGGACGCCGTCGCCGAGGCCCTGTGCGCGGAGATCACCGGGGCGGTGCTGGCGTACACGCAGTCCGACGAGATCAGCGTCCTGTTCACGGACTTCGGCAGCGCCGGCACGGAGCCGTGGTTCGGCGGAGTGCTGGCCAAGCAGACGTCGATAGCGGCGTCCGTCGCCACTGCGGCGTTGAACGAGCGGCGGCCGGGGAAGCGGGCACTGTTCGACGCCTGGGTGTTCACGCTGACGGATCCGGTCGAGGTCGCGAACTACATGATCTGGCGGCAGCGCGACGCCGTCCGCGACAGCATCTCGATGGCGGCGCAGGCCAAGTTCTCGCCGAAGCAACTGCACGGCGTGAACTCCGGCGGCATGCAGGAGCTCCTGTGGTCCGAGCACTGCATCAACTGGAACGACTACCCCGACGGCTGTAAGCGCGGCCGGGTCGCGGTGCGTAGGACCGGTGAGCGGCTGGTCGAGTACACGCACAAGCGCACCGGGGAGCAGCACACCGTGACCGCGATGCGCTCGTGGTGGGAAACGTCCGGTGCTCCGCACTTCACCGCGGAGCCGGATGGCTGGCTCGCCGGCATCATCCCGGCACTGCCGAGCCTGAGCGGGGCGAGCCGGTGACCGCCCTCATCGCCTTGGCCTTCACCGCCGCCGACCTGACCGTCACAGCGTTCACTGCCCGCTTCCTGTACGGCTACTGGCGGGCCCGGCACATCGACGCCGACGTGGCCGAGAGCATCGCCCGCGACATGCAGATCTACAAGGAGACCCGGGAGACGCCGGAGGAGTACCTGGCAGCTGCGGTGGCGTCGTTCGACAGCATCTGGCGGGGTGGTACCCGTTTCGCGGCGTTCGCCTCTGCAGTCGTGTGGCCGATCTCGCTGCCGGTGATCGGCGCTGTCCGGTTCGCTTCATGGTTCATGGACGGCACCAAGGTCCGACCTCGGGCCGAGGTCGCAGCCGAGCGCGACGCGATGGTGCGCCGGATCGGCGAGCTGGAGAAGGAGTTGAAGATCCCGTGACCGCCCTCGACATCGCCATGGCCTGCGCCCCCGTCGCAGCTCTCGCCTACGCCATCGTCCGCTTCCGCCACGAGCGGCACGTCGGCTACCTGGAATTCCTCCTGGCTGAGACCCAGCACGGTGGCGACGCCACGAACCTGTGGGACTACCCGTGCCAGCACTGCGGGCGGCGCATGCGCGGCGAGGCGCAGCACTCGTTCGCGGACGTGGTGACACTGCCCGGCGGAGGCACCCGGACGACGACCCGCGTGTTCCACTCCTGCCGGCCGAAGTGCGCGGAGGCAGCGAACGCCTACAAGACGAGGACGGCCCTGTGACCGTCCAGCGCGCCGACGACCAGGTCATGTGCCTCGCCTGCTACCGGCCGACGCCGTTCGAGGATCTCGCCCTCGACGCCTGGGGTGTCCCGATGCAGCGCTGCGTGCGCTGCGCCGCGCTCGCCTCGGGCGCGGACTGCGAGCCGGAATGGGCACCACCGCGCTGCACCACCGACCTGCCCGACATAGCCGACTGCGAGGAACAGCCTTGACGACGCCTCAGCAGCAGTCCACTCCCGAATCGCGCGCGATGGCGTTGGCAATGTTCGCCGACGCCGTGCCGTGCTGGTTCGAAATCGTGCAGCCGTCGTGCGGGAACCCCGCAACGTGGATCGCCTATTTCGACCACGAGGAGAACACGACGACGTGCCGCGACCCCGAGGCCGAGCCGATGCCGGTCTGCGATCTACACAGGGCAGCCATCGGCCGTGTGAGCAGCCCGTTCTGGCGGACGTGGTTCACCGCTGCGCCGTTGCCGTGCGGGTCCTGCGGGACACCGATCCGCCTCAACCGATTCGAGGCCATCTGATGACCACCACCCTGCCGCCGTTCTCCGGCGACCGCCCCACCTGTCCGAAGTGCGGGCACCACGAGGCCCGCACGACCTGGCGCCCCGAGGATCAGCTGTGCTCCTGCCGGACGCCGACCGGCATCGGCGAGCGCCTGTGCCGCGAGTGCTGGCGTTGCAGCTACCACTGGGACGAGGCGCTTGCTGTCCACGCCGACACCACCCCGGAGGCTGAGCGTCTGCCGCTGGGTCAGCAGTTCGACGTCCGCGTGGCGTACGGGATGCAGGCGTCGAGCGTGCTCGTCACTCACCCCCCATCCGGGCTGCACAAGGTACTCAGCTGCGGCACCCCGGCAGCCGCCGACGCGGCCACGGTTCCGCTGTACATGTTCCAGTCACTGCTGGACGAGGTCGACGCCTGGGGAAGCCAGCCGCTCGGGTCAAGTTGTTCGCCAGCCGCTGAAGAAACCGTTCCGAACAACCTGGAGCCCCAGTGATCGACGACCGCCACGTCTGCGGCGACGACTGCGTCTGCCCGATCCACGGCACGCCGCTGATCTACTCGCCCGCCGGGGACGATCATGCCTGCCAGGACGTGTCGTGCGAGCACGGCGGCGGCATGGGTCCGGGATGGCGACCGCCGATGTTCCCGGTGCTCCCTGACGGCCTGGGCGCGCTCCTGCACAGTCTCCTTGCGGAGCCCGAGCAGCAGCCCGGCGGCCCGTACGTGCACACGTTCCGCGAGCCGGAGCTGGTGCCGCTGCTCGACGACGACGGGCAGCCAGTGCTGGACGAGGCGGGCGAGCCGGTGATGTTCGTGCCGTCGAGGCCGAGCTACACGATCAGCGAGTACTGGGAGCCGTCGCCGGAGCAGGCGGTGGAGATGATCCGCAAGGAGGACGAGTGGCTGCTCTACGGCCAGGGCGACACTCCCGGGCAGCGGGTGGCGCGGATCTTGACCGACGCCGGCTGGACCGATGCCGCACTCGCGGCCGGGGAGAGTGAGCAGCAGTGACCACCGATGCCCTTCCCGGCTGCCACTACCCGACGATCGACATGCACGCCGTGTGGCCGGAGCCGATCTGTGCGGAGTGCACGCTGGAGGTGTTCCCGGACGAGCTGGTGTTCTGGCCGTGTCCGCCGATGCGGAAGGCGTACTTCATCGCGCGGCGGGATGGCGGATGGACTCTGCGCCCCGTGCGGATGTGCCTCGACCAGGAGTACCGGCGTAGGCAGCGGGCGCGGGCGAAGCGGAGGCGGCGGTGAACACTGTGGTGGGGCTGGTACTGCTCGCGTACGCCGTCCTGCTCACCACATGGGTGGTCCGCGAGCACCGCCGGATGCTCCGGCACGAGCGGGCATTCACCGAGGCGGTCCGGGCCGAGGAGCAGGCGAAGACGGCGGCGTTGATCAACGAGTTGAGGGAGTAGCGGTGAAGGAATTCGAGTTCCACCAGCCCGCCGAAGGCCTGTTCATCCTCGCGTTCCCCGACTCGGAGCAGTGGTGCTGCGACGGGGAATGGCTGACGGGTGATGACCTCCGGGCACTCCAGGCGGAGATCACGAAGCTGCTCGCCGTCGAGGACGCGAAGAGCCGGGCGGAGAAGCAGCATGGCTGACCTCCCCTGCCCCTGCGGCCATGACCTCGGCGGCGACTACGCCTGCCTCAACGGCCGCATCTACGGCCCGTGCGGCGAGGAGTCGTGCATCGGGCCGTGCTCCGACACCTACGGCTACTGCAAGAGCCTCGACGGCTGCCGCGACACGGGAGACGACGATGACTGAGCATCCGGCCCACAACTACGCGCTGAGCTTGGGCTTCACCGCGAACGAGCCGCCCCGAGACGAGTCCGCCGAGCGGGCCGACCGGCTCGTGGCCGCGCACATCCTCCGCGAGTTCCACGACGAGTACGACGACGTCAACGAGGGCCCCGGGGCCGAGTACTGGCTCCAGGCCAACCCGGCCGAGGTGCATCTCGCCGCCTGCCCGACGGTGCGCGTCACCGACCCGGATGCGCGCGGCGGGAACTGCGGCACAGGCTGCGAGACGGTGCGCCTATCGGCCACGATTCGGTGCGACTGCGGACAGTCCGTCGACTACGACTGGGGCGACTTCGGGAACCTCGGCATGTTCATCAGGGACCTCATCCGGGAGGCGGACGGTGACGACCGAGCATGAGGCCCTGTGCGGCCCGACCCGAGGCGGCTTCCGCGTCTGCTACTGCCAATGCGAGCTGTGCCGCCGCACGGTGGACGGCCGCTCGGTGTGCGTGTGTGCCGGCTGCTGGGCAGTGCCCAGCTGCCCGGGGAATCGAAAGGACGGATCATGACGGAGCATCCTGCGGTGGCGTTCCTGCTGGCCGCGCACGAGCGGGCTGAGCAGTTGGCGCGGAATGCAGGTGGCGACGAATGGGAGCGCGATCCGCACCCGCTCTGCTATGCGGTGAAGGACAGCGACGGCGACCCTGTGGTGTGCGACGAAGGCGCGCCAACCGGCGAGCAGGCCAGCCACATCGCCCTGCACGACCCCGCTGCCGTCCTGCGCCGAGTCGCGGCCGAGCGGGAGATCCTGGCCGAGCACCCTGAGCACGGCATCGACGGCGACTGTGCGCGCTGCGTGGAATGGCAGGAGGACGATGAAGGCGACCTGTGCGCCTACCCGCTGCCCTGGCCGTGCCGGATGGTGCTGGGGCTCGCCAAGGCGTGGGGCTGGGAGGAGCCAGCGTGATCGAGACCGTCGAGGTGTACACGGTCCGCTGCTCGGGCTCGTGCGGTGGGCAGCTCGGATGGCTGGCCGGGAGGTGGGTGGCGGTGCAGGGCTGGCCGGTGCAATTCCAGTCCCGCAGTGACGCGTCATGGGCGGCCCGGAAGGCAGGCTGGAAGCCGGAGCCGTGCAGGTGCGGCCATGATCGTGACGACCATACCGGGTGGCTGCCCAGCGGGGCGTTCCGCGACGACTGCGCGTCATGCCCGCCCGGCAACCGCTGCGACTGGCGTCCCGAACCGATACAGCCGCCGATCATGTGCCCGGCCTGCCGGGCGAAGCAGGAGCCGGCTCATGGTTGACCTCGGCCCGGTCGCCCCGTGGCCTCCGCCGCTGCCGTGGCCGCTGGCCGGCGACTGGCTCCGAATCACCTCCGTGCTCGACTGGGTCACGGGCGAGTTCGTGCCGCTGCCCGGCGAGATTCACCGCGATGACCTCGACTGGCTGTGCCGGTCCTGGCAGCCGGTACTGGAGATCGAACGGATCGTGCGGGCTGCGGCCTGCGGATTGGTGGAGCAAAAGTGATCGAGTTCGCCATCGTGTTCGTGACCGTGCTGCTGGTCGTGTTCGCCGCCAGGATCGCCATGGCCCCTGTCGAGCCGACGCCGGAGGAACTGGCCGTCTGCCTGCCGACGTACGAGTACACGCCGCCGACGGGGCCGCGCGTCGGACCGCTCCTGATCATGACGACTCGCGAGATCATCGAGCTCGGCGACTGGGAGACGGAGACGTGAGCGACTTGGATCTCCTGCTGCCCCGGGACGAGTTCCGGTTCTTCGCCGGTGCCGCAGCGTTGGCCACTGAGTCATGGGAGTCGCCGTGGTGTCCGGGCTGCCGGGGCGCGGTCGAGTCCGCCGAGTTCGACTACGAGCGCGACGGCCTACTGAAGCGGGTGGCGTTCTCGCCGTGCGGGCATCGGATGCGCCCGTACTACTCGATGGACGACACCCCGGACTGAGCAGCGGCCGGGCGCGGCTACCACCTCGTGCCCGGCCGATCGCGCCGAACCCTCCACGGCCGGCAGCAGGACGATGCTCGCACGGCGATCCGGGCGGAACTCCCCAAATTTGGGGGTTCTGGGAACGTAGCAATGCCCCTCCCGGCCAGGAGGGGCATTCGCGTGGAGTCTGGGACCCTTGGCTGCCTGCAGGCGGCTGCGGCGTCACGTGTCGCCGGGTTCGCGGGTCCCGAGAGACCTTGGCCGTCGAGCGGCGTAGGCGTGCGCGTCTTGCCCTGCCTGGAGTGTAGCGGCGACCGTCCCCGTGTGTCGGGACGGCCGCCGCTTTCGCGCGTTCTCCGGGGTCGCATGCCTTGCGGCCGGGGTGCGCACTGAACACGCTAGGTGCTGCCACTGACACAGCCCGTTGACGTGGCACTTCACCACCAGTTCGAACTAGCATTCGAAGCATGAGCACCGCCGGCCCCCTCGCCCGCGTCACCCTGCCCGACGGGCAGACCCTCGACGCGGCCGTCCTCCAGCGCTACCGCGACCCCTACGGGACCTGGTGGTACCGGGTCGAGCTCACCCTCTGGACACTCCGCACCGCACCACACGAACCCGGCAGGATCGAACCGGAGCCGACGACGCTCTGGGTCGATGCTGCGCACATCCAGCCCATCCCGGGCCAGGTGTACGAGCTCGGCCGACCCGAGCCCGAGCGGACCTGGGTGATCACCCGGAAGCGTTCGCCGGCTGGCTTCGTCCAGACCGTCCACGGCGAGCAGTGCTGGCTCCCCAAGGGCAACGAGGAACACATCGACACCGCCGAGGCCGGGCACCTGCTCCAGACCGGCGCCGCCCAGCCCTGCGACAAATGCGCCCCGCAGCGGGTACTGAGGCGGCTCGGCCGGTTACAGGCCGGGCAGGACGTCCTGCTCGATCCCGCCCCGCCGGTCCGCATAGTGCTCGCCCCGGCACGTCGCACCCTTCCGCAACGCCCGAGCCTCCGCGCTCCACAACGGCCGGTGGCAATCCGTACAGCGCACCACCGGACGCGCCGGCGCAGGGTCGGCGGGGACCAGCGCGGGCTGAGTCACCGCACCTCGATCTCCGCCGAATCGCCTGACGCCGCCTCCCGGCATGTCTGGCACACCCAGTCGTGGACCGTACCGCCGCCCGGCCCCTCGACCGGCTCCTGGTGCTCCCGGCCGCCACACTTCGGGCACCGGCTTACGCCCCGGCAGCAGCAGCCTGAGCAGTCGCCTTCAAGGGTGTGCCAGCGCCCCCAGTCGTTGCCGCCGTCGCAGAGGATCCACCGGAACTCCGTCGGGGCACTCACCCTGCCGCCTCCGCCTCGTCCACCCCGGCCAGCAGCCGCAGATACCCGAGGACCCGCTCATCCCGGCCGCAGTCGCAGGGGATGTGGGGCCAGATCAGCAGCGGACAGGTGTAGTGCGGATCATCGTCCCGGTCGACGTGGTGCGGCTCGGCGAGGAGCCGGGCCAGGATCGCCCGCTGCCGGGCCACGTCTGCCAGCACCCGCGCCGGGTCATGCCGGGCCATGTGCCGGTATTCCGGCATCGGCGACCGCTCGCCCCGGTCACGCTCGTCCTCCCGCGTGGAAACGACCGCACCCCAGTAGCCGCTCATCGCGTCCGGTGGACGAGGCAGGCCCGGCCTCAGCGCGACGAGCAGTTCCTCGTCGCCGTCCTTGCTGAGCACAGCTTCCCACTCGTCACCGCCGGGCGCCTGCCGCCAGTTGCCCCGCTCGCCGACGACGGTGCCGCCGCTGGCCTCCCGGGCGAAGTACTCGTCCTCCGCCAACCTGGACAGGATCCTGCCCGCCAGCTCGTCGATCGTCTGCCCGCTCACCGCTGCTCCCCTCGGTCTCGCCAATCGCCGAGCGCGATCACGACCCGGCCGCCCATCCACGTTCCCGCCGCGGCCAGCACGCCGAACGTCGCCAGGAACGCCCCGACGCTGTGGCAGTACGGCAGCCTCGTCGCCTGTGCGGCCAGGGCCAGCGACACGGCGGTCACCACGCCGGCATACAGCACGATCAGCGGCATCAACGGATCCCGGATCACCGCTGCTCCTCCTTCACGGCCGTTCGGCGCGTGCACCCGACGCATGTCACCGGCGCATCCGGGCTCAGCTGCTCGTCCCCCGGCTCGAACGGCACAGCGCAGGCAGTCAGGCCCGCACCGTTGACGTACAGGTGGTGCGAGCATCCGGCGTGCACGACCCGGCCTCGCTGGAGCCGGACGCGCAGCGAGAACGTCTTCGGCTTCACTGTTGCTCCTCGCCCGTCGCCAGAGTCGTGTGCTCGTTGGCTGCGTGCTCGGCGTAGCCAGCCTCCGCTTCCTCGCGGCTCCAGTAGCCGTGCTGAGTGCGCCATGCGGTGGGGCTGTGGCCGTCGCAGCGCCAGAACCATTCGTCGACGCCGCCGAAGGTCGCGCGCTTCCAGACGCCGTAGTACGGCTCCACGGGTTCTCCGTTCCCCGTCACGGCCCCGGCATCGCTGGCCGGCGCATCGGTCAAGGCCCTCGTTGGGACGGTGATGACGCCCCTCTCGAAGTCCCGGCGCATCATCGCCAGCTGCGGCGATTCCTTGGCGGTTGGCGCGACCTCGATCTGCAGGTCCATGTGCCGCCCGTGCTCGGCGTACGCCTCCGCCCGGGTCGGCTCGCCGTGGCAGTCGCACCGGCACGGAGCGGCGCAGAACTTGCAGACGGCGGGCGTCTTGGCGCCGACGGCCCCGGTCTCGCCCTGGCAGTACTCGTGCCCAGTGCGGCCGTCGGGCAGAACCATGTCGCCGTGCCTGCAGCCGGTGCTGAAGTAGATGTGGGTGCTTCCGTCGCTCTTCAGACCACCGACCGGGTACAGGTGGCCGCGCGGTTCTGCGAGCTCGCTTGGCCACCATTCCCCGCCGTCGCGGTCGCGGTGTACGGGCCCGTCGTGCTGGTGGCGCAGGACACACGGGCCGACCTTGCCGAAGGGAGTGAGCTGGCTGGCGTCGCAGGTGATCGGCTCGGTCATGCTGCCTTCCCCCCGTTCAGCAGCGCCCGCCACTGCTTCATGGTGTCGCCGTCGATCTTCGGGTCGTACATGTACCAGTCGCCGTCGTTGTCGCTGAAGTAGCTGAGGAGTTCCTCGAAGGCGGCGTGGAGCTTCCTGGCGTGGGCCTCCGCCTCCATGGCCTGGACCGCTGCGTTGAGCCGCTCGTCCTCCTTGCGCTGGATCAGTGGCTCGACCACGGCCAGCACCCGGTTCCCGATCTCGATCGGCGCCGAGTCCGGGTCGGCCGTTTCGACCGCCAAGCCCTGCCGTACGGCGTCGGTGATCCAGTCCCGCAGGCCGCCGTGCTTGTGCCGCTCCCGGTGGCAGCAGGACTCGCCGTCGCAGGTGCAGGGCTGGGTGTGGTTGCCGAAGCCGCAGCACTGGCAATCCGCTCGGTCGGTCATGCGGGGGTCTCCCATTCCTCGTACGCCAGCCCGCAGTACAGGCACGGGCCGCACCGCGCCGGCTTGCCCGGCCTGTTGAGCGCGGGCCCGACGTGCTGGCAGCGGTGGAGCGCATTGTTCGCCTCCGCGCCCGGCTCGGGCTGAAGTTCCTGGGCAAAGAACTGCCAGTCGGAGCCCTCGTCCAGGCGCACGCCCACCGGCGGCGTGCTGGCCCACGGGTTGACCGGCGGCCGGATGACCTCACCGGGACCGCGCGACGTTACGACGCGGTCGCCGTGCTCCCAGATGGTTACGTCGGCGTGCTTCATCGGCTCCCCTTCTGTGTGCCGCATGATCGCGAATGGATCCAGTGCCGACCCCGCTCACCCTGCTGGCAGCCGCACTCGCAGGCAGCCTCGCCGCAGTCGCAGGTGCGGTCCGGGTCGATATAGTCGGCGGCGATCTCCATGCCCTCGTCGTATCCGCCGAAGCCACCTCCCGGCTCGCAGCCGCCGAGGGCCCGAATACGGTCAGCGGCGCCGTGGAGGATCGCGTCACGGTAGGTCCCCAGGAGCTTCCGGCGTTCCTTCTCGGGCACGGTCAGGCGCCGCCACAAGGCGTCGCTGGCGTCGGCCTCGGCCTTGCTCGTGGTCGCCAACTGCTCCCGGCTCGGGTCGATCACTCGCCGCTCGCCTCCTCGTCGATCAGGCTGGCCGCGAACCGCAGCTGCTCCACGCTCAGCGTCACACCATCGGGGCCGCGCACCGGGAATCCGATGTCGGCATAGTGGCGCAGCCGTGCGACGGCCTCCCCGTGGTCCTTCTCGTCCCGGTCGACGGTCATCAGGTACAGCCGCAGGTCCGGACCGACGGTGATCGAGTGCAGCAGGTTGGCGTCGGACCATTCCAAGTTCACGCCCCCGGCCTCGGTCGGGTAGATCCGGACCGGTTCCTGCTGCTGCGGCAGGGCGTCGGCGATGATCCCGGCCCGGAGCAGGGCCTGCGGACTCGGAGCCTCGCCGATGCCGTCCAACCAACCGGGCTTGAGGCGGCCCAGCTCGCCTATGCGGTCCCATGTACGGCTCACTCCTGCTCCTCTTCATCCTCGTCGTCCGTCTCCAGCGCCTCCGGTGCGACTTCCCGCACGAAGTCCTCCACCGTGATCGCGACCGACGGCGTAGCCCGGTTGAACCGGTCCCGCAGTCGCTCCAGGGTCGGGGCTGTCTCGTCAGCGGCGAGGAGCCAGCCGCCCAGCAGCAGGCAGGTGTCGCGGTCGGCCAGCAGAACGGGCAGCCAGCCGGCGCCGTCAGCCATCGACCATTCGGTCTTGCCGCACGCCGGGTCGGGCCCGAAGAGCCGGAACGGGCCCACCTGTTCGGGGAAGGCAGGACTCAGCAGCGGTGCACCGCCACGGGCAGGTCTCACAGTCGCTGTTCACTCCGGCTCCCTCGTGGCCCACTCCGGGTCGTACTCGACCTTCGCCACCCGCTGGGTCTTCTCGCGCTGTTCCCGCAGGCCACGAGGAATGAGCCACGGGTGCGTCGCGATCATCACCCCGGCGTAGGCCTCCCGGAGCCACCAGCGGGCCGCGTACCGGGTCGGCTCCGTGTCCCACATCCAGTCATCGAGGCGAACCAGCGGGCGGAGGCGGCCGAGGAGGTAGCCGGCCAGGGTGGCGGCCAGCAGGACGGCGGCGGTGAGCAGCGGGGTCATGATCGCTGCCGGGGGTAGTCGCCGATGCGCAGTGGCTCCAAGTTCGAGCACCACTCCTGTTCGGCCTCGACCTGGTCGGATCGCAGCCGCCAGTGGCCGTGGAACCTCTCGTAGAAGCCGTCCTCGCCGTTCGCGGCGAACCGGGCGACCTCTACCGCTTCGAGTATGTCGTGGGTGTCGTACCGGGCGTGGAACATGTCCCACGGCTCGAAGCTGCGGCCCTTCCCGAAGACCTCGACCTCGTATTCGTCGCGGACGCGCCTGCCGCCTTCCCAGACGGCGGCGACAGACTGCACCGGGATGATCTCCCCGCGCTCGAACGGCCACTCCTGCGGCTCCGACGGGCGGGGCGTGTAGGTGCCGGTGATCACCACGAAGCTGATCTCGTTGAGCGGCACGGTCTGCTGCCCGTTTAGGAGCCACAACAGTTCCTCGGCCTTGGTGTCGCGGCCGGTCACGTAGTCGAACACTTCGATCCCTCTTTCCCGATCAGGTGCTCGCCGAATTCCAGATGCGCCCCGACGACCGTCGTCCAGCGCCGGGATGTCCATCCGCAGCAGCACGACGCCCAGCAGCCATGACGGCCCGTGCGGTACAGGGTCGGATGGTGGGTCACGACCGCTCCGCGAGGTAGTCGCGCACGCCGTCGTCGTAGAGTCGGTTGAACACGGCCCCGGTCAACGCCTCGTAGATGCTGCTCTGTGCCTGCGCACCGCCCGACATGACCTCCTCGGCCTTGATGTGGTTCATGCCGCCGAGCAGCACGGCAATGTAGGCGGCCTCGTCGGCGGTTAAGACGGCGACGACCTCGTCCAAGTCCTCGGCGTCGTCGAAGTTGAGGCTGCGGATCTTCATGGGGTGGTGATCTCCTTGCCTGGGTCGATGGTCTGGTAGGGCGCGGCGAGCGCGGTCAGCACGGCCCGGACGCGAGTGTCCCGGCCGCAGTCGCAGGGGCCGTCGCCCGCGAGCGTCCCGCAGTAGCCGACGTCTTCGTCGTGTTCGCCGGCGAGCGCCTCGTCCAGCAGGGTCCGCCGCGCCGCCACATCGGCCAGGATGCGGTGCGGGTTGAAGTGTCGCCAGAACTGGTCGGCTGCCGGACCGCCGACGCCGTAGAAGTTCGGCTCCCGGAACATGTCGCGAGCAGCCATGAGCAGGCCCTGCGCCACGCCGTGGTCACGAGCCAGCCCGTCTCGGACGGTCTCGGCCAGCTCCTCGATGCTCTGCGTGTTCACCACGTGTCTCCTTGATTCCAGTAGGACTGGAGGCCATGGCTGCTGGGGACCTTGCGCGGGTCGATCTTGTCGGCGAGTTGCTGCCAGGCTCCGGCGCGGGTGTAGCCGATGCTGATGCACTGCTGCCTGATCCAGTCGGAGAGTTCGGCCGCCATCTCACGGCGAATCAGCTCGCGTTCCTCGGGTGTGGTCAGCGCGGCGATCTCCGGGGACTCAGGCGTGGTCATGTCCTCAGCTCCTTCACGAGCGCGTCCAGCTTGCCCGCGATCTCCGTGCGGGCCCGCTCGGTCGCGATGTGCAGTTGGTAGTCGGCGGGGACCGGCTTGACCGACACGACGCCCTTGATCATGAGCAGGGCGGCGATCACGTACTGCGAGTCGTCATCCCGCAGGTCATCGGCGAGTCGGACGATGTAGCCAGCGTGGCGGTCGGTCACATCCTCACCCATCCGTACCGCTGACCGGCGAGCGTCGCCGAGCGTTCGCCGCGCTCGTTGTCCGGCGGGTCAAGCGGTCGCAGGTCCTCCCGGGCGCGGTCGTTGTTCAGCAACTCCAGAGCTTCGCGCAGGGAGGGAAGGCTGACGGAGACGTCCGCGACCTCCTTTGTCGTGGTGCTGCTATTGCCCGTCTCGGCGTACTGCTCGATCGCAAGGAACGCCGTGTCACCGATGACGGAGATGGTCAGGACTCGGGCGGGCGGCTTGGCGCCATCAAGGCAGTCGGCGAGCATGATCTGGTGAACGGCCATCAGGTCTCCATGGAGTCGGTCTGCCCAATCGGCATCTCGGATCCGTTGCAGAATCCGCAGGTCACATCGCTGCCTTCCGGCGCTTCAACTGAGTTCCGCAACTGGGCGCCGCAGACCGGAAGGAGAATCCCGAAGCGCGTCCGGATGGCCTCGTGCGTCTGTCGCAGCAGGGAGTTGCGGACTCGCAGTGGCGATGGGCCGTCGAGGACGGCTGCGAAGCCTTCTACGCCAACCCGCCTGGCGATCCGCTGGACCTTCGCCTCGAACACCTTGGCCGGCTGATCCGTGAACTGGTGCAGCGCGACCATCGCAGTGACGATCACATCGCACAGCTCCTCAACCACATCAGCGGCACTGTGCGTCAAGCCCTTGCGCGGATTCTGGCCGACCATGCCGATGTACGCGGCGGTGACCTCGCCGACCTCCTCGGACAGCTTCATCAGCCGCATCGCCGTCTCGTGATCACCAGTGCCGTTGCTGGCGTCCAACCATGCGGCGAGAGCGGCGATCGTCGGCCACAGATCAGGTGCGGGCACCAGGGGCCTCCAGGATGTAGCCGGTCCGGCGCGGTGCCCCGGACTTGGTGGTCGCCGTCTCGTGGAGCCGGTCGACGAGGGGCCGCCGGGACCGCTTGCCCGTCTCGGCATCGACAACGTGCGCCCGGACATCACCGGGCTCGTAGTACTCGACGCGCAGGCGGATCGGCGGATTGTCGCGCGGGTCGCACGAGCGGTAGATCTGGCCTTCGGTGATCACGGGGTGACCTCCGGGCGGAAGTCCCTAGCCTTGACCTTGCAGAACCGCTCCCCGTCCGGGTGGTGCCACACGATTCCCTCGACCCCGGATCGACCCCAGCGCAGGACCGTCTCCCGGATGCCGTCGAACGTGAGGACCGGCACCTCAACGGTCTCGGCGGTGGCGTGCGCGATCAGCCAGTGACGGTCGGAGCGCTCCGGATTCCCGTTGATCTTCGGGCCGATCAGCTCGTACGTGCCCGGCACGAAAGGCTTGTCCCAGTCTCGGACGTCCGGGTCCTCGGCCTCGCGCAGGGCCTCGGCGTGGTACTTCGCGAACGCGGACTGCTCGATCGGCTCCCAGCCGACGGTCTTGCCGGTGACTTCGTCCGTTGAGATCGCTATGTAGCTGGCCGGAGCAGTCTTGCCGGGCTTGACCTCGCGCCGGGCCCACCAGCGGTCGTCGGCGTCGAGTTGGACGCAGGTGCCGTCGAACTTCTGCGTCGGGCGTCCCTCGCCCGCGAGCACCCACTCACAGCCTGGGGTGACCTCGGGAAGGACGTACCGTCGGTCTTCGGGATCACGCACGAACAGGGTCTTGATCTTCCGCATGAGGCTCCTTCGGGTTGGGGGTTGGCCGGGGCTGCTCGCACAGCCCCGGCAGGACGGCGGCTACAGGGATGAGTTGAACCCGGCCACGGCGAGCCGCTCCACGGGGTTCTCCGCGAGGACCCGGGCGGCGCCGGGGCGCTTGGCCGAGGGGCCGGTCATCTGGGCCAGCGGCCGGCGACGCCTCGGCGGCGGCTGGGTCTCGGTGGGCTCGGGGCGGGTCTGCAGGGTGGTGGGCATGATGCCTCCAGTTGGGGTGGGGCGACTCAGAACAGGGCGTTCGAGTCGGGCTTGAGCTGAGCGGCCTGGCCGTCGGCGAGGCACCAGCACCAGTCGGCCCGGTCGTAGCGCCGCCGATGCTCCGGGTGGTGCCATGCGCGGGACCGGTGATCCACATCGCCGGGGCACTCGACGAGTTCAGTGCAGGCCATCGACCCGTCCAGGTGGATCGTTTGGTGCCCCTCGCAGTAGAACCGTCGCTTGCTGCCGGTGGCCTGCGCCCAACGCTGGTCGTACGACAGGAGGGAGCTGCTGCACTTCTCGCGCAGGTGGAAGATCGCGGTGTCGTCGCCGAAGTCGGGGCGGATCAGGTTCGGGCCGGTGAACGTCACGGACTTCTGCCGCCGGGTGATGGGCTCGTTGCAGGAGAGGCAGCAGCCCGGCATGAGCGCCATCTCCGCAGCCATGCGCTCGTTCGCCCGTCCCATGATCGCCTCGGTGTGGACGTGCGTGCAGGGCGGCAGTTCGTGGCACAGGCGGCAGATCGAGAAGTGCTCGGGGATGGCGTACCACTGCCCTCCCGCCGGGCCGCACAGGTGCAGCGGCTTCGCGGTCTCCTGGTCGACGTCCCGCAGGACGAGGACGACTGGCCGCTGCCGCCAGGTCGCCGGGTCGGGCATCCCCGCCGCCACCCATGCCTCTTGGTACTGCGCCGGCCAGTCGACCGTCGCGCGCTCCCGAATCTCGGCGACGAGGTACGGCTTCCGCTCCCAGACGGTGATCTCGCCGGGCTCCAGGGTCGTGGCCGTGCGGTAGTCGCCCTGGGCGGGGCGCCACGTATCGGGGCTGTAGCGAATGATCACGGACGTGCTCCAATTCGCGTTGATATGTTGCTAATTGTCTCGCACGAGCGCCCTTGATCGTGCGGCTATTCGTTAAGCCGATGCGAGGACTTTGTGCAGGTCAGGCCGCGAATCAGCCCTCTGCGCCGTAGACTTCGCACCGCGCCTCGGCCAGCAGCTCCTCGCCGCGGTCCCACCGCTCCGGCACACTCTCGATGAACTGATCCAGGGCGGCGCGGAGCATGATGGCCTGCACCAGCGACAGGTGCGCACTGTGGCCGTCGACGATCTCGCTATCGCCGACGGCCAGCCACACGCACGGGCCCCTCGACGCCGACGACTCCTGAACGCGGATCTCGTGGCCGTAGGTGGTGGCGATCGGGCCGCCCGCGTAGGCAAGGAAACCGCGGTCGTTCGTGGGGGTCGGTTCGGGAACGCTCACAATGCGTCTCCTTCAGTCGCTTCGTCTGCCCGCTGCCCAGCCGCTTCCGCCTGGACCGCCAGGAGTGCGCCCCGCATCCGCGGCAGGTCGTGCTCGTACGCGTCCGACTCCTCCTCGGCCTCCGCGATCCGGTCGAGCAGCAACTGCTCCTCCCCGCCGGCCAGGTGCGCGACCAACTGCTCGACGCCACACGGTGCTCCGCCCTCGGCTGCGAGCCGATCCGCGGTACGGATCTGCGCCATGAGCAGCGGATGCCGGTGGGTGCCCGGCTCGTCCCGCTCGGTATCGAGGTCCTGCGCGGTGTCCGAGTACGCGGCGGCAGCGGCGCGGAGGAGAGCGATGCGGTCGTAGGCGCCGGAGGGAACGGCAGCCTCGGTGTCGCGGACGTGCTGGGCGGCGTCACGCAGAACGTACTCGGCCATGTCCCAGGTGAGGTCCGTTGCCTCGGCGAGCGCGGTCCGCCAGTGGTCGGGGATGTTGAACGCGGTCACGATGTTGCTCCTTCGGTCGCTTCGGTCGCTTCAGTGGATGTCGACGTCTTCAGTGCCTTACTGGCCGCCGATACCGCCCACCACGCAGCATCCAGCGCCCGCAGCGCGCCCAGCAGCGTCCGCACCTGCTCAACCGTCACCCCCTCCGCGCGCTGCGCCTGGAAATACGCGTACGCGTCCTCCATCAGCAGGTGATCCACCCCCCGGATCGTCAGCGACTCGGGAACGCTGCCGTCGCCCTCCCGGTACAACACGGACCCGATGCCGGCGAGGACATCGCAGCGGGCACGGGACGCGACACCAGATGCGATCTCCAGCAGGAACGCGAGATCACCGACACTCGTGCAGGACTTGACCTGCTCGGCGAGAGCGGAGAGTTCATTGCCGGGCACCGGGAACCTGGATTGGGGATCGTCGGACGGGCAGGAGCGGGTCGGGTCAGGCATCGCCGGCGTCCGGCCTTGGGGCATCGACCAGATCGGTCGGCTCCACCGGACCGCCGAGCACGGCCATGGCCTCGGGGTCGTTCAACACATCGGCGGTGAAGGCCCACTCGTGGGCGAGCCGGTTCAGCTCGCGCATGGCCTTGTCGAGGTCCGGCTCGGCGGCGATCTCGCGGAGATCGGCGTGGAGGTGTTCGAGGTTCTCGCGGTCCAGACTGGCCATCCACGGCCACGCAGGCGGGAAGTCGGTCACGGTGCTGCTCCTTCGGGGTTGGGCCGCCCGGCCGGGAAGACCGGGCGGCCGTGGGCGGGTCAGGCTGCTGCTCTGCGCGCGCGTTGCTGTCGCCGGTTGACGAGGGTCTGCGCGGCAGTACGGCGGCCTCGCTGCCCCGACTTCCCCCACAGGCGGGACGGTGTCTCATGCTCGTGCCACAGCGAGCGGTAGACGGCGCGTGCGTCCTTCAGGTGGGACCGGAACGTCGCCAGCGACTTGCCGAGGGTCTGCGCCGCTTCTCCGTGGTCGCCGTCGTGGACCGCCAGCGCGTACAGCACCTGCTGGTGGGTGACCGACAGGCGCTGCCAGATCTGGCGCAGCGCCGCCCGGTCCACGACCGCATCCTCGGGCGAGGCCGAGGAGCGACGGGCGAGTTCCCAGTACCGCTGGTAGCCGGCCATGTCGCCTTCGGCGGATGCCCAGGTACGGGCCATGCCCCAGGTGTGCCGGTGGTCCTGCGCGGCCCGGTCGACGGCACGCGAGCCGACGATGACGAGCTGCCCTCCGGCGGGTGCTTCGTCGGCTGTGGCGAGGGCTACGGCAATGGCGTCCCAGGCGGTCTCGTAGCGGTCGACGGGATCGAGGATGCGACCGCCGAACGCACGAAGGGAGGCGATGCGGGCGAGCCGGTCGAGGTCGTCCATGGTGTAGCCGTGCCAGAGGGGTTCGCCGGTCGGCCCGTGGGTGTGGGTCACTGATCCTCGCTCGTCCACGTCGGGTCGTTGAGGATGCGCTGGAGTGTGGCCTTCGAGATCGGCCCCGGTTTCTTCGCATACTCGACGACCTTTGTGAGGATGTCGCGCCACTGCTCGACCTGATACAGCGGCGGGTACTCGTGCTGGTACTGCCTCAGCACGGCCTGTGTCTTCGCGTGGTTCGCGTCGCAGTTCGCGTGATGGCCGGAGACTTCGCTCAGGAGCTGCCGCAGCGTCCACTGGCCGTACTGCTGGCGCAGCTGCACGCGATGGTCTTCGTGCATGTTGCCGAGCCACTCCACGGCCTCCCATTTGGTGTACGGGCGCCCGCCGAGGCTGGACGGGAACAGCGTGAGGATCGCGTCCGGGTCGGTGGACGGGCGCAGCAGCCGGTCGATCGTCGGCTCCTTCGGGACCGTTGTGGCGTAGGCCGGAGCCTGGACGGCGGGCGGGTCGGTGGCCAGGTCGGACACGGCATCCTCCTTCAGGGTTGGGTGTTCAGCGGACGGTCGGCTGCTCGACGGGAACAGCCGGTGCGGGGCGGTCAGTCGTGGCCGTAGTACTCGACCTGGATGCCGCTGCGCCGGATCGTGATCTCGGCGTGGTCGCCGAACGCTCCGAGGAGGACATCGTCGAACGCGCCGGACTCGATCGCGCCGTTCAGCGCCAGGCACCGGTCGTAGCGATCCTGATCCGGACCCTCGTACGTCGCGCCGACCTTTTTCTTCTGGCCGGGGTTCTCGGGGTCCGGAACCCACTCACCACCGGTGTACTTCCCGAGGTGCGTGCAGTACGAGACATCCAGGCCGTCCGTGTCGGGCTCGTCGTCCTCGTCGGCCTCCGGGTCCAGATCCTCCGGTCGGGCGACCCACACACTGCTCGCGCTGAACACGCACGGGTCGCCGTCGTTGAAGAACGGCGTGTACTGGTGCCAGCCGAAGCAGGCGATGCCGTCGTCGTCGAGGAGTGCCTGGAGCAGCGGTTGCAGATCCTCCAGCGGCTGCTGCGGGGTGCGCTTGCTGCCCTCGTTGATGTCGCCTTCGACGGGGATCCCGAGGAACGTGCGGGTGGTCACTGGGTGCCTCCGGTGGGCTGGTTGAGGAGTAGGTGCGACAGCGGCACGGTCTTGCGCTGACTGCCGGACATCCACGGTTTGAGGGGCATGCCGTTGATGTAGTCGGCTGGCGAGGGGAGCCAGCCGAGGTCTTCGAGGATGTGCTGTTCCGCGATGAGCCGGACGGGGACGCGGCTGGTGCCGTGGGTCTTCGGGATGTCGAGGGTGGCGCCGAAGATGCGTTGGCAGAGCCAGATGCCTTCGGTGTGGTGGTAGAGCGAGCGGTGCCGGGCGTCGCCGATGATCCGCTTGCTGGAGTCGATGAACTCGTGCACTGGAAGGTAGATCTCGGGCGCGCCGCCCCATTTCCGGGCGGAGGACTGGGCGTGGTTGAAGCTGTTCACCGGGACTCCTTTTCGAAGGCGTACCAGCCGTCGAATCCCGTCGGCAGCGCCGGATAGTTCGCGAGCATCGGCCGCAGCAGCGCGAGGTGCTCCGCGGCGACGTCGGGCTGTTCGGCGCCCCAGTAGCCGGTGCCGTCCCAGCGGGCCTCGCACCTACCGCCGTAACGCCCATCCTCGTGCTGCCGGAGGAACTGGGCCGCGTCGGCGGGCTCCGGGTGCTGCAGGTCCCACAGTTCGCCGAGGCAGGCGACGGTGACGCCGTTGCGGCGCCGGAACCAGACGGCGTTGATCCGGCCGTCGAAGTGGTACGGGTGCTGGCCCTGAGGGCTGTTGATGCGCTCTCCCTGCAGGCTGTCGAGGTCGACGGCGTACGGCTTGCGGGAGATCAGGAACCGGGTGTTGCGGATCACCGGGCCGCCTCCGGCTTGTAGCTGACCCATCCGATGCGCTCGGCCTCCGCCGCGAGCAGTTGCCTCCAGCCCTCAGGCAGCGGATGACTGTCCCACTCCCCGTCACCGGGCACGTACAGGCGCGCCGAGTCCTCGCCGGAGATACGGAACTCGATACCGAGCCGCGCCGCGTCCGCGATCAACGTGTCGACGATCGCGGACAGTGCAGTCTGCTGCCTGCCATCCGCGACGACGTACCGCGTCCGCAGCGTGCCCTCGGTGCAGAGAGTTCCACTGTCGGTGTCGTCATCGCCGGCGAATCCGTCGTCGTAGTAGTCGACGGAGCCGGACCAGCCGTCGACCTTCGCGCCCTTCTCGTCGCGGGCCCCCTCGGGGTGCCAGGTGAGGATGATGCCGACGGACCAGTAGGTGGTGCTGCGTTCGAGGATCACGTGGTGCTCCTTGAGGGTTGAGCGGCGCGGGATTGATCGGGAAGGGGGGCTCATGCGCTGAGCGGATCAGAATCGGCGGATCGATGATGCAGGCGCATGAGTCATGGTGCACCTCCGGCCGGGAAGATCGGGGCGGGGTGGACTGGTTCAGGTGAACGGGTTGACGGTGCTGTTCGACAGTTCGAAGGCGTAGCCGTAGTCGCGGTCCAGGTGCGGGCCGGCCGCGCCGTGGTGGTACTCGGCAACCGCCCGCAGCAGGTCGTACGACGCGGCGAACAGGCCGAGCGCCTCCAGCTTGAGCAGTTCCGCGGCCCACTCCGGCAGGCCACCCGCGACGACGTCACCGCGCAGCTCGGAGTCCAGGGTGTCGAGGGCGTCGTGCCAGGTGTCGAGCATGTTGAAGTGCGCGGTGACATACCGGTCGGCCTCGGCCCTCGGCGTCGTGAACGGCTTGCCGGCGGCGGCGTCCTGCGAGCAGGTGCGGATCATCTTGCCGTCGAGCTGGTCGAAGCAGTCCTCGATCCCGCTGATCTTGTGGTGGTAGTCGATGACGACAGCCCGCTGCTCCGCTGGGATCCGGTCGTACGGGAAGCGGTCCCACAAGATCAGGGCCTCGGCCTGGGCGCGGGCAATCGGGGACGTCAAGTCGGGGACGGGCATGCGGTGCTCCTTCAAGAGGCCGGCTGGGATGGGGTGTTACGCGGGCTTGCGGTAGTCCTCGCGGGCTCGTTCGCAGGTCCGGCAGGGCTGGCGGGTGTCGATGTCGATCCCGTCGTCGCACCGCGGACTCGTGCAGTCGTTGCGGAGCAGCGCGTCGGCGACCCCGATCGGGCGCGAGATCTTGCCCTCGCGGTGGGCGTCGACGTAGCCGCGGGCGTGCCAGCGGTCTCCGGCGCGTTCGATCAGGCGCTCCAGCGGGATGCCGCGCAGCAGCTCGGCGCGGACAGTGTTCGTCAGATGCAGCGGGGTGTGGCGGAAGGTCTTGGCCAGCGCGGCCCGGACGGGCTCGGGCAGGCCGGCGATGACGGCCCGGATGTCGGCTGCGGGAACTTGCTCGAACTCATCTGCTGGCGCGGCGAAGCCGCCGAAGCGGGAGCCGCTACTACCTGTAGGTGGCCTACGGCCGTCAGTTGGTTGGTTCTCGGGGGGATAAGCGGGGGGTTCCCTATTGGTTAGGGCGGCGTTGCGTGCGTGACGTGCGGACGCAGAATGCGTGACGTCACGCACTTCAACGACGTGACACACGTCGTCTGCGTCCGTGATGTCCGGCCCTGTCACGCACTCTGCGTCCGTGACTGTCACGTCGTTTGCGTGCGTGACGCGACGGGCCCGGGAGCGACGCTGCCGCTCGGCACTCGCTTCCTTCCGCCGCATCTCGTCCGCCTTCAGCTCTTTCATGTCGGAGGCCGGGCGCTTCAGGTGCATCGCCAGCCGGTAGTTCGTGCAGTCATACTTCGTGCCCTCGGCGCGGATCTGCCCGGCGTCCTCCAGGCGGCGCAGCGCCCGCTGGATCGTGCGCCGGTCGTAGCCGGTTCGGTGCTGGAGCGTCACGATGGCCGGCCGCGCCTCACTGCCGTCGGGGTGGGCGTGTTCGGCCAGCGCCGCCAGGACGTGCCGGGCCGTGGTGTCCGGCTTGCCCTTCTCGGTGAGGAGCATCGGAGCGTCGCGCATCGCCCACTGCACTGCCTGCCAGCTCACGTCCTTGTTCTCCGTTGATCAGCGCGAGTTGGATGGTGCGGTGCTCATGCCGCTTCGCCAAGCGGGATCCGCAGCTGCTCGACTCCCCCAAGGCGCTTGTGGAGGGCATGGAGGCCCTTGACGGTGACGCGGACCTGCGGCGGGTCGAGGACCAGTTCGCCGGTGCGCGGGTGGTAGTGGGACTGCGGGATCTCCGAGAGCCAGCCGTGGTCGACGGCGTACTGCTTGGCGCGGTGCTTACTGTCGGCGCCCTGCCGGAAGGCCCACCCGTTGTCGCGCAGGACCCGGAAGAGGCGGTCGCGGCCCAGCTTGATAGCCGGGTCGCGGGAGAGGATCTTCGCGGCGTCGGCGACCGCGAAGTCGCCCTCGGCGGAGGCCAGTACCTCCCAGGAGTGCGCGGCGGGCTCCAGCTCGCGGACCTGCTGCTCGGCCAGTTCGCGGCCCGCGCGCTCGCGGCGCGCGAACTCGACTGCCTTCACGGTGAGCTGGGTCTGGCGCTCGATCTCAGTCAGGGGGTCGTCCAGCGGCGTTTCGTAGCGACCGGTCTCCCGGATCTGCTTCAAGATGGCCTTCACGCGACCCTTGATCGCCTTGGCACCCGGGAGGCTGCTGCGGAAGATCAGCTCCCAGATGCCGTCCTCGTAGATGACGTTGAGCTGCTGGGGTCCGCCAGGGGTACCCACAATCTGGGTACCCTTCTCGCCCTCCTCCAGCAGGCGCGTGGCCTTCTCGGCGTCGCGGTGGCCCATGGCCTTGGCGATGTCGGTGGCTGCAACCCAGGGGGTTCCGTCGTCGGTGACGCCGAAGCGCATCGGCATGCCCTCGACGTCGAAAGGCATGATCTCGCGCAGGTCATTCACGGTGCCTCCGTGCTCGGCTTGGTCTCCGAGAGGAGACCAAGCGCTTCTACGTACTTGGCCAGCAGTGGCCCGGACGGCTGCCGTTTGCCCTTCTCCCAGAGCCAGACCGCACCAGGTGTGACGCCGATGACGGCGGCGAGGTCGGCTCGGGATAGGCCGGCGCGTTCGCGCAGCGCGATGCGCTTCTCGGCCGGTGGGAGGGCTTGGACAACACGAAGACGGGCTCGCAGCCGATCGGCTGTCGATTCCATGTCGATAGTGTATGGCGACCACATCATTCGTGCAATAGGGAGTGGCGGCCACATCACTCGCCAGTGCGTACGACTGCACACCACATCAGCAACACGCCACCTGCGCCGTTGACGTGCAGCAACACCAAATGAGAGATTGCCTGCGGACCACGAACCACCCGCCGCACGCCGAGAGAGGACCGCAGTGCCGGACGACGAACTGGACGGCCTGCACCTCAAGCCCCTCGATGGCCTCCACCGGCCCGATGTAGGCAACCCGATCGCCGAGTTCACCTTCACCAAAGACGGCTGGACCGCCTCCGGGACCATCAAGCGCACACCCCAGGGCCTCGTGGTCTCCCGCCTCGAAATCACCCCGGACGAAGACGGCCCCGGCATCACCATGCCCATGCTCCGCAGCGTGCCCGTGCGCGAAATCCTCGCCGAAGCGAGGTGGCTCAACGCCCTCGTCGCACGCCACCCCGCCGCCAGAAGGCGAGGCTCACCGGACCTGCCGACCCTCGCGTCACCGCCCGTCGGCCGCGCCCCGATCACGGACGAGTTCCTCCGCCGCGTCGCGCTCGACTACCTCGACGAGACGGCACCCGGGCAGCCGCGAGGAGCGATCAGCCGACTCACGACCAAGTACGGCAAGTCCACGCCGACCGTCTCGCGGTGGGTCGGGAAGGCCCGCGACGCCGGCTGGCTCGGCCCGGCCGTCCCCGGCCGCGAGGGCGGCGAACCGGGTCCGCGGCTGCTCGCCCGCGCCATCCCGGGCGAGGTCGTCACCGGCGAGCCCGAGCAGGCCGGCGAGTAGCCCCGCCCGCACCGCAGCCCCCGCCCGGCCTGGACGGGGGCTGCGGCATGCGCGGCGCCCGTCTCGGCCGTCCCAGAACGCCCACCTGTCCCGCCAGTACCGAACCCGCTGAACCGCGCCTCCCCGCGCCCGACCGCCCGCTACCGTGGTCGGGCACCGCGACAAAGGAGGCACACGTGAGCACACGAACAGCACAGGGCACGCCCGGATCAACCACCCCCTGGGGCATGCGCCGCATGGAACCCCTGCGGAACAGCGAACCGTCGCCCTGGCAGTACGCCGGCATCGACCCGGACACGCAGACCGGCCTCTGGTCCGGCCCCGACGGGCGCATCAGCCCCGCCGAGCTCGGCAAGCACGGCACATCCGTCAACACCTACCCGACGAACCAGACCGGCAAGGACGGGAAGATCGACTCGGATCCCGGCCACGACGCGACACAGGACTAGGAGAGCCCCGTGGACGCCCGGCCCGTGATCGTCTCCACCGAGCATGAGGACCCGACGGCGGACCTCGTCATCGCCGAACTGAACAGGCGGAATGTCCCCGTCCTGCGCCTGGACCCAGGACGGGACTTCCCACACCACGCCGTCCTGACCACACGCACCGGGCCGCACGGCCTCACCGGCACCCTCACGGTCGCGAACCGTACCGCGGACCTCGGGCGCATCCGGGCGCTCTACCACCGCCGCCCCCACGCCTACGAGCCGCAGGACGACACACAAGGCGCCCGGTTCGCAGCGCAGGAGAACCGGCGCGGCCTCGGCGGAGTCCTCGCAGCACTCCCAGGCTGCCTGTACCTGAGCCACCCTCAGGCCATCGCCCGCGCCGAATACAAGCCCGCCCAACTCGACGCAGCCTGCCGACTGGGGATGCTCGTCCCGCCGACGCTCATCACCAACGAACCCGGCGAGGCGAAAGCGTTCTGCGCCGAACAACCCGCGATCTACAAGCCGCTCCACGCCGGCAACTACGACGTCGACGGGGAACCCGCCGGGATCTGGGCGGCTCCCGTCGACGCCGGCGAACTCGACGACACGGTCACGGCCAGCGCCCACCTGTTCCAGGCCCGCGTCGACAAAAGCAGCGACATTCGGGCGATCGTCGTCGGGGACCGGGTCCTGTGCGCCCGGATCACCGCGCCGCCCGGTGTCGTGGACTGGCGGGCGCACTACAAGGACCTGACCTACGAGTCCGTCGAGTGCCCGGACCGGATCCGCGACGCCCTGCTGCAGTTCACCGCGACGTTCGGGCTGGCATTCGGCGCGTTCGACTTCGCCGTAACCTCGACCGGCGAATGGTGGTTCCTGGAATGCAACCCCAACGGCCAATGGGCCTGGCTGGAAGCAGCGACCGGACTGCCCATCGCCGCGGCCATCGCCGACCTGCTCCAGAAAGGCGCCACCGATGACTGACGAGGCCCAGCAGCTGCGGCACGCCCTCGCGAAAGAGCTCGACGCCAACGGCGCACTACGCACCGCACCGTGGCGG
>OUWB010005505.1_pt1 | contig 32935 bp, 37 predicted proteins | sample 1779821 | NCBI WGS metagenome assembly OUWB01 (sample SAMEA3914806, study PRJEB12502) | metagenome | biome: forest; material: soil | place: Canada | collected 2011-08-03 | depth 0.1 m
CAATGGCCAGGTCATAGCCCGCATCGGCGTGGCGCATGACGCCGGTCGCCGGATCGTTCCACAGCACCCGGGCGAGGCGCTTGTCCGCCTCGGGCGTGCCGTCGCAGACGATGACCATGCCGGCGTGCTGCGAATAGCCCATGCCGACGCCGCCGCCGTGATGCAGGCTGACCCAGGTGGCGCCCGAAGCCGTATTGAGCAGGGCGTTGAGCAGCGGCCAGTCCGACACGGCGTCGGAGCCATCGCGCATGGCCTCGGTTTCGCGATTGGGCGAGGCGACCGAGCCGGAATCGAGATGGTCGCGGCCGATGACGACGGGCGCTTTCAATTCGCCTGAGCGCACCATTTCATTGAAAGCCAGGCCGAGGCGGTGGCGATCGCCCAGTCCCACCCAGCAGATGCGCGCCGGCAAGCCCTGGAACTTGATGCGGGCCCTCGCCATGTCGAGCCAATTGTGCAGCGGCTGGTTGTCGGGCAGCAGTTCCTTGACCTTGGCGTCGGTCTTGTAGATGTCCTCCGGATCGCCCGACAGCGCCACCCAGCGGAACGGGCCGATGCCGCGGCAGAACAGCGGGCGGATATAGGCGGGGACGAAGCCCGGAAAATCGAAGGCGTTGGCGACGCCTTCGTCGAAGGCGACCTGGCGGATATTATTGCCGTAATCGACCGTCGGTACGCCGGCCTTCTGGAAGTCGAGCATGGCGCGCACGTGTTGCGCCATCGAGGCCTTGGCGGCACGGGCGACGGCTTTGGGGTCGGTTTCGCGCATGGTCATCCAGTGCTCGACCGTCCAGCCGGACGGCAGATATCCGTTGACCGGGTCGTGGGCCGAGGTCTGGTCGGTCAGCAGGTCGGGGCGAACCCCGCGCCGGAACAGTTCGGGCAGGACGTCGGCCGCATTGCCCAGCAGGCCGACCGAAATCGGCTTGGTGGCGGATGCGATCATGGCCAGGGCTTCGTCGATATCCTTGGCCTGGTGGTCGAGATAGCCGGTGCGCAGCCGCATCTCGATGCGCGACGGCTGGCATTCGATGGCCAGGCACGAGGCGCCGGCCATGACCGCGGCCAGGGGCTGGGCGCCGCCCATGCCGCCGAGCCCGGCGGTCAGCAGCCAGCGTCCGCTCAGGTCGCCGTTATAGTGCTGACGGCCCATCTCGACGAAGGTTTCATAGGTGCCCTGAACGATGCCCTGGGTGCCGATATAGATCCACGATCCGGCCGTCATCTGGCCGTACATCATCAGCCCCTTGCGATCGAGCTCATGGAAGTGCTCCCAGGTCGACCAGTGCGGCACCAGGTTGGAATTGGCCAGCAGGACGCGCGGCGCATTCTCGTGGGTCTCGAAGACGCCGACGGGCTTGCCCGACTGGATCAGCAGGGTCTGGTCGCCTTCCAGGCGCTTCAAGGTCTCGACGATGCGGTCGAAACTGGTCCAGTCGCGTGCCGCCCGGCCGATACCGCCATAGACGACCAGTTCCTCCGGCCGTTCGGCGACGTCGGGATGCAGATTGTTCATCAACATGCGCAGCGGCGCCTCGGTCCGCCAGGACTTGGCGGAGAGCTGCGTGCCCGTGGCGGGCTTGATGATGCGGCTATTGTCGAGACGTGATGGGTGCGGGCTCATGCGGATAGACTCTCGCTCTTGGCAAAGGTGAGAACGGACTGGATGATATCGGTCAGGACGGCGCGAAGGGGGGCTGAGCGGTCTTCGGCATAGGACGGCGGCCACATGCCTTCGCGGATTTCGGACGGCTCGTTGAGATAGCCGCGAATGGCCAGCTCCATCTGGATGGCGTGAACGCCTTCGCCGGGCCGGCCATAGTGGCGGGTCGTCCACCCGCCCTTGAAGCGGCCATCGATGACGGTGGAATAGGCGGATTGCCGGCACGCCGTCTCGACCTGCTGGATCAGGCGCGACGCACAGCTTTGGCCGCTATTCGTGCCGATGTTGAATTGCGGCAGTTCGCCCTCGAACAGGCGGGGGATGCGCGAACGGATAGAGTGGGCATCGTACAGCACCGCGACTCCGTGCCGGGCCCGAACCCGTTCGATCTCGGCCGCGATGGCGTCGTGGTAGGGCGCAAACCAGGTCGTAAGCCGGCGCTGGATGTCGTCGTCATCCGGTTCGAGGCCGGACAGATAGAGGGGCTCGCCGTCGAAGGTCTCGGTGGGGCACAGGCCGGTGGTGGCCTGGCCCGGATAGAGCGAGGCGCCGCTGGGGTCGCGATTGACGTCGATCACCGAACGCGAGATCGCGGTGCGGATGGTGGTGATGCCGAGCCCTGGGGCGAAATCGTAAAGGCGGTCGATCCACCAGTCGGTGTCCTTGCGCGCCCGCCAGGGGGCGTGCATGTGGCTGGCAGTGTCCGGCGGAATATCCGTCCCGGTGTGCGGAAAGCAGATGATCACCGGCGCCTCGCCGCGATGAACCTGGAGCCAGGTCATTGGACGGCTCCGGGCAGCGCCATGTCCACCGCCGCGGCGACGGCGCCGGAACGCACCAGCGCGATAGCCTTTTCCATGTCCGGATGAAAATGCCGGTCGTCATCGAGATGTGGTACGTTCGACCTGACCAGCGCGCGGACCCGTTCGAGGCTCGGGCTTGACGATAGGGGCGCATGGAAGTCGCAGCCCTGGGCGGCGGCCAGCAGCTCTATGCCGGCCACGGCGGTGGCATTGTCGCACATGGCCATCAGCCGCCGCGCCCCGTGCGCCGCCATGGACACGTGGTCTTCCTGATTGGCCGAGGTCGGTATGGAATCGACGACTGCCGGATAGGCGCGCTGCTTGTTTTCGGACACCAGGGCGGCGGCGGTGACCTGTGGAATCATGAAGCCGGAATTCAAGCCGGGTTTCGGCGTCAAAAAGGCCGGCAGGCGCGACAGGGCCGGATCGACCAGCATGGCGATCCTCCGTTCGCTGATCGAGCCGATTTCGCAGATGGCCATGGCGATCATATCGGCGGCGAAGGCCACGGGTTCGGCGTGGAAATTGCCGCCGGACAGGGCTTCGTCTGTGTCCGCAAAGATCAGTGGGTTATCCGAGACGCCGTTAGCCTCGGTCGCCAGCATGGCGGCGGCGTGGCGCAGCACGTCGAGCACGGCGCCCATGACCTGCGGCTGGCAGCGCAGGCAGTAGGGATCCTGGACGCGGTCGTCGCCCTTGAGATGCGAGGCGCGAATCAATGAGCCCGCCATCAGGTCGCGCAGGGCGTCGGCGGTGGCCAATTGCCCCGGATGCTTGCGCAAGAGGTGAATGCGGTGATCGAACGGCGCGTCAGAGCCCTTGGCGGCCTCGGTCGCAAGCGCCCCGGTGACCAGGGCCGACTGGAACAGGATATCGACCTCGAACAGGCTTGCCAGTGCGAACGCCGTCGAGAACTGCGTGCCGTTGAGCAGGGCAAGGCCTTCCTTGGGGCCCAGCACCAACGGCTTCAGCCGGGCGCGTTCCAGCGCCTCGGCCGCCGGGAAACGGCCGGAGAAGGTATCGATCTCGCCATAGCCGATCATCGTCGCCGCCATATGGGCCAGGGGCGCGAGGTCGCCCGACGCGCCGACGGAGCCCTGCGACGGGATGACCGGGGTCAGGCCGCGCTCCAGCATGGCTTCGAGCATCTGGACGACCTCGAGCCGGACGCCCGAATGGCCGTGGCCGAAGCTGGCCAGCTTCAGCGCCATCATCAGCCGCGCGATGGGCATCGGCATGGCCTCGCCGGTGCCGGCGGCGTGCGACAGGACGATATTGCGCTGGAGCGTCGCCAGGTCTTCGGCGACGATGCGCGTCGAGGCCAGCTTGCCGAAGCCGGTATTGATGCCGTAGACGGGTTCGCCATGGGCCAGGATACGCTCGACCGCCGCCGCACTGGCGCCGATCGACGCGCGACAGTCGTCGTCGAGCCGGGCGCCGGCGCCGCGATAGATCTCCTGCCATTGCACCAGGCCGACCTCGCCGGGACTGAGCGTGACGAGCTTAGCGGACATGATGCACTCCGTTGACGACGCGCGCTTCAAGCGGGTTGAAGCCGATGGGGTAGACGAGCTGTTCGGGGCGATCGACATTCCAGATCGCCAGGTCGCAGGCCTTGCCGGGCTCGAGCGTGCCGACCTCGTCGGCCAGGCCGAGGGCGCGGGCGGCATTGACGGTGACGCCCGCCAGGCATTCCTCGACCGTCATGCGGAACAGGGTCGCCGCCATGTTCATGGTCAGCAGCAACGAGGTCAGCGGCGAGGTGCCGGGATTGCAGTCGGTCGCCAGGGCCATCGGCACACCCGCGGCGCGCAGGGCGGCAATGGGCGGAATCTTGGTTTCGCGCGTAAAATAATAGGCGCCGGGCAGCAGGGTCGCGACCGTGCCTGAGCGCTTCATCGCCGCGATGCCGGCGTCGTCGAGATGTTCGAGATGATCGGCCGACAGGGCGCCGGCGTTGGCGGCCAGTTCGGCGCCGTGCAGGTTGCATAACTGTTCGGCGTGCAGCTTGATCTTCAGGCCGTGCGCGCGGGCGGCGTCGAAGACCCGCTGCGTCTGGGCCGCGCTGAAGCCGATGCTCTCGCAGAAGACATCGGCGGCGTCCGCCAATCCTTCCGCCGCGACCGCCGGCAGCATGACACGGCACACCTCGTCGATATAGGCGTCGGGGTGGCCGGCAAATTCGGGCGGCAGGGCATGGGCGCCAAGAAAGGTGGTGACGACGCGCACGGGGCGCAGAGTGGCGATGGCCTTGGCGGCGCGCAGCATCTTGAGTTCGTCGTCCAGCGTCAGGCCATAGCCCGACTTGATCTCGATTGTGCCCACACCCTCGGCCAACAGCGCGTCGATGCGCGGCAGAGCCTCCCGCACAAGGTCGGCCTGCGATGCCGCGCGCACAGCGCGCATGGTCGAGAGGATGCCGCCCCCGGCGCAGGCGATGTCTTCATAGGTCGCGCCTTCGAGCCGGAGTTTGAATTCATGCGACCGGTCGCCGGCATAGACGATATGGGTGTGCGGATCGATAAGGGCGGGGGTGATGAGGCGGCCCTCGCAGTCGTGGATTTCGTCCGCTTCCCAGGCCGGCGCCGCGTCCACCGGCCCGGCATGGACGATCCGCCCGGCGGTCGCCATGACAACCCCGCGACGGCCGGCCGGGCCGCCCATCAACTGCGCATTTGTCCAGGCGATGTCACATTTCATGGAGAGGCTCGACGCTCCGAGCAACAAATATGTCTAGACATAATATCTAATGTATAGTCATAAATGATGGCAAGCGGAGATTTGGCATGACCGAAACTATTTTCGCCGGAGCGACATGCGCCTTGTGGTTCCAGACGGCCTGTCTTGAGGGGGGCTGGGCCGATCGCGTTCGCCTGACGCTGGCCGATGGCCGCATTGCCAAGGTCGAAGCCGGGCTTGATCCGTCGCCGGGCGACGAACGCCACGCCATCGGCTTGCCGGGCATGGGCAATCTGCACAGTCACGCCTTTCAGCGCGCCATGGCCGGTCTGACAGAATGGAAGGGCGATAGCGCCGACAATTTCTGGAGCTGGCGCGAGCGCATGTACCGCTTCCTCGACCGCATCGGACCCGAGGAACAGGAAGCCATCGCCGCCCTGGCCTATATGGAAATGCTGGAGGCCGGCTTCACGCGCGTCGGCGAATTTCACTACGTGCATAACGACCCCGGCGGCAGGGCCTATGCCGACCCGGCCGAGATGGCCGCGCGCATCGTCGCGGCGGCCCGCGCGACCGGGCTGGGTCTGACCCTGCTGCCGGTCTTTTACGCTCATTCGGATTTCGGCGGTCTGCCGCCGAAGCCGGGGCAAAGGCGCTTTATCAAGAGCCTCGACGCCTTCGACGACCTGCTGGCGCGGTGCCGGGGCCTGACACGCTTCGATGATGCCGCAACCGGCATCGCGCCGCACAGTCTTCGCGCGGTCACTCCGGAGGAACTGCGCGCCTTGATCGGGTTCGCCGGGGATGGGCCGATCCATATCCATGCCGCCGAACAAACCAGAGAAGTCGAAGCCAGCCTGGCCTTTTCCGGCGCGCGGCCGGTCGAGTGGTTGCTGGCCAATGCCGATGTCGATGCGCGCTGGTGCCTCATCCACGCCACACACCTGACGCCCGAGGAGACCGGCGCGCTGGCCCAATCGGGCGCGGTGGCCGGCCTGTGCCCTCTGACCGAAGCCAATCTCGGCGACGGCATCTTTCCGGCGCACGATTACCTCGCCCAGGGCGGCGCCTTCGGCGTCGGTTCGGACTCGATGATTTCGATCAGTGTATGCGAGGAACTACGCCTGCTCGAATATGCCCAGCGCTTGCAGCGCCGCGCGCGCAATGTGCTGGCGTTCGGCCCGGGCCCCTCGACCGGCGCCGCCTTGTTTCACCGGGCGGTGGCCGGCGGCGCCAAGGCGCTCGGTGTCAGCGGGCATCTGGCGGCGGGCGCGCCCGCCGATATCGTCAGCCTCGACGCCAATCACGTCAATCTGCAAGGCCGGCGCGGCGACGATATTCTCGACTCCTATCTGTTCGCGGGATCCCAGGGCGCCATCGACTGCGTCTGGCGTTACGGCCGCAAATGGGTTACGGGCGGTCGGCACACGGCGCGCGACGCCATCCACACGGCCTATCGCCAAACCTTTGAAAGACTTACGGCTTGAGTCCCAAACCCGTCGCCCTGCATCAGAAGATCCGTCTGGATATCGCCGGCCGCATAAGGTCGGGCGCACTGAAGCCCGGCGACAAGATCCCTTACGAATACGAGCTGATTCAGGCCTATGGCTGCGCCCGCATGACCGTCAACAAGGCCTTGTCGGCCCTGGCGGCCGAAGGATTGATCGAGCGCCGCAAGAAGGCGGGCAGCTTCGTCAAACCTCAGCGGCTGGACTCAACCATATTGACGATTCCGGATATCGAATCCGAGGTCACCGGGCGCGGCGAAGCCTATCGCTTCCAGCTTCTGAGCGCCGAAAGCGGCGCGGCGGTCTCCGACGAGGAAAAGGCGCTGAGCGGCGCCGGATCCGTGTTGCGGCTGAGGGGCGTTCACATCTGTGGGGGACGGCCGCTGGCGGTCGAGGCGCGTCTGATCAATCTCGGCGCGGTGCCGTCGGCGATCGCGATCGATTTCAATCAACAGTCGCCGGGACATTGGTTGCTGCAAGCCGTGCCCTGGACGCGCGCCGAAAGCCAGATCAGCGCCCAGGCGGCGGACTCGGCCACGGCCAAACTGCTGGAACGGGAAAAGGGCGCCGCCTGCCTTGTGGTGTCGCGCCGGACGTGGCGAGAGGGCGAACCCATTACCGCGGTTCGCCAGGTCTTCGACGGCGACAGCTATCGATTGGTCGCGGCTTTTGACCATTAGCGATGCGGCGGAATAACAGAATTGACGGAAATGTCCGTGCGACGGACCGCAATCTCGCCGCGATCGCTGACTAGACGAAGGGTCATGTCCAGCACTGTCACCACCGTGAACGACAGCCAGGCCCAAGCGGCCCGGCGCCCGCTGCGAATCCTTATCGTCGATGACAACCAGGCGGCGGCGCTCAGCATCAAGGAGGCCGTCGAAGATTTTGGCGACACGGCGGATGCGTGTTTCGACGGCGCTCAAGCGGTCGCCGCGGTGACGTTCGCCCGGCCCGACGTTTTGCTGCTCGACCTGTCGATGCCGGGCGTGGACGGCATGGATGTGGCGCGGGCCCTGCGCGCCAAGCCGGGGCTCAACGGGCTGAAGATTATCGCGGTTACCGCCTATGGCGACGCGGAGACGCGGCAACGAACGGCCGCCGCCGGTTTTGACCTGCACCTGACCAAACCGGTGCGCTTCGACGTGCTGGAGGATATGCTCGATCTCTTGCGTCGAACGCCGCAAGCCAAGGCTTGAGACTTTCCGTCTTCCAGACGCATTTCCGGACCGGCAATCGCGCTTAAACGCGCGTGGCATTTTGCTGACTTGTCGTCGCAACCCCCTGGAAAAGGTTGCGGAAATGGAGCGGGCGAAGAGGATCGAACTCTCGACATCCACCTTGGCAAGGTGGCGCTCTACCGCTGAGCTACGCCCGCTCATCTGTTTCCAGAGCGGGGAACCCGCCGGAGAGGCGCGCCTTATAGACGGAGGGTGAAAGCCTTGGCAAGGGCCTTTTGAATGATTTTGTGGAAAATCTTCGGGCGCCGGGCCGCACAGCGCCAGAATTGAAAATCACTGCACCTCCAAGCGGATGGCGTCGTACATCACCTGGCCGGGCCCCTTGGTGCCGGGGGCGTCGTCATCGTCGGCGGCGCCGGGAGCGGGTGCATAGGTCGAGGCCGGCGGGAAGGGCTGGGCGTCGGCGTGCTGGAAGGTCAGGTCGTTGGCCCCGGCCTTGATCAGGCCGGCGTCGAAGGTAAAGGTCACGACATTATACGGTGAATCCTGCACCCCGCCGCGATAGCCGGCCGTACCGGTCTTGGCCAGCTCGATCTTGCCGATCTCGTGGCCGTTCAACGCGACCACGACGTGGGTCAGCTTGCCCTTGGCCGGCTGGGCCGAGGCGATGCCTATGGTCAGGGTGGCGGTACCGGTTCGGGCCGAGCTGTCGAAGCGCAGGTGCCAGGCTGGCGTCTTGGCGTACCACGACCATTGGGCGTAGTTCCAATCCTTGGCCGGATCGCTCTTGCCGATGGTAAAGTCGACGTCATTGGGGAACTGGTCGGGATAGCGCGCGAACATCTGATAGCCGCGCGCGTCGTCGCCGTTGCGGAACTCGCCGGCCTTGCGGTCGAAGGTGCCGAGCTGCCACAGCACGGTGCCGTGGCTTACCGCCGCCCAGTCGAGCGCGCCCGTGTTCGTGGTCTGGTTCGCCGTCACCATGACGCCGGTCTTGACGAAGTCGGCCGGCTGGCCGGCGCCATCGACATAGAGGGTATATTGGCCGGGCACGACATCGGTCAGGGTGAAGGATCCATCGGCCTGTACAGAGGCCCAGTAGTTGTAGCCCTTGGCCTGGGCGGTCCAGGCGACCTTCGGGTCGGGATCGGACAGGATGACCTCAGCGTTCTTCGGCGCTGTGCCATCGAGCGCCACCTTGCCCGTCACCGTGCCGCGCGCCTTGACATATTCCGGCGCCGTGACGAAGGCATAGGGCCATTTGCCGCGCTCGGCGGCCAGTTGACGATCGACATCGTCCCACAGGGTGTTGGGGTTGCTCGCCCGGTCGGCATAGACCAGGAACGGGCCATAGACCTTTGACCAGGTCTCGTCCTCGGCCACCGTCACCGGGCTCGAGCCGAAGTGGGTGTCCTGGACCACACGCAGCAGCACGTCGTCGTGCACGGTCTGGCCCTGGCGGCTGGGGCCGCCATTATGATAGTCGCCGAAGGGCTCGATCATCCAGATGCCGTGGCTGCTGCCGTCCTGCACGCCTATGGTGCCGTAGACCGGCGTCTGGGCGAAATAGACCGAGTTCATGTATTTGGTCTTGATCGAGCCGTCCTGCAGCAGGAAGGTGGCGTTCGTCACTTCCTTGACCACGCCCGAACGCGGAATCTTGACCGTCTTGCCGCGGCCGACCGTCCAATAGTTGAAGACTGTGTCGTCCGCCGCCGTGCGGAAGACGAAACGCGTCTGATAGAGTGTCGCGGCGGGCAGGCCTGAGGGATGGCGAAGGACCGTGTAGCAATAGAGCCCGCTTAAGCCATCCTGCAGGACGAAATGGTATTCGACCTTGAACGGATAGAATTCGGTCGGCCCCGTCGTCACCTCGACATCCGCCCGTTGCGGCGACGCGCCGGCCAGGGTGACGAGCGTGCCGTTGTCGGCGCCCGGGCGATAATAGCCGTGGGCCGGCCCCGGCTTGCCGGGAATCGGCATCGCCAGGTCCGCATTGGAATCCCAGTACAGCGACTGGCCTTTGGCGATCAGCTCCACGGGCTGGCCTGCGCCCAGTTGCTGGAACGAGACCACCGATCCCGTCGACGTATCGACCACGGCACGGACGAGGCCGTTGTCCAGGACGATATGGCCGGTTTCGGTCCTTGCCGTGACCTCCGCCCAGGCCGAACCGGAAAGGGCCACCCCAACGATCAGCAGGGCGGTGGTGGCGAACAGGCTGGCCTTCGGCATGAATGGCTCTCCGTCATTATCAAGCAATTTCACGCATAATGACGCATTGCCTGTCGAAGGGCCATCACCGTTTTCCGATAAATCGGGTAGAGACGGTGATATCTGTAAAATAGGCATATTGATCCGTCGCCGGCGCAAAATCCGCGCTACCGCCGCCGAAGAAGGTCTCGAACCGGAAGCTATCGATGGCGAGGCTCGCCCGATTGCGCCATCTGACATGGCAGTCGCGATAGGCGGGCGTCCCGTCGAGCCACGACTCGACCTCGCCGTCGGCCTGGCCTGGCGTGTTCATCTTCACGCGCATTTGTACGGTATGCCAGGAACCCGTGGTGAAGTGTCCGGCCCACGGGGCGATGTCACCATATATGTCGGCCTGATCGGGGTCGTAATTGTATTGGCTCGGCCGGTCCTTGCGCCAGATAATGCGCGACGACCAGCCGTCCCGGCCATCCGGGCGATGCCCCCCGCTATTGCATGCGCCGCCGCAAAGTCCGGACAACTTTCCCTCCTTGACGAAGGTAAAGCCGTCGGGGAAGTAAACGGCATAGGACAGGTATAGCTCGTCAAAGGCCCTGGGCAGGGCGACGGGAATGATGACGCCGGCGCCCACCCGGCCGGCAGGATAGCGGACGCGCAGGGATTTGCCCTCTCGCCGGGCCGGGCTGTCAACGATGTCGGCCAAGCCGTCCGAAAGACCATCGACCCAGGCGGGGTTGTGAAAATCGGTCTTCACTTCGCTGAGGCTGTAGGGGCCGGTGGCGTCATGACTGAAATCCAGGTGAAACAGCACCGTGTCCTCTGGCCCGGCCCAGGTGCGCGCGGCGAAGAACAGGCCGGCCGCGGCAATCGCAAGACCGCGGACCGGCGGGAAACGGCGAATGGACGCGCACGGCATATCATCCCCCAATATGCGGCGCACGCGCGGCACGCCTGACGATGCAAAACCTATCGGAGCGCTGACGAACTGGCCACCCCTAACCGGCGGTCGTCGGGTCGATCATCGCGCGAACCGGGGCGATGCGGTTGGCGGGAAAGCCGCCTTTCAGCGCGTGCTCGCGAATCTGGTCGGCGTTTTTGGCGCGATAGATGCAGTAGATCTTGTCGTCGGTGACGTAGCTGTGGACCCACTGGATATCCGGGCCGAGGTCGCGCAACACCGAGCATGAGGTCTGCGACGCGCCCTTGAGGTCGGCCGGAGTGGCGCCGCCGATGCCGGGCATGTCGCGTTCGATAACGAAAGTCTGCATGTCAGTGTCTCCTTCGTTGCCGGCGGGACGCCGACGGTCAAGGCTTAACAGGAACGCTGTTATCCGGCAATCGGAAGCTGTCCGTTCGCGCCATGGCTTCGAATGCGTCGAAGATATCGAACCCGACGTATCGGTCGCGCCAGTGATGGCGCAATTCGCCGTCCGCACTGGCGTAGTCATGCCAGCGGTAATAGCAATTCCAATAGCTGATCATGCGCTGCCGCAAGCGGTTGAAATCGAGCGGATTATCGCGGAAGAACGCGCCGTAGGTTTTGGTATCGAGTTCAGGGAGGCGCAAACCGATTTGCAGCAAGATCTCGTAGACATATTCCGACGCCAGTTGCGCCACAAAAGGCACGACGAAGACGTCTGGCGCCGCGGCGATCCGGCATAGGGCGGCTTCGCGAACAAAGCCATTGTGATGGCGGCTGAGCAGGCAGAAGGCCATCCGCTGCTGGCGACCGCTGAGAGATTGGCCGATCAACAGATCGGTCAGGCGATGGAATGGCTTTTCGCTATAGTGGATACGCGTGTGGTCGCCGTCATATAACCGATACGGGATCGCTACCGCCTCGCCGGCCACACTCACCTCGATCAGGTGGGAGTCTTTTTCGCCGGGGGAATGTACTGATGGTCTGAGATGATCTTGCAGGAGACGGACAGTGGCTTCGGCTTCCGGCCGTAGCGACACCGGAAACGCTTGAAGCAGATCGTCGGCAGTGTCCGCCATATCGGACCTTACAGCATGGCCGGGATGACGCGGTCGGGCGGGCGGTGGCCGTCCTGATAGGTCTTGATATTGAGGATGACGCGGTCGCCCATGTCCGTGCGCGCTTCGATGGTCGACGACGCCATGTGCGGCAACAGGATGGCGTTGGGCAGGCCGATCAGTTCCTGATTGATCGCCGGCTCGCGTTCGTAGACGTCGAGCCCGACGCCGGCGATCTTCTTGTTGGCCAGCATGGCGGCCAGGGCCTGTTCGTCGACGATCTGGCCGCGCGCCGTATTGATCAGGATGGCGTGCGGTTGGAGCTTCGCCAGGCGCTCGGCGCTGAGCAGGTGGTGGGTGCTGGCGCCGCCGGGGGCATTGATCGACACGACGTCGACGCGCGACAGCATCTGGTCGAGATCGTCCCAATAGGTGGCGCCCAGGTCGTCGGCGATGCGCGCCGAGACCGGCTTGCGATTATGATAATGCACGCTCATGCCGAAGGCGCGGGCGCGGCGCGCCACGGCTTGGCCGATGCGGCCCATGCCGACGATGCCCAGGCGCTTGCCGTAGATGCGGCGGCCCAGCATGAAAGTCGGCGACCACGCCGAGAACTCGCCCTTCTGTACCAGTTCGGCGCCCTCGACGAAGCGGCGCGACACGGCCAGTATGAGGCCCATGGTCATTTCGGCGGTGTCTTCGGTCAGCACGCCCGGCGTATTGGTGATGATGACGCCCTTGTCGACCCCGGCCTGGACGTCGATATGGTCGTAGCCGACGCCGAAATTGGCGATCATCTTGAGCTGTTCGCCGGCATTGGCGAAGAAGTCGGCATCGACACGGTCGTTGATCGAGGTCACCAGCACCTCGGCCGTCTGGGCGGCGGCCAGCATCTTGTCGCGCGGCATCGGCGACAGATCGTACCACAGCGTCGTGTCGAACAACTCGCGCATCCGGGTTTCGACCGCGTCGGGCAGTTTGACGGTCAGGAAGACTTTCAGTCGGGGTGCGTTCATGGCCGGCCTTTGCTGGGGCGGACGATATGGCCCGCTTTCCCTTCGCGCCGCGCCGTCCTTTCCCGTGTTCGCAATTGCGTGAGAACCGGGAAAATTATGATTGTGTTAACCAAATCTGAACCGTTTGCAACGGAATGATCGCCGCCAGATCGTTGCGCGCCGGACGGCGCTTTTTGCCGTCCGATTCCATTTTAAAAGCCATGTCCAACCGCCGTTTTTCCTTCAACGCCCGATCAGATGCGGCTTTTCCCCTTGCCGGGGCGCGCCCCGTGCTTGCGACCGTCGCCGTTCTAAGCCGTGTGACCCGGTGGTTTCAAGCTTTTACGGCGATTTCGGCGAGTTTAATGGTTGCCGGCATCGCCCACGCCGCGCCCGCGCCCGATTTCGACACGCCGTCCAAGTCGCCGGTGCCGCGCTGGGCCATGCTGCGCAAGAACGAAGTCTATGCGCGCAACGGCCCCAGCAAGGACAATCCCAAGGTCTGGACCTACCGCGTCGCCGATCTGCCGGTGCAGATCATTTCGGAGACAAAGGACTGGCGGCTGATCTGCGATCCGGCGCGCGGCGTCGCCTGGGTCAGCAAGACCATGCTGCAGGCGCAGAAGACGGTGATGTCGACGACGCGGCTGGAACTGCGCGACGGACCCAATACCTCGTCACCCATAAGGGCCTATCTGCGCCCCGACTCCCTGGCGCAACTGACCAAATGCGCCAAGGACTGGTGCAAGATATCGGTCGGCGGCGTCGACGGCTGGGCGCCGGCCCAGGCCCTGTGGGGCACCCAGACGGCGGCGGTTTGCGCCCGGCCCGATCCGTTCGCCGGAACGCCCATCCAGCCCGTGGCGCAACCCGTGGCGCCCGCGCCCGCGCCGCCGGCCGTTCAGGCCTCCGAGCGGCCGGTTTCGCAGCCCCTGGCGATGATTTCGGTGCGCTGATCGCTGCGGCGCACATATAAACACATGGTAAAAACGGTTGAGCCGGGGCGCGGCTTCGTGTAACGGCTCTGCTTCTTTAGATACCGGCCCGTGTGCCCGCGCCCAGTGATAAGGCGCGAAACCGGGCGCAGCGGAGTCCTGAGTATATGAGCGAGCGTCCTTCGTCCCTCGACTACGAAGCCCTTCTGGCCTGCGGGCGCGGCGAGATGTTCGGCCCCGGCAATGCGCAACTGCCGGCCCCGCCGATGCTGATGTTCGATCGCATCGTGACGATCACGGAAGACGGCGGTCATTACGGCAAGGGCTATATCGAGGCCGAACTCGACATCAATCCCGAGCTGTGGTTCTTCGCCTGCCATTTTATCGGCGATCCGGTGATGCCAGGCTGCCTGGGGCTGGACGCCATGTGGCAGCTGGTCGGCTTCTTCCTCGGCTGGAAGGGCAATGCCGGCCGCGGCCGCGCGCTGGGCGTCGGCGAGGTCAAGTTTACCGGCCAGGTCACGCAGGACGTCAAAAAGGTCGTCTACAAGATCGACATGAAGCGCGTCATGAGCGGCAAATTGACCATGGGTATTGCCGACGGGGTTGTTGAAGCGGACGGCAAACCCATCTATCAGGCATCGGGCTTGCGCGTCGGTCTTTTCGACGCCAAGGATTTGGTCTAGGTCCGCCGGGTTTCCGGGACCAGGATTCCGGGCCGAATTTCCGGGGGTGTACCTTATGGGATTAATTCATGCGTAGAGTTGTGATCTCAGGCCTTGGCATCGTGTCGTCGATCGGCACCGGCGCGCAGGAGGTTACCGATTCGCTGCGTGAAGCGAAGTCCGGCGTCGTCGCGGCCTCGGATTACCAGCGGCTGGGCTTCAAGTGTCAGGTCCACGCGGCGCCGACGATCGGCGACTGGTCGTCCATGGTCGATCGCCGCGCGGCGCGCTTCCTGGCCGACGGACTGGCCTATGGCCACGTCTCGATGGAACAGGCGATTGCCGACGCCGGCCTCGAACCCGCCGACGTATCCAATGACCGCACCGGCATCATCTTCGGCGCCGGCGGGCCGTCGACCCGGACGATCGTGGCGGCCGCCGACACCACGCGCGAAAAGAATTCGCCCAAGCGCATCGGGCCGTTCGCCGTGCCCAAGGCCATGTGTTCGGGGCCTTCGGCGACGCTGGCTACCTGGTTCGAGATTCGCGGCGTCAACTATTCGATCAGTTCGGCCTGCGCCACCTCGGTGCACTGCATCGGCGCGGCGGCGGAACAGATCATGCTGGGCAAGCAGGACCTGGTCTTCGCGGGCGGCACCGAGGAACTCGACTGGACGCTGTCGAACCTGTTCGACGCCATGGGCGCCATGTCGACCAATTTCAACGATCGTCCGTCGGTGGCCTCGCGCGCCTATGACCGCGACCGCGACGGCTTCGTCATCGCCGGCGGCGCCGGCATGGTGGTGGTCGAGGATTACGAACGCGCCAGGGCGCGCGGCGCCAAGATCTATGCCGAAATCGTCGGCTATGCGGCAAACTCGGACGGCTACGACATGGTCGCGCCCAGCGGTGAGGGCGCCGAGCGCTGCATGAAGCTGGCCATGGCCCAGTCCGGCGGCCGCAAGATCGACTATCTCAATCCGCACGGCACCTCGACGCCGGTCGGCGACGAGAAGGAAATGGGCGCGGTGCGCAACGTTTTCGGCAAGGACATGCCGCTGATCTCGTCAACCAAGTCGCTGACCGGCCACTCGCTGGGCGCGGCCGGGGCGCAGGAGGCGATCTACTGCCTGCTGATGATGCAGAACGGCTTCGCCGCCGAGTCGGCGCATATCGAAAACCTCGATCCGGCCTTCGAAGGCATGCCGATCCTGCGCCGCCGCTACGACGGCCCGCTGGGCACGGTGATGTCGAACTCGTTCGGCTTCGGCGGCACCAACGGCACGCTGATCCTGTCCCAGGACGATCTGTAGCCGGTTTAGGCTGGTTGTTATTTCGCGCCCCACGTGGAATAACCGCGTTCTCATATAAGGGAGAACGTCTAATGCGGGTATGGATATGCGCGGCAATTGTCGCGGCGGCTGCGCTTGTGTCGTCAGCGGCGCAAGCGGCCGATCAGGGACTTGTCAGGATCACAGGGGCTAAACAGGGCGCAATTACCGGCGCCGGGATCCAGGCCATCGATTTTCACTATAGCGTTACCTCACCGACCGATGCCGCTTCCGGCCTGCCTACCGGCAAGCGCCAGCAAAAGCCTGTCACCGTCACACTGCCGTGGTCGGCGGCTGCGCCCCAGCTCTTCGAGGCGGCGGTTCAAAACGAGACCCTGACCTCGGTGGTCTTCACCAATACCGGTGGAGCCCGGTTCTCCGTGGAACTAACCAATGCGCGCATCGCTGATTTTCAGATTAGCGACGCCAACGGCAAGGAGCCGGGAATCGATCCCGTCGTGACGATCAGCCTGACCTTCCAAAAGATCACGATCAGCGATGTTACGGGCGGCAAGACCGCCGCCGACGATTGGGAGGCGCGCCAGTAGCCGGCCTCCGGCCGCGTCAGCAAATCTCTTGCCTTGGTCGCCGTTATTTGCTCTTAACGGCGACCACTTCGATGCGAGGACAAGACCATGAGCGACGGCTGGAGCTTCCCCAAGGGCGAACTGATGAAGGGCAAGAAGGGCCTGATCATGGGCGTCGCCAATGACAAGTCGATCGCCTGGGGCATTGCCTCGCAACTGGCGGCGCAAGGCGCCGACATGGCCTTCTCCTATCTTGGCGAATCTCTCCTGCGCCGTGTCGAGCCTCTGGCCGAATCGATTGGGGTCAAGCACCTGATCGAATGCGACGTGACCTCGGACTCTTCGATGGACGCGGCCTTCGCCAAGCTGAAGGACATCTATGGCGAGATCGACTTCGTCGTCCATTCGGTGGCTTTCGCCAACAAGAACGAACTGCAGGGCTCGTTCACCGAAAACACCACCCGCGAAGGCTTCCTGCTGGCGCTCAACGTGTCGGCCTTCTCGTTCGTCGACGTGTCGCGCCGCGCCTCGGCGATGATGAACAAGGGCGGCTCGCTGATCACCCTGACCTATCTCGGCGCCGAACGCGTCATTCCGAACTACAACACCATGGGCGTGGCCAAGGCGGCGCTGGAAGCGGCGACGCGCTACATCGCCCGCGACCTAGGGCCCCAGGGTATTCGCGTCAACGCCATCTCGGCCGGCGCGATGCGTACGCTGAGCCTGGCCGGCATCACCGGCGGCCGCGGTCTGCACGCCAAGAGCGGCCAGTTCTCGCTGATGAAGGAAGAGACGTCGATGGAAGGCGTCGCGGGTGCGGCGCTGTGGCTGGCTTCGGATCTCGGCCGCTCGACGACCGGCGAAGTCGTGCATGTCGACGCCGGCTTCCATGTGGTCGGCCTGCCGGATGGCATCGAATAGGACGGTGACGTGCCGCGCTGTTTGATCATTGCGGGAGCAAACGGCGCGGGCAAGACGACGTTCGCGTTAGAATATCTCCTGGGCGAAGCTGGCATTACGCGTATTTTGAACGCGGATATGATCGCGTCGGGTCTGTCGCCATTTGCCCCGGAAGACAAGTCTGCGCTGGCTGGACGTCTGTTTCTGAAAGAGGTCGAAGCGGCCATCCAGGCAAAGGAAGACTTCGCGTTTGAGACAACGCTATCTGGACGAGGCTATCTCAAGCTTATCGATCGTCTGCGCCGTTCCGGTTGGCATGTTGTCCTGCACTACATCGGATTGCCTAACGTCATGATGTCCAAAGCGCGCGTTGCCGAACGCGTACGCCACGGCGGACACAACATTCCGAAAGCGACATAGAGCGCCGTTTTCCGAAAAGTTTGCGCAACGTGTTGAATGACTATAGAATGTGTACAGACACTTGCGTCTGCTACATGTGGATTGATGGCGAGGTACGTGTCATTTTCCAGCAATCCGGCGACGCATGCGTCGTTCATGACGGCGGACTTTTTGAGCAGATCAAGGCTTTGGCTGCAATATCATGACGGATGAAGACCTTTCCGAATATGCCGAACGGGCGCGCCAGGTGATGCAACGCGCCGGTGACAAGGCCATCGAACGCAAGCGCCGCCTCGGCCAGTATTGGGTCGAGTGGGACGGCGAAAAGCCGGTCAAGGTCTATCCCGAAAACCCGATCGACACCGCGGCCGAATGAGCCGCGTCTTCGGTCACGCGCCTACTCTCGGCGAGATCGAGACCATAGCCCGCGAGGCGCTGGACCGCCTGCCCGAGCCGTTCGCCGGACACCTGAAGGGCGTAGTGCTGCGCGTCGAGGACTTCGCCTCCGACGATCTGCTCGACCAGCTGGACATCGAGGATCCGTTCGAGCTGACGGGCTTGTACAATGGCCGCCCGGCCGAACTGGAATCGATGACCGGCGACCTGCCGCCGATGATCCATCTGTTCCGCCGGCCGATCCTCGACGAGTGGAGCGACGGCGGTGTGACCCTGGAGGACCTGGTCATCCACGTCGTTATCCACGAGGCCGGGCATCATTTCGGCCTGTCCGACGACGATATGGAATGGCTGGAAGCCGAGCTGAAAAAGCCCGTGCACTGACGCGGTCTACGCCGTCTAGACCAGGTCCTTCGCCAGCACCACAAAGCTCATGCCGTCGCGCAGCGGCTGGCCAATCCCCTCCGGCAAGGGTTCGATTTCGCCGGTGCGGACGAAGCCGCGGCGCTCGTACCAGGCGATCAGGTGTTCGCGAACATTGATGACCGTGATGCGAATGCGCCGGCCGCCATTCTCATGCACGTAGTCGTCGATCGCCCCCAGCATGCGCTTCCCTATGCCGCTCGCTTGCGCGGTGGGATTGATGGCCAGCATGCCGAAATACCAGCCGCTGTCGTCTTCCCGTTCGACCCAGACGCAGGCGCAAGGTTCGCCGCCGGCGCCGCGATGCACCAGCAGGTGGCCCTGCGGATTGTCGGCGAGATCTTGGCGTAGTCGCGCCAGGGTGATCCGGTCTCCGGCGACGAGGTCGGCCTCGCTGTTCCAGCCGCGATCGTCTGCGGGACCGCGATAGGCCTGGTTGACGATCGTCACCACCGCCGGGTGGTCTTCAAAAGTAGCAGGTTCCAGCATGGGCGTCGCTATAGCGTAGGTCGCCGGTCGAAAGCTACCGCGTATGCGCGGCGATCCAGTCGCCGACCGTCTTCAGCGCCACGGGTGACACGGTTTCTTCGATTCGGCCATATTCGTTGGGCGAGCCCGTCGTGGCGTCTTGAAACAGGTGGTTGAGGCCCGGCAGCTCCGTCACCGTGATGTCGGTGTCGTCCTTCAGCGCCGCCTTGATCGCCGCCAGGTTTTCCTTCGGCTCGACCTGCAGATCGAGTGAACCATCGATCGCCAGCACCGGCACACGCACCTTTTGCAGCGCGGGCACCGGATCGTAGCGCAGGAAGCTGTACATCCACGGGCTGGTGAGCTGGGCGATGCTCTGGTCGGCGATGTCCTGCTTGAGCTGGCCGGCGGCGACCGCCTTGGCCGTGGTCGCGGTGAGTTTGGCCTTCGCGTCGGCGGCGTCGCTCGACGCTTCGACAATGGCGAAGGCCTGGGCACGCCGGCTATGGTCGCGGGCGATATCGGCCTCGGTGGCGCCATTGGCGCGCGCGATCAGTTCGGCCTGGACCATCAGGATGCGGTCGCCGCGCACGCCGGGCCCGGCCATCAGCACCACGAACCCGACCGAGGGATCGGCGGCTGCCACCGCCGGGGCGATCAGGCCGCCTTCGGAATGGCCGAGCAGGCCGAGGTGTCGCGCGTCGACGTCTTGGCGCGTCTTCAGATAGGTCACGGCCGCTTGGGCATCGGAGATGAAGTCAGCGGAGGTCGCAGCGCCATAATTGCCGGTCGAGCCGCCGACGCCGCGCTTGTCGTAGCGCAGGACGGCTATGCCTTGGCGATTGAGCGCGTCGGCGATGACGAGGAAAATCTTGTGGCCCAGCACCGCTTCGTCACGTGTATTGGGACCGGAGCCGGCGATCAGCACCACGGTCGGAAACGGACCGGCACCGGTGGGCTTGCTAAATGTGCCGCTCAAGGTCACGCCCGGCACCGCCGCATTGGCGAAGCTGACCGGCGCGTTGCCATAGGGCAGGGGGCCTTTGGCGATGGCCTCTTCCTGCGGGCGCTTGGGCGGCGCGCTGTCGGCGGCGGTGGCGCGATGCAGGTCGAGTGCGGTCGACTGCCCTTGCGTCCAGGTGCCGGTCCATTGTGTCTTCGTGTCGTCCCACGCGCCGTCATAGCTGCCGTTGACGGCGGGGACGGTGAATTTGAGGTGGTCGGGCGTGGCATCGACCGTGCCGATGGCAATCTTGGCGTCGCCCTGGTCGAGGCTCTCCATCACGCCGGTCAATTTGCCGTCGCTGCCGCGCGTCAGATGGACGACGAGATGCAATTGGCCGAGCAGGACACCGGCCCAATCGCCGGCGGCGTCCTCGGCGCGCGCCGCGCCGCCCGCCATCAAGGCCGTCGCCGCGACCGCCCACAAAAGCGTCTTCATGATATACCCCCTCTTGGCTTCTTCGATATTTTGCTAAATAACAAAATATAGCTTCGCGGTCAACCTACGCGATTGGGGCTTCACGTCCCTTGACGCCCTTGACCGCGGCGATCAGGCTGAACCGCGCGAGCACGGCATCGACCAGCACAAGGCCGGCCAGGACCAGATAGACCCAGTTGCCGAGGGCGTCGTGCAGGCCGGCATGGTCGGCGATGCCGAGCACCATGCCGCTCGGGCCGGACCACAGGCCGATGAGATCGGGCCTGATCAGCTTGATGAGGATGCACACCAGCGCACCCAGCATGGTCGCCGAGAAGACGACGAAACCGACCAGGCCCAGGGTGGCGACGAGGCTGCGGCCGGCGAAATCGAACAGTACGCGCGCCATGGCCAGGCTGCGGCGGCTGTCGAGCGCCTGGGTCAGGGCGTAATCGTCGAGAAAGGCGCGGGCATAGGCCTCGGCGCGGCCGAAGCCGGCGAGCGCCGAGGCGGAGGTCAGGCCGGCGTCCACGCGCTCTTCGAGATGGCCGCGCGTTTCGCCGACGATGTCCTGGCGCTCGCCTTCGGGCAGGGGTTGCAGGGCGAGGTCGAGCCGGGTCAGCCAGGCCTCGATATCCATATGATCGGTCATTATGCTCCCCTCCGCAGAAAGGCGTTCAGCCGCCCCGTCATGTCGAGCCAAATGCGGCTCTGTTCCTTTAGTTCCGCGGCGCCTTCGGGCGTAAGCCGGTAATATTTGCGCGGGTGACTGGCCTCGGCCTCATGGCGCCATTCGGCGGCGATCAAGCCGCCTTTTTCCAGCCGATGCAGCAAGGGGTAAAGCGTGCCTTCGGCCAGATCGAGCCCGGCCTGGGTGCGCAGGCCGTCGAGAATACGCAGGCCGTATTCGGCGCCGTCTTCGAGCAGGCTCATCAGGGCTAGCTCGATCACCCCTTTATACATCTGGGTGCGCCGCGTTTCCGGCGATTTTTCCGCGGCAGGGGGCATGGTGCGCTTTCAAAGCAATATGCTTTGCAATACAAGTATACAGATCGGGCTTTCGGCGCAACGGAATTTTTCACATCAGTCGGATGCGGCGTTGCGGTAGAGACGGCCCTTTTCACCGGTGGCGACCAGGGCCATGGCGGCCAGGCCGCACAGACCGGCGGTCATCGGCAGCAGGTCGATATGGCCTGACCAGAACTGGCCCATGACCGAGGCGACCACCGTACCGATAAACGTCGTCGCCACCGCCTGGATCGAGGCGGCGGTGCCGGCTATGTGGCCGACCTTTTCCATGGCCAAGGCGGAGAAGTTGGCCGAGGTCAGGCTCATGCAGCCCATGGTCAGGGCCTGGAGGATCATGAAGCTGATGACGCTCTCGTGCACCACGACCGCCCACAGCAGATGGACGACGGAGAGGCCGATGAAGATGGTCAGGGCCGTGTGCGAAATGCGCTTAAGGCCCAGGCGTTCGACCAGGCTGGCATTGAGCATCGAGCCTAAACCCATGGTGGCGGCGCAGGCGGCGAAGATCGGCGCCATCAGGGTCGGTCGGTGAAAGACATCCTGAAATATCTGCGGCATCAGCGAGACGTAGGTCAGCAGCGAGCCGAACATCAGGCCGATGGCGATGGTGTAGAACAGCGACGATGGCTCGGTCAGCACGAAGAATCCGACGCGGCGCAGATGGCCGACATCGGGCCTGAAGCGCAGGGCTTCGGCATGAGTCTCGGGCAGGCGCAGGAACACCCACACGCCGATGACGGTGGCATAGGCGGCCAGGCCGAGGAAGATCGCGGGCCAAGGCAGGACCAGCAGGATCAATTGCCCGATCGACGGCGCCACGATCGGCGCGATCAGGAAGATGACGTAGCTGATCGAGATCACCTTGGCCATGCGCGCGCCGGCGTAGCGGTCGCGGACGATGGAGCGGGTGATGACATTCGAGGTCGCGGCGCCGGCGCCCTGGAACACGCGCACCAGCAGCAGCAGAGCGAAGCTGGGCGCGGCCGCGGCGATCAGGCTGAAGACGATATACAGGACGATGCCGCCCAGCAGGACGCTCTTGCGGCCGAGCCAGTCCGACAGGGTGCCGACGATCAGTTGTCCGGCGCCCATGCCCAGGAAATAGGCGGAGATGATCCACTGGAGATGATTGGTCACCTTGACGTGCAGATCGACGCCGATCGACGGCAAGGCGGGCAGCATGGTGTCGATGCCGAGCGCGCCCACGGCCATCAACGTGGCGATCATGGCGATGAATTCGGCAAAGCCAGGGCCGGATTTTACATAGGGTTCGGACGGGGCCAGCATGGCCCCGCCTATAGGCCGTTTCGTTTGCGGACGCGAGATAAAAGACAGGTTGCCCGCGAAACCAGCGCGGCTCAGGCCTTCTCCGTCGCTCGGCTTCGGTGGTCATCGATGAGCTGGCCGACACTGAGGATATCACGCTCGTGCACCGGATCGCGCTCGGTCTCGGCCAGGCCTTCCTTGTACCAGGCCTGCATGGCGGGCAGGGCAAGCAGCCGGTCGACGTAGGCGCGCGACGGCTCGGACAGGTCGAAGCCGAGGCCGTAGGTCTGGACGCGGAAAGCGACCGGGCAGAAGAAGGCATCGACGGCGGTGAAGGCGTCGCCGGCCAGGAACGGCCCGCCGAAATTGGCGAAGCCCTGGGCCCACAAGGCATCGATGCGGGCCAGGTCGCGCATCAGGGCGGGCGGCGTGTCGTTCAGCTTGAGGCGGATGCCGACGCTCATCGAACAGGTCGAGCGCAGGGCGGTGAATCCTGAATGCATCTCGGCCGCCGCGGCGCGGGCATAGGCGCGCGCCGGACGATGGGCCGGCCAGACGGCGGGGTGGTCTTCGAAGACATATTCGGCGATGGCCAGCGAGTCCCACACCGTGGTCTGGCCGTCGACCAGGCAGGGGACGAGGGCGGACGGCGAGAAGGTTCTGAAGCCCGAATTGTCGGCGCCGAAGATATGCTTGTGTTCGGTGAACGGAATGCCGAACTGGGTCAGCAGCACCCAGGGATGCAACGACCACGACGAGTAATTCTTGTTGGCGATATGCAGGTCGTACATGTCCGTCTCCATGGCGTCTAAATCCGCGGGGACCATCTATCGATCCATATAAAATCACCAGAGGGAATTTCCGCCAAAGGGCGGGGTATATCAGCCAAAATGAAAGGCACTGACCGCGATGCCGGTCGGACCCAGGCTGTCCTCATGGTAAGGCATGGTGAAGGCATCTCCGCCGGCGGCGCCGGCCACGACCATCAACGGCAGAAGGTGCTCTTCGCGCGGATGGCAGACGCGGGCATTGGGCGCCGATTCCCAGTTCTTCAGATTGTCGCGGTCGCCGTTCACCGTATCCTGCAGCCAGGCGTCGAAATCGTGTGAGACGTGGCGGATATCACCGCCCATCTCGCGCTGCATGAGCCGGCGCAGGTTGTGGAAGCTCAAGCCGCTGCCGATGATCAGCACGCCCTCGTCGCGCAGGGGCGCCAGCGCCCGGCCGAGCGCCAGATGGGCTCCGGCGTCGAGGCCTTGTTTCAGGGAAAGCTGAATGGTCGGGATGCCGGCGTCCGGAAACGCCAGCAGCATGGGGATGAAGACGCCGTGGTCGTAATCGCGCGCCGCATCGGCGGCGACGGGAATGCCGGCCACCGCCGCCAGGGCCTGCACCCGCGCGGCGAGATCGGTCGAGCCGGGCGCCGGCCACTTGAGTTGATAGGTGTGCTCGGGAAAGCCGTAATAGTCGAAGAAGAGCCCCGGCGCCGGCTTGGTCTGGACGGTGAAATCGCTTTCTTCCCAATGGGCGGAAATGATCAACAGCGCCTTCGGGCGGGACGGCAACAATTCAGGGATTTTCGACAGATAGGCGCCCATCGGATCCCACATGCCACGTGGATTCCACTCCATGAAAAAGCACGGGCCGCCGCCGTGCGGCAGATAGATGGCGGGCATGCGGACTGTGGACATGGCGTAAACTCCCAAATCGGCTTGCCGATTTTGGCAAGCGCGCCGATTTCGTCTTCAAGGTATTGGGCGCCCGAGCCGTTGCGCGGTAAGCCTGCGCGGCGCTTGAGCGCAAAAGAAACGTAATCTCGCGGAGATTACGGATATGCCTCGGCGCCGATGTCCAGTTGAACGTCGCTGCCCACGAAGGTCTTGTACTGGGATACGCCGAAATCGCCGCGGTCGATATGCGCCGTCGCTGTAAAGCCGTAGCCCGTCTTGAAGATCGCCGGATTGAAGGCCTTCTTGTTAAAGGTGACGGCCAGAACGACGCTTTTCGTCACGCCGTGGATCGTCAGGTCGCCGGTGACATTGGCGGAATTGTCGCCCGTCATTTCGACTTTTGTCGATTTGAATGTCGCCTGCGGGAACTGGGCGACGTCGAAATAGTCCGCGCCCTTGAGCTGGGTGTCGAAGTCGGGAAGCCCCGTCGTCAGGGTGTTCATGTCCAGCGCGATATCGACCGTGTCCTTGGTCGGATCGGCGCTGTCGAGCACGAGGATTCCGCTGGCGCCCATGATCTTGCCCGAGGGCTCGGTCATGCCGAAATGGCTATAGCTGAACATCGCGTAGGTATGGCGGGGTTCGAACTTCAGCGTGTCGGCGGCGAAGGCCGGCGCGGCGATCAGGCCGCAGGCGATGGCGAGGCTGGCGGATTTCCACATGGAACAACTCCCGGCGAGGTGATGACAGTACCCTGTTTATCCCTCGCCGGAAGCTGTCGGTGTGCTTTTTTTGCTCAAGCGCCGCAGGGCGCTTCGCATGAGCTCGGGCGCGCTTGCCGAAATGAATGCATTTCGGCGTTATTGCGCCGGATGCGCTTCGGCTTCGATGTACAGGTCGATCTCGTCCGACACGGCGGGAACATAGGCGCCGATGCCGAAGGCCTGGCGGCTGAGCGTACCGGTCGCGGTGAAGCCGGCTGTAGCCTTTTTCATTTCCTCGCCGACCTGGTTCAGCGTGACGTGCAATGTGATCGGCTTGGTAATGCCGTGGATGGTCAGGTCGCCGGTGACGTCGGCGGTGGTCTTGCCGGTGACGGCGACCTTGGTCGACTTGAAGGTGGCGTTGGGGTATTTGGCGGCGTCGAACCAGCTGGCTTCCTGGAATTCCTTGTCGAGCGCCGGGACACCGGTATTGACGCCGGCAATGGCGAAGGAGACTTGGACCGAACTGTTGGCCGGGTTGGCCTGGTCGAGGGTCACAGCGCCATCGGCGTTCATGAACTTGCCCGACGGGTGCGAGAAACCGAAATGGGTCCACTGGAAAGTCACCGAGGTGTGAGTCGGGTCCAGCTTGTAGGTATCGGCGGCGAAGGCCGGGGCGGTGGCGCCCAAGGTCAGGGCGATGGCTGTGGCGGCGAGGAAGGAACGAATCATGGACGGGTCTCCCGGTGTGATGAACGGTAATCGTAACAATAGCTATTACAAATAGGATTTCAAGGTCGCCCCGTCATTTTTCGACACTTTAGTGCCGCGCCCCAGGGGCCAGGTTCAATGGGCGCGGAGGGGCGGGACTCGCGCGCGGGGCGGAACGGGCGCCGGGACTCCTGCTATGTAACTCATAAAGATGCAATTGGCTCTTGCGCGCCAGGCGGGCGCCCACGATATGGCGAGTGTCCCCAAAGGACCCCAAAGACTCACCAAGACCCACTTCGACACAGAGAGGTTTCCCCATGTCCACAGACACGCTGACCCGTTACGACATGTATCACGCCGCCATTCCCGGCAGCTTGCGCGTCCTGAGCAACCTGCGCGGCCTGATCGAAAAGGCGGAAGCCTGGGCCAAGGAAAAGAACGTCGATGAAGCGGTGGTGCTGAACGCCCGTCTGGCGCTCGACATGTTCCCCTTTGTCCGTCAGGTGCAGATCGCCACCGACACCGCCAAGGGCATGGCCGCGCGCTTGGCCGGCGCCGAGATGCCGAGCTACGAGGACAATGAAAAGTCGTTCGCCGAGCTCTACGACCGCATCGACAAGACCATCGCCTTCGTCAAGAGCTTCAAACCCGAGCAGTTCGACGGCGCCGAAAGTCGGGAGATCGTGCTGACCTTCCGTGGCAATTCGACCCACTTCACCGGCCTGAACTTCCTGACCACACGGGCTCTGCCGAACCTCTATTTCCACACCACGACCGCCTACGCCATCCTGCGCCACAGCGGCGTGCCGGTCGGCAAGAACGACTTCCTGGGCCCGAACCCTCAGTAGGTTTTGATGGCGAATGGCTTCAGCGCTTCGAGATAATCCTCGAGGCGAACCAAGCCGACACACGGATAGGCCCCAGCCACCAGGCTGGGGTCTTTTTCATATAGCCGTTTGGCCAGCAGGATCGCCGGGACGCACGGGATCTGCGGGCCGTCGCCCCGTCCGGCGACGATGAACCAGGTACGCGTCAACGGCCCGCCGTCGTGCCCGGTGCCGCTCAGGATCATATGCATGCCGCCGGCGTCGCTGCCCATGCCGTTGAACAGATTGCTGGCCGCCAGCAGCGGCTCGGCGAACCGCGGCAGGTCGAGCGGCAGGCCCAGCCGCACCAATGCCGCCAGGCCCCACAGGCCGAAATGCAGCAGCGGCAAATCCATCCCGGCGCCGAAGCGGATGTCCGTCAGCCCATAGGCCGCCGGCAGCAGGTCGAGATCGGGTATGTCGCAATTGGCGAACCAGCGCCGCCCCAGCTCCGGATAGACCTGACTGCGATTGTCCATCCAGCCATAGGCGTTGTCGTGGCCGGCGAAAGGCTGCAAGCGCTTGCCGGCATAGCTCAATATGCCGCGCGTCGTAGCGAGGCCGCGTTCGGCCTTCTGGCCTGGAGAAATGCCGAAATCGACGCGGTCGAGCCTGGCGAATGACGGGCGAAAGTGCGCGACGACGGCGGAGGAGAGGCCGGGGACGGTGCTGGCGCCGCTGATGGCGACGACGCCGGCGGCGCGGGCCTCGGCGTCCAGTCCGCGAAAGTCGCGGACGAAGGTACGGCCGTCGGCGAGGTCGACATAGTGGGCGCCGGCGCGGATGCAGGCGCGCGCCACGGCGTAATCGGCGCCCTGGAACGGACCGGAGGTATGGACGACGACGGAAGGCTTTTCGCGCGCCAGGCAGGCGTCGAGATCCCGGTGAATATCGACCGTGGCGGCGCGGGCCTGGGGCAGGGTGGAAGCCAAGGCCTCGGCCTTGGCGCGATGGCGGCCGGCGAGGATCACCGGCACGCCGGAACGGTTCAGCGCCGTGGCGATGCGCTTGCCGAAATTGCCGTAGCCGCCCAAAATCAAAACCGGGGATTCAGGATTTTCAGGCAAGCGCGGTCTCCGTCACGGTAAATGTGCCACCATAGCTGTAGAGCCGGCCGAACAGGGGATGGTTGAGCGCCATGAACATGGAAAACGACGCGTCGCTCGTCGCCTCTTCGAAAGCCTCGCCGCGGCCGACGATCAGGCCTGCGCCAGGCAGGGGGATGTCGCGGCCGAACAGGCGGACGACATAGCCCGTGTGGGTGAGCACGACACGGCCGCCGTCGAAGCTGTAACCGCAGCGCCAACCGATGCCGCAACGCATATATTCGACGACGTCATGCGGCCCTTTTGCCACCAGTTCGGAGCGGAAGGGGTAGCTTTTCCGGCCGGGAAAGCGGAATTGCCGGTTGAATATGAAAGCATTTCCGTCGGCTTGTGACAGGAATTGCACGGTGCACGGCACGTCTTCGCCGGCCCACGGCGCAAGCAGTCCAAGGGCGGCCATCAGCGGCGCGAACGGTTTCATCAGCGGATGGATATGGACGTCCAACCGGCCTTCGACGGTGACGCGGTCGTGGCTGAATGGCCGGTTGGCGTAATGCGCCTTCATGACGGGCGGCAGGTTGTCCCACTGATCGGCAAACACGTCGGCGAAAATGGGCGCGGTCATAGGGGTTTCTTCCCGCGCAGCCACAGCGCGGCGTTGCGCAGCGCCACCAGGACCGGATAGGCGAACGCGATCGTCGCCCTGTTGCGGAATAGCGCAACATTCAGCCGGTTGAGAAACCCCGAGTCCGAACCCAGCATGGCCAGCAGATGTAGCGCGTCCTTGCCGTGATAGAGCCGGCCCTCGAAGCGGGCGACGATGCCGGTATTGAGGTCGAAGCCGTGAGCGTCGATGGCGGCTTTCAACTCGCTGCCGGCGATATCACGGGCATTGACGATATGCAGTTCGCCGACGCTTTGCCGCAACCGGTACATCCTGGCGCCGGCCGTGCAGAACGGGCAATCGCCGTCATAGACCAGCCACATCGCCGTTTCTTGGGCTGTAGGCGAATTGCTCATATAGGATCAACAGGTTAGGGTGCCGCAACTTGGCACGGGACGAACGGCGGAGCAATGGTCTATCTGGTCGTGAAGTGGTTGCATATCCTGTCGTCGACCGTGCTGTTCGGCACCGGCGCCGGCAGTGCCTTCTGGATGTTCGTCGCCAATCGCACGCGCCATGTCGCGACCATCGCCTTTGCCTGCCGCACCGTGGTGCTGGCCGATTGGCTGTTCACCACACCGGCGGTGATCTTTCAGCCGTTGAGCGGCCTGTTCCTGGTCCATGCCGCGGCCTACCACCTGAACCAGCCCTGGCTGATCTCGGCGATTGTGCTCTACCTGTTCGCCGGCGCCTGCTGGGTGCCGGTGGTGTGGATCCAGCTCAAGATGAAGCGATTGGCCGAGGCCGCCCTGGCGGCGGGGGAAGACCTGCCGGCGGCCTATTGGCGCTACGACCGCTGGTGGATTACGCTGGGCGCGATGGCCTTTCCGGCGGTCGTGGTCATCTTCTGGCTGATGGTGTTCACGCCGGGATAGAGGGCCGCGCTTCGATATGGAAATTTGTTGGTCGCGGGCCTATGTCATGACGGCTAGTCACGGAGGAGACATCGATGATCACGCTGCACACCTGGGGAACGCCGAACGGGCGCAAGGCGTCCATCATGCTCGAGGAACTGGGCATACCCTATGCGGTCAAGCCGGTGAATATCGGCAAGGACGAGCAATTCGATCCAGACTACCTGAAGATTTCCCCCAATAACAAGATCCCGGCCATTGTCGACGAAGATGGCCCCGACGGCCCGCTCAGCCTGTTCGAATCGGGCGCCATCCTGATCTACCTCGCCGACAAATACGGCAAGTTCCTCGCGAAAGAGGGCAATGACCGTTACACGGCGATCCAGTGGCTGATGTGGCAGATGGGCGGCCTTGGGCCGATGTTCGGGCAACTGGGCTGGTTCGCCGTATCGGCGCCGCACAAGGACGAACTGGCGCTGGGTCGCTATCAGAAGGAATGCGAACGCCTGCTCGACGTCATGGAGCGGCGGCTGGGCGAGGCGCCGCATCTGGCCGGCGACTATTCGATCGCCGATATCGCCGTCTATCCGTGGATCGCGCAATACCGCGTGCGGGTGAAGGACTATATCGAGCCGATGCTGGCCGTGCGCCCGAAGGTCACCTACTGGCTGAACCATGTCGGCGACCGCGAGGCCGTCAAGCGCGGCATGACCATTCCGCAGATGTAGTGCCAGGCCGAGCAGTTGGCATGTCCGAGGTCGTCTATATTGCAGAAGCCACGATCGATTGCTGTGACTATGAGATCGTAACTCCGAGAGCGAAATCTCGGCGCTGCCATCGTGGTCGGCAGCAAAACGTCTCGTATCGGTGGAGCGGCCAGGAGGGGACGCAGATTGCGCGTTGCACTGATTATTTGTATGCGATTGGACAGCTATTCATCAGCGTAGCGCTTGGCGGGGGATTCTTATATGACCACTTTCCATGGGACCTTTGGTTTGTCCTTGCTCGCGTTCGGCCTTACCGTGGCCGCGTCGTCCAGCCAAGCCGAGACCCCGCGCCAAGAAGCAACCCCAACACCTTTTGCGATCGGCCGTCTAACGGTCGGTACGAAGATCGACGCGCTGCCCGACTGGGCGGTGCGTGATTCTTGTTACAAGCATGTCGAGGAGCATCGTTGCGGCTTTTTCGACGCGGAAGGCCTATTCTATGGAGTCAATTACGGCGTCGTGGAGACCGTAAGCCTGAGAGCGGATTGGTATAGTGGCCCGAACTTGCCGCTCGGTCTGAAGCGTGACGCAACGCCCGATCAGAATCTTGCCGCGGTATCAGCTGCATTGGGAATCACCTTCACTAAGAATCAAAACTTATGGGTTTCGGAACCGCTGGGCGCGGCGCCAGATGGTCGATTCCGCATCATGTTTAGGTCCCCAAAGCCTTCGTGGTTCGAGCTTGAGATCGCCGACGACCAGTCCTTATTGCTGCCCCCGCCAGTGGCTCCGCTGAAACCCGGGGGCCAGTGAAAATCCGGCCGGTTGGCGTAGGCTTAGGCACGTTTGTTCCCCTGCATTTGGGGTTGACGGACTTGAGACTTTCTCATTTCGTGGGAGCGTCTGTCATGCCCCTGGGCTTCTGGGCATCCTTGCGGCGAACATAAAGCACCTTGTGCACGCGGGCGACGACCAGACTGTCGCTGTCGACGATGTCGACGTCGTATTCGGGCTCGTACTTGCCCCTGGCGTCCGTCTCGGCCTTGACACGGGCGATTTCTTCCGGCGTCAGGGTGAAGATGGCGCGGACATCCTTGCGCCCGGGCTTGAGGAACTGGATCGCCGCCGCCTTGTCCCAGACGATGTAATCCTTGCCCAGATTGGTCATCAGTATGGCGACGAAGAACGGGTCGCACATCATGTAGAGCGCGCCGCCGAACTGCGTGCCGAAGACGTTCTTGTTCCACCAGCGCAGCTTCATCTCGACGACGATGCGCGTGAATCCGGCATCGATGTCGGTGACACGTATGCCGGCGCCGATCATCGGCGGGTAGAAGTTGATGAGCTTGAATCGAGTGGTGGCGTTCATGATTTTGCACTGCACCGGTTCCGTATCGGAAAGGCAAGCACGAATGAAGTTTTCAGCGCGTGTGTAACCGTCGCTCGACTGACATCGTATCTGTGTTAAGCTTATCCTACGGAGGCGGCTGATGACGACAGACACGACCCTGACGGACGGCGTGGCGCCCGCGCCCGCCGATGATCGCGCATCGGTCCATCCTTTATGGCTGCGCTTGATGCATTGGGCCAATGCGGTGGCCGTCATCCTGATGATCATGTCGGGCTGGCGCATCTATGACGCCACCAACTTCCTGCATTTCTATACGCCGGTCGTGACGGCGCACGGCGTGCAATGGCTTTGGGGCATAGCCGCGCCCTATACGCTGGGTGGATGGCTTGGCGGAGCGCTGCAATGGCATTTCGCGGCCATGTGGATTCTGCTGATCAATGCCGTGCTCTATGTCGTCATCAGCTTCGTCACCAAGCGCTTCGTACCGCAATTTCTCCCGGTAACGATCCCCGGCATTTTCAGGGACCTCAAGGCCGCCCTGACCGGCCATCTCAGCCACGCTGATCTGCGGCATTATAACTATGTGCAAAGGGCCGCCTATCTGTTCGCCATGGCCGATATCATCGTGCTGATCATTTCCGGCTGCGCGCTGTGGAAGTCGGTGCAGTTCGCCTGGGCGCGGGTCTTGACCTTCGGCTACGAACCGGCGCGGTACATCCATTTTACGGCGATGGTATTGCTGTGCGGCTTTATCGTCGTCCATGTGGTCATGGCGCTGCTCGTGCCGAAGACGATCAAAGCCATGATCTGGGGGCGCTAAACATGGATGACCGCAAAATCCCCGACGACATTAAAAATGACCGCGAGGCCATCCTGCGCGAGGCCAACGGCCTTCTCAAGGACCCGGCCAAGCGCCGGCTGTTCGGCAATCTTCTGACCTTGGGCGGACTGTCGATCGCCACCGGCATCCTGATCAAGGATCGCAACAGCATCCAGAATATCCTGAATGCCATGTCGAAATTCAATGACGGCGTCCAGGGCACGATCTTCAGCGAGGGCAGCCGAGCGCCGCTCTATCCCCAGTCGATGATCAATAATCCGTTTCGTTTCAATGCCTTCTATCCGATGGCGCAGGCGCCGGTGGTCGATGGCTCGACCTACAAGCTGATGCTGTCGGGACAGATCAGCGACAAGCGGCCCTGGACCCTGGCCCAGCTTTACGCTCTGCCGGGCCAGGTCTCGCAGGTGACGCGGCATATCTGCGTCGAAGGCTGGAGCGAGATCGGCGAGTGGGGTGGACCGCAATTATCGACCTTCCTGAAGGCGGTCGGCGCCGACCTGACATGCAAATATGTCGGCTTCAAATGCGCCGATGGCTATTACGAATCGATCGACATGCCGACGGCGCTGCATCCGCAGACCCTGATGGCTTTCACCTTCCGCGAACACACGATCCCGACCTGGTACGGCTATCCGTTCAAGATCCGCATGCCGACCAAGCTGGGCTACAAGAATCCCAAGCACGTCATGGAGATCTTCGTCACCAATGACTTCCCCGGCGGCTACTGGGTCGACAAGGGCTA
>OUWB010000314.1_pt2 | contig 32899 bp, 26 predicted proteins | sample 1779821 | NCBI WGS metagenome assembly OUWB01 (sample SAMEA3914806, study PRJEB12502) | metagenome | biome: forest; material: soil | place: Canada | collected 2011-08-03 | depth 0.1 m
TCCATGATGGCGCAGATGCGGCGAACGACGTCGATGTTCGTGCGTTCGTTGCGACCGCCGACATTGTAGGTTTCACCCAGACGACCCTTCGCGCAGATCAGGTGCAGCGCGCGGGCATGATCATCGACATAGAGCCAGTCGCGGATATTCGAGCCGTCGCCGTAGACCGGTAGCGGCTTTCCTTCCAAGGCGTTCAGGATATTGAGCGGAATCAGCTTTTCCGGAAAATGATAGGGGCCGTAATTGTTGGAGCAGTTCGACACGACGATGGGCATGCCGTAGGTACGATGCCAGGCCTTGGCCAGATGGTCGGACGCCGCCTTGGATGCCGAATAGGGTGACGACGGGTCGTAGGGCGTCGTCTCTTCGAACAGGCCGGTTTCGCCGAGCGAGCCGTAGACTTCATCGGTCGACACATGCAGGAAACGGAAATTGGCCTTGGTTTCTCCGCTCAGGCCGTTCCAGTAGTGCCGCGCGGCTTCCAGCATGGTGAAGGTGCCGACGACATTGGTCTGCACGAAATCGCTCGCCCCGGTTATCGAGCGATCGACGTGGCTCTCGGCGGCCAGATGCATGATATGATCGGGCCGGAAGCCGGCAATGGCTTCGACCACGGCGGAGCGGTCGCAGATATCGGCCCTGACGAACGAATAGGTGTTGCGGCCTTCGATCGGCGCCAGGCTTTCGAGATTGCCGGCATAGGTCAACTTGTCGAGATTTAAGACCTCGCAGCCAGCTTCAGCGACAAGATAGCGTACAAGCGCCGACCCGATAAAGCCGGCCCCTCCCGTCACCAAAACACGCATTACGTCAGTTCCATATCGTGATTGAAAAAAAGCGCCGCTCAGCGGAGCGAAGCCAGCGGGGGTTGTATCTTATCTTTTTCCGAAAGAACAGCCGCAGAGAGATCGATCGGCCATTCGATGCCGATTTCCGGATCGTCGAACGCCAGGCCTCTGTCGTGGTCGCGCGAATAGGGATTCGTGACCTTGTAGAAGACCTCGGTGTCCGGCTCGAGCGTGCAAAATCCATGGGCGAATCCGTCCGGCACCCATATTTGCTCCCCGTTGCCGGCCGTCAGGGTGGTGCTCACCCAGCGTCCAAATGTCGCCGAGCCGGGGCGGATATCCACCGCAACGTCGAAAATGGAGCCCTTTAGGCACCGCACCAGCTTGCCCTGGCCGAAGGGGCTGACCTGATAGTGCAAGCCCCGGACGGTCCCGACTTGACGCGAAAGCGACTGGTTGTCCTGAACAAAGGCGACGTCCTCGACATTTTCGCGGAACCAGCCGTCCTTGAACGCCTCCATGAAGAATCCGCGCTCGTCGCCGATGATTTTCGGTTGGATGAGAACAGGGCCGGGAACATCGAACGAGGTCGTTTGCATTAGACACCTTGAGGCGAGGCGTTCCGATTAGACTGGCGCGAGTGCCTTAGTCAAGCACTGCCGGCATATGCGGAAGCCTTTCTTGCCGTTGCGAAAACACCCGCGTGCGCACAAGATTTCCTTACGCGTAACGGGCCGATCGAAGCGGTTTCACGTGCGGGATTTTTCGATGGGATAATTCGTCTCGCTTTGATGGCCCGCGAGTTTGGCTTCGAACCCGGGGTCTTCGCGAGGCCCGGTTGGCGGCCACATATCCGGCGGCACCAGATTGGCGACGTGCGCGCGCAAAATCGCGATGACCGCGGACGTCATGCGCAAGTCTCTAAGCCTTTATCAGGTTCCTGATCCGGTCCATGAGTTTGGCAGCGGGGGAATTGGCGCGCTTCACCAGAGATTCGAGATGTGCGATCTCGCGCCGGGTTTGCGGGAGATATTTCGCCGCGCTGTCGTCCATGACTTCATTGCGATTGTTTGCTTCGAAGCGCTCATCGTCATACGAGGTATACTTCATCGCGTTGTCATCGGTGCAATCGGCGTATCCCCGGGCCTTCTTGATCTTATATTCGGCGTAGGTCTTGGTGTAATAGTGATTGACCTGGGCCACGCTCAGCTCGATTTCGTCCGACAGCCCCCAATCGGTCATGTTGAGTGTCGCGCCGGACGGATGCACCTTGGCGCCGGTCGTCTCGCAGATATGCATGTTGACGATATTGCCCAACGCTTTGACGCGCGTGAAGCTTTTGAGGTGGTGGTTCCCCGGATAGCCGGCTTCGGCGGCGTGATCGAAGCGATCGACCAGGAGACGGCCGTCCGGTTCGCTCAGGTGCGAATCGCCGAACAGCCGCCAATTGAACCCGATCGTCGTGACGTCCGGGCGATGGTCGAAGCCGGACAGGAAGGCGCTGACGCTCGGGTGGTCGTGCAGGACCAGGAACTCATCGGCGTCGATGAACAGAATCCATTCCGCCGTGGTTTTGCCGAGTGCGTCACGATAGGCCGAAATCTGGGGCGATTCCGTCGCGCCCGCCGGCCAGGGGCGATAGGTGATGACGCCGGCACGCGCCAGGTCGGCGAGCAACTCGGCGGAATTGTCCGTGGAGCGGTTCTCGTAAACGACGATCTCATCGAAACCCAGGGCGCGATGATAGGCAATCCATTCCAGCAGGTACGGACCTTCGTTCTTGGCGATAAGGCAGACCGCACTTTTGGGCGCGCTGGATTTGGAAAGCGGCATCGAGAGCCTCATCGGGTCGGGGAGCGTTGATGACTGTCCATTAAGGCCACGGCGCAAGCCGATCAAGCCGCCCGTTAAATCTCATACTCCGGCGCGCCGTTGAGGTAGCCGCGATCGAACAGGAAGCCGACGATCTGTTCAGCCAGGGTTTCGGGCGTGGTATCCGTCGTGTCGACGCGGATGTGCGGGTTTTCCGGGGCCTCATACGGCGCGTCTATGCCGGTAAAGTTGCGGATTTCGCCGGCGCGGGCGCGCGCATAGAGCCCCTTGACGTCGCGCGCCTCGGCCACGGCCAGCGGCGTGGCGACGTGAATCTCGACGAATTCGCCGTCTTCCAGCAGGTCGCGCGCCAGTTGCCGTTCCGAGCGATAGGGCGAGATGAACGACACCAGGGTGATCAGGCCGGCGTCGACCATCAGCTTCGATACCTCGGCGACGCGGCGAATGTTCTCGACGCGGTCGGCCGCCGAGAAGCCCAGGTCCCGGTTCAGCCCATGGCGGACATTGTCGCCGTCGAGCAGATAGGTGTGGTGGCCCAGGCTGAGCAGCTTCTTTTCGACCAGGTTGGCGATGGTCGACTTGCCGGCGCCGGACAGGCCGGTGAACCACAGCACGGCGGGCTTCTGGCCCTTGGCCGCGGCGCGCGACGTTTTCGACACGTCGAGCGCCTGCCAATGGACATTGGTTGCCCGGCGCAGGCCCTGGGTGATCATGCCGGCGCCGAGCGTCAGGTTGCTGACGCGGTCGATGACGATGAAGGCGCCGGTCTCGTGATTGTCGGCGTAGGGGTCGAAGGCGATCGGTTCCTGGGTATCGATGCTGACGATGCCCACTTCGTTGAGCGCCAGGGTCTTGGCCGCCAGTTCCTGGAAGCTGTTGACGTCGATCTTGTGGCGGATGGCGGTGACCGAGGCGGCGACCGTGCGGGCGCCGGTCTTGATCAGGTAGGACCGGCCGGGCAGCAGCTCGGTCTCGCTCATCCAGATCAGGTGCGCCTCGAACTGATCGGCGACCTCGGGGCGCGCCTGGGGATCGGCCAGCACATCGCCGCGTGAAATGTCGATCTCGTCCTCGAGCGTCAGGGTGACGGCCTGGCCGGCGATGGCCTGGGGCAGGTCGCCGTCCTGGGTGACGATGGCCTTGACGCGCGAGGTCTGGCCCGACTTCGCTACGACGACGGTATCGCCCGGCTTGACGGCGCCCGACGCGATCGTGCCGGAAAAGCCGCGGAAATTGAGATCGGGGCGGTTGACCCACTGCACCGGCAGGCGGAATGGCTTCTGCGTCAGGTCAGCGGTGACGTCGACGGTTTCCAGGTGCTGAACCAGGGTCGGGCCGTCGTACCACGGCAGTCGCGGACTTTTTTCCAGCACATTGTCGCCGTAACGCGCCGACAGCGGAATGGCCTGCAGCGTCTCGAAGCCGAAGGACTGGGCAAAGGCCTGGTACTCGTTGACGATGCGCTCGAACACCGCCTGGCTATAGTCCATCAGGTCGATCTTGTTGACCGCCAGCACGACGTGCTTGATGCCGAGCAGCGAAACGATGAACGAATGCCGGCGCGTCTGGGTCAGTATGCCCTTGCGCGCGTCGATCAGGATGACGGCGAGGTCGGAATTGGACGCGCCGGTCGCCATGTTGCGCGTGTATTGCTCGTGGCCCGGCGTGTCGGCGACGATGAACTTGCGCTTGTCGGTCGTGAAGAAACGATAGGCGACGTCGATGGTGATGCCTTGCTCGCGCTCGGCCTGCAGCCCGTCGACCAGCAGGGCCAGGTCGATATCGTCGCCGACCGTGCCGAACTTCTTCGAATCCTTTTCGATGCCGGCCAGCTGGTCTTCGAAGATCAGCTTGGTGTCGTAGAGCAGGCGGCCGATCAGGGTCGATTTGCCGTCGTCGACGCTGCCGCACGTCAGGAAACGCAGCAGGGACTTCTTTTCGTGGCTGGCCAGGTAGTCGACCAGGGCGCGGGTGTCGAGGCGCGTGTCGGTAATCGCATTCATCAGAAATAACCTTCGCGCTTCTTCTTTTCCATCGACCCCTGTTCGTCGTGGTCGATCAGCCGGCCCGAGCGTTCCGAGGTGCGCGCCGTCAGCATCTCGGCGACGATGTCCTCGAGGGTATCGGCTTCGGATTCGACCGCCGCGGTCAGCGGGTAGCAACCCAGCGTGCGGAAGCGCACCGACCTCATCTGCGGCACTTCGCCCGGTTGCAGCGGCAGGCGGTCGTCGTCGACCATGATCAACTGGCCGCCGCGCTCGACCACGGGCCGCTTGGCCGCGAAATAGAGCGGGACGATGGGGATGTTCTCCATCAGGATATATTGCCAGATGTCGAGCTCGGTCCAGTTGGAGATCGGGAAGACGCGGATCGATTCGCCGGGCTTGACGCGGGTATTGTAGAGGTTCCACAGCTCGGGCCGCTGGGTCTTGGGGTCCCAGCCGTGATTAGCCGTGCGGAACGAGAAGATGCGCTCCTTGGCGCGCGACTTTTCCTCGTCGCGGCGCGCCCCGCCGAAGGCCGCGTCGAAGCCGCCCGCGGTCAGGGCCTGCTTTAAGGCATCGGTCTTCATGATATTGGTATAGACGTTCGAGCCGTGGTCGAACGGATTGATATTGTCGCGCAGCCCGTCCGGATTGGTATGGCGGATCAGGTCGAGGCCCAGTTCCTTCACCGTCCGGTCGCGAAAGGCGATCATCTCGCGGAACTTCCACGTGGTATCGACGTGCAGCAAGGGAAACGGCGGCTTCGACGGATAAAAGGCCTTCATCGCCAGGTGCAGCATGACCGACGAATCCTTGCCGATCGAATAGAGCATGACCGGGTTTTTGAACTCGGCGGCGACTTCACGCATGATGAAGATCGCCTCGGCCTCAAGCCGTTTCAGGTGGGTCAGAGAGTCGAAAGCCACGTACACAAGCCTTTGCTGGGGTGAGGTGTATGTAACTATGGGGCCCAAACGCCGCAAACGACAAAGTCTAAACTCTGGCGTAAGCGAGGATGCATCAGTAGAGAGGTGATATGAAGATACTGATTACGGGACGTAATGGCCAGATGGCGCAATGCCTGGCGCATGTCAATCGGGCCCACGCCTTGAGCTTTCTGGCGCGACCCGAAATTGACCTGCGCCGGCCGGAGAGTTTGCGCGATCCGGTTCTGCGCCTTCGCCCGGACGTGATCCTGTCGTGCGCTGCCCTGACCAGCGTCGATGCCTGCGAGGCCGATGCGGCCTCGGCCTTCGCCATCAATGCCGAGGCGCCGGGCGTGCTGGCCGAAGCGGCGGCGGCGCTCGATATTCCGCTCATCCATCTGTCGACCGACTATGTCTTCGGCGGCCGCCAGGACACCCCCTACCGCGAGACGGATATACCCGACCCGATCAATGTGTATGGCCGGTCGAAGGTGGCCGGCGAAATCGCGGTGGCGCGGGCGCGCCGACACTGCGTGGTGCGCACGACCTGGGTCTATTCTTCGTTCGGGGGCTTCCTGAAGGCGGCAAAAGCCCAGGCGGCCGGGGCGGGCGAGGCGAGGGTGGTGTCGGATCAGGTGGCGTGCCCGACCTCGGGGCTAGACCTCGCGCGTGGACTTCTGACCATGGCCGAGGGCATGGGGGCGGATGACGCGCGCCGGTATGGCGTCTTTCACGGGGCGGGTGCGGCGGTGGCGCGGCGCAGCGACGTCATTCGCGCCGCGCTTCCGGACGCGCGGATCGTCGAGGTCAGGAGCGCCGATTTCTTCAACGGTGCGCCGCGGCCGCTCTATTCGGCGCTCGACAGCTCCAAATTGACCGAGGTCTACGGCATCCGGCTGCGCGGATGGCCGGATGTTTTGGCCGAAGGCGCTCAGTCGTAGCCGAAGGCGACAAAATGGGGATTATCGAAGCCGCTTGCGGTTTTCCCATAAGGTAGCGGCTCGCCGGTCAGGGTCTCGACCCGGCCGCCGGCGGCGCGCAGCACGGCGTCGCCGGCCGCCGTATCCCATTGCATGGTCCGGCCGAGACGCGGATAGATGTCGGCCGCGCCTTCCGCCACGAGGCAGAACTTCAGCGACGATCCGGCCGCTCGGAACGTGTTGATATGGAAGGCCTTCAGATATTCGGCCGTCTCGTCGCCACCATGCGAACGGCTGCCGACCGCGGTCAGGCCGTCGCCGGGCGCCAGCCGGGTGCGGATCGGCGTGGAAGGCCCCATAACGCCGTCCCTGACCTCGGCGACATAGGCGCCTTCGCCGCGCGCCCCCCAGTAGAGCCGGCCCAGCGCCGGCGCATAGACCGCGCCGCGGATCGGCTCGCCATTCTCGATCAGGGCGATATTGACGGTAAATTCCCCGTTTCTGGAAATGAACTCCTTGGTGCCGTCGAGGGGATCCACAAGAAAGAAGCGGCCGCCGGTTTCCGGGATGCGCCCGGCGGCGGCTTCCTCCTCGGCGACGATGGGAATGCCCGGAGCGATGCGCGCCAGGCCTTCGAGGATGATACGCTCGGCGGCGCCGTCGGCCTCGGTGACCGGCGACTGGTCGGCCTTGCCCGCCACGGCGAAATCGGTGGCGTAGATGCGCAGAATCTCGGCGCCGGCGGCCAGCATGATCGGGTTGAAGTCCATGGCGGGTCCTCTCGCGGTTTGGGGCGGGCCCGGCTTAAGCGGCGGCGCGCCGGGACGCAAGCCGTCTTTGTGATTCATCGGGCTCGCCGGACGGCTTGCCAAAGGTGGTTTTACGCGCAACTATCGCGCGCTGGCTTTTTGGGAGGGCTGATCCATGCGCGCGAAGTTCCTGTGTCTGATGTCCGTTGCCTTGTTGGCGTCGTCCGCGGCGGCGGCGGCGCCCAAGTCGAAGCCGATGGCGGTCAAGCCCGATATGGCGGCGCAGGCCCTGACCGGCGAGATGAGTATCGCCGACATCCAGGCGGCGATGAAAAAGGGGAGCTTGACCTCCGAGGGACTGACCCGGGCGGCTCTGGCGCGTATCAAGGCGCTGGACGGCCGGCTGCACGCCGTCATCGCCGTCAATCCCGACGCCCTGGCCGAAGCCAAGGCCGCCGATGCGGCGCGCAAGACCGGCAAGGACCTGGGGCCGATGATGGGCATACCGATCCTGGTCAAGGACAATATCGAGACGCTCGATCCCATGGCGACGACGGCCGGGTCGCTGGCGCTGAAGGACAATGTCAGCCATCGCGACGCGCCGGTGATCGCGCGGCTGCGCGCCGGCGGCGCCGTCATCCTGGCCAAGACCAACCTGTCGGAATGGGCCAATATCCGCTCCAGTCACGCCATGAGCGGCTGGTCCGCCATGGGGGGGCTGGTCGCCAATCCATACGAACTTGACCGGACGGCCTGTGGTTCGTCGAGCGGCACCGGCGCCGGTATCGCCGCCGACTATGCGGTCATCGGTATCGGTACGGAAACCGACGGTTCGGTGACCTGTCCGTCGTCGATGCAGGGCCTGGCCGGGCTGAAGCCGACGGTCGGGCTGGTGTCGCGCACCCATATCGTGCCGATCTCGCATTCCCAGGACACGGCCGGGCCCATGGGCCATTCGGTCGCCGACATCGCCGCCCTGCTGACGGTCATGGCCGGCGGTGACGCGGCCGATACGGCTACCGCCGGGGCCGATGCCCACAAGGCCGACTACACCCAGGGTCTGTCGAAGGATGCGCTGAAAGGCGTGCGCATCGGCGTGCTGCGCGACGAGATCGGCAACGAGCCCAAGACCGCCGCGGTATTCGAAGCGGCGCTGCAAAAGCTGAAAGACGCAGGCGCGGTCTTGGTCGACATCAAGGATTCGAGCCTGGCCAAGGTCGCCGACAATGAAGGCGCCGTGCTGAATTACGAACTGAAGGCCGACCTCAACGTCTATCTGGCAACGACGCCGGCGGCCGTCAAAACGCGGACCCTGGCCGACCTGATCGCCTTTGACAATGCCAATGCCGACAAGGAGATGCCGTTCTTCAAGCAGGAACTGTTCGAGGACGCGCAAAAGACGGCCGGCCTGAGCGATCCGGCCTATGTGGCGGCGTCGGCCAACAAGGCCGCGGCGGCGGCGCGCATCGACGGGCTGTTGAAGGACAACGATGTGGCGATGCTGGTGGCGCCGACCTATGCGCCGGCGTGGCTCAGCGATCCGATCTATGGCGACATTTATAACGGCCCGTCGGCGACACAACTGCCGGCCGTCGCTGGCTATCCGCACCTGACGGTGCCCATGGGCCAGGTCCAGGGCCTGCCGGTGGGCATAAGTTTTATAGGTACGGGGTGGAGTGAGGCGTCGCTGTTGAAGGCCGGCTATGCATTTGAGCAAGTCGCTCAGGCGCGCAAAAAGCCGCGCTTGCCGTAATGGCGGCCAGAAATTGATTGGTTTCGACCTTGTGTTTGTCTATCAGACGAGGGCAAAATATTTTTGATCGCGCGAGGCGAGTGGAAAACATCGGCGATGGGTTCACGCCCAGGAACGATTTCGAACGGACGGTGCAATGCTTTTTGCTGGGGGATTGAACCCACATTTCCAAGTCATTGGTAAATCGGCCTATGAAAAATCGTTCAATATTCGATTTCTCGAAGAGCAGGACGTTATCCCCTCACCAGACTATAATTTTTTCACGCGCGTGATACCGACGTCGATTCCGTATGGATTCGCTGACAATTTTAGCGGCAGGTCTGTGGCCGTTGTCGGGAACAGCGTTATATCGGGGCGCGGCGAAGAGATCGATGCTCACGACGAGATCGTCCGAATCTCGGGGATGCGCAATTGGCAAAGAAGTAAAGCGGGAGACGGCGTCAGAACCACTTTATGGTCTGGTCATCTTGCGTTCGTCATCGAGCGCGAGACTGTCAATTCCGCATTCAACGAACTTGTCGATCGGGACGTTCCCCTTTGGGCGTTGTCACCGTTTCACGTCACCTGCGATGCATTTTTGTGGATTAAAAACCGGCCAAATCCACCAAATCTGAGAATACTTCCGTCATCTAGCATCCTATTTGACCTGTACCATGATTATATGTCCGTGACCGACATGGAGCTTCTGTTTTCCATTCCGCCGGCACGGCGGCAACTCACCGGCCTATCACGGTACGAGCGCTTACTGACGGGCACCAAGCTTGTCTTGGCCCTGGAGGCTTGTGGAGTCGAGCAGATCAGCCTGTATGGCTTTGATCTGTTTGCCGGCACTGAAGATAGTGTTTGGTTTGGGCACGACCTGGACGTCGATCGGCAAGTTTTATCCAGGGTAAGTGAACGCTTCTCCAGACGTGGAAAGACATTTAACTGGATTTCGGGCTAGACACTATATTCACATGCGGCAAGCTTTGGTATTAAATTACACGGGCCTAGACTATCATTACGGGTGTTTTTGCACCTGTGAGGCCTTAAAATGGCTTCTTCAGGATGATGGCTATACGATACGGACCGTCTCGGTCGACGCAATCGCAGATATAAGGCCTATCCCAGATACCGTAAATGATCTGAATAACTTATCATTTCGGACTGAATACATAGAAAAAAACGTCGACCTGATTAATTTGATCGGTCAATCCGACATTGTCGTAATAAATGGCGAGGGAACGCTTCATGGATTCTCGCATAGGCCTCGTAACCTTTTATATTTAATCTACATATCCAAGACTTTGTCGGGCCGGCCTACATACTTGGTCAACCACTCGCTTTTCCCCGCTGATTTTCCGAACGAATCCAATCCTATCGCGGTAGAATTTTACAAATCGTGCGTTCAATTGCTGGACGGCGCGGCGGTGCGAGATTCCCGGAGTCGGGCTGTCTATGAAGAGATGGGCGTAACGTGCGTTCAAGCATTTGATCTATTGCCGGTTTATCTTCGTCGGGCCGGCATCCGGCGTCAGCCGGATGAGATTTCAACCGATAAGGTGGTGCTTGGTGTTGGCATCCGGATGCAAGGGGATCACGTTGCCGCGCTTGGCAGGGCGGCGCGATTGGCGGTTCCGGAGGCGTTTTCTGTGGCCATGCTGAATGGCGCGCCGACACGGGAGCCTCCTCAGGAAGAGGCTTACGCGCCTTTGTTGATCGAGGAAGACGCTCGCATAAAACCCGTTTTTGCCACGGACCGAAATCGCGAGCCGGTGAGCGCCGAGGCGGCCATGTGGCTTGGCGCGATCGCACAGGCGGGCCTGCTGGTGACCGGCAGGTATCACCACGTCGTTGCGGCCCTTGCCTTGGGAACGCCGATTATCGGCATCACGAGCAACACCGACAAGATCGAGTGCGGCTTTGCAACCGCGGGCGTTACCGGAAATGTTATCGATCCGGCTGAATCGGACTTTTCCGATCGAATTATGGGGGCGGTTTCCCAGGCGATCGCGGGCGCCGGTGGGGTTGCTTGCACAACGGAAAGTCAGAGGTCCGAAATATATCGGCTGGCGCTTGCCAATCGAATATGGCCGGAAGCGGATAAATTATAGGCTATTTGCCCTATGGGGGCGTCGATCTAAGCTATAAGCTTTTGTTTTATCTTGCTTCTTGTCCGAACAAAGTTGGGCGCAGCCAAACGTGGCGCACGCCTCTTCCCGAGAAGCGCTCTACGCGTTCTCCCACTGCCAGAAGTGCTTGGTCACCGGGCGGCTCAGGTCGAAATCACTGTGATCCGAGGGCGACGATACTGTGTGGATTGCCGGGTGGTTTCTGAGATGAATATTCTCTTCATTAATAATGACTCGATTTCCATGCCAACCCAGGCTGAGATCTTCTTGAGAATAGACTCTGCCCACGTACTTGGACCTGGCGTGCTCCTGGTTCAAGGCAATGTAATGCCGAAGTATAAGATCCTTGGGCGAGATATTGATATTCCTCCCGGAAATTACATGACCCCCGCTCATTGAATTATCCAGGGTCGTGTCGCGACGCCAAGCTCTGTTTAACCGAGGGTAGCAGGGTTGGAAAAAGTAGTAATGGCACATTTTTTCCGCGTAGTCGCGATCGAAAAAATCCTCACCTGGCAAAGGAACGAAAACACATTCGTGAAAATTGATGACGGTATAACCATCCGAATCTGCTTCGTCTATGGCCTCAACGAGAGTCTGACCTTTGACCGGCGACACCAGCCATTCATCCGCATCGGCGTGTATGACCCAATCATAGGCCGATTCTTCAATAATTTCGCGTTTTGCGGAAAGCTGTTGTGAGAGGGAGAAGTGGCCTTTCCACTCTACATTACGTATGCCAATCAGGCCATTCCCGAGAAAGCGAGAGGCAATGTCGCGGGTTCCGTCATTCGAATCATTGTCGATAAGGTATACGTCACAACCGGAGGTAATTAAATCTTCGAGGCATCGTTCAATGTGAACTTCCTCGTTTCGGGCGCAAACAACTGCCAACACCTTCATGGGAAACGCTCCAGCTCTGTCGGCCTCTTATTTTAACTCATAAAAGGCAAGTCATTGGCCTCGATTTACTCAAAATGCGATGGCGAGGAATCCGACGCGTGGATTTTTGTGTGAGTCGCCATAGAGGTCAAGTTACAAGCTTGGGTGAAGTAGGATTGGCTCTGGGCTTCGTCGGAAGCGTCTGGATCGAAGTGGCTTCAAGTAGACTCGCCGATCAGAGCTAAGCCTTTGCTTGGTGGCGCAATTTTTCCGCAACGAGGTCAGGCGTAAACCAACCGAGTTTGACGCAGTCAAACCGGGGCGGCCTGGGCGCAGGCTTCCGCCTCATCGGATCATGCTTCAAGTTGTCGGCACATCAACATTCCACCACGTTGACGGCGAGGCCGCCCAGGCTGGTTTCCTTGTACTTGACGCGCATGTCCTCGCCGGTCTGGCGCATGGTCTCGATGACCGCGTCGAGGCTGACGATATGCTCGCCATCGCCGTTGAGCGCGAGATAGGTGGCGTTGATCGCCTTGATGGCGCCCATGGTGTTGCGCTCGATGCACGGCACCTGGACCAGGCCGCCGATCGGATCGCAGGTCAGGCCGAGATTGTGCTCCATGCCGATCTCGGCGGCGTTTTCGATCTGCCCGGGTGTGCCGCCGAGCGCCGCGCACAGCCCGCCCGCCGCCATCGAGCAGGCGACGCCGACTTCGCCCTGGCAGCCCATTTCGGCCGCCGAGATCGAGGCATTGGTCTTGTAGAGAAAGCCGATGGCGGTGGCGGTCATCAGCAGGGTGCGGGTGCCTTCGCGCGTCGCGCCGGGCACGAAGGTCTCGTAATATTTGATCACCGCCGGCAGGACGCCCGCGGCGCCGTTGGTCGGCGCGGTGACGACGCGGCCGCCGGCGGCGTTTTCCTCATTGACCGCCAGGGCGTAGAGGCTGACCCATTCGAAGATCTGCGACGGATCGACGCGCGGCCCACGTCGCAAAAGCGTTTCATGCATCGCCTTGGCGCGGCGGCGCACATTGAGCCCGCCGGGCAGGATCCCGTCCTGGATCACGCCACAGTCGATGCTGGCCATCATGGCGGCGCGCACGGCGTCGATGAAGTCGCGTGTCTCGTCACGCGGCCGAAACGCATCCTCGTTGGTCCAGACCACCTCGGCTATGCTGATGCCTCGGCTGTGGCACTGGCGCAGGAGGTCGGCCGCCGACGCGAAGGGCACAGGCAGGGCGATATTGCCGGACTTGGCGTGAACGCCGTCACCGGTGATGGCGCCGCCGCCGATCGAGAAATAGGTCGCCTGTTCCGGCGCGCCGTCGGTGTAGAAAGCCTCGAACCGCATGCCGTTGGAATGTTCGGGCAAGAATTCGCCCATCATGAACAACAGGTCGTCGGCCGGTGTGAACGCCATGCCGTGGACCCCACCCAAGGTCAGCCAATGATTCGCCGCGATGGCTTCGGCGACCGGCGCGATCCGCTCCGGGTCGACCGTCTCCGGCAATTGGCCCGACAGGCCCAGCAGAATGGCGCGGTCGGTGGCGTGGCCTTTGCCGGTCAGGGCCAGCGAGCCGTAAAGCCGGCAGACGACGCGCTCCGGCTTGCCGCGGCCCAGAGCGCGCGCGGCGAAATCGGCGGCGGCGCGCATCGGTCCGACCGTGTGCGAACTGGACGGGCCGATGCCGATGGTGAACAGATCGGTGACACTGAGTGCTACCGGCTGAGGGGCGAGAGGGGGTGCGTCAGGGTGGACGACAGCAGGCTGGGCCATAAAACGATCTCCGCCCCCAGGGTTTCACATCCCGAGGGCGGAATCAAGGTCGTTTCAAATGCTACTGCTTGGCGTCGCCCCAGGTCGTGGCATGCAGGGTGACGTCGGTTTTTTGCGGCAGCTCGTCCGACGCCGTGCCCAGCATGACGCGGTATTGGCCATCGGCGACCACCCAGCCCTGAGTCGCGGTGTTGTAGGTGGCCAGCAGGCGGCTGTCGACGCGTTGGCTGAACGGCGCCGAGGCGCCCGGCGCCAGATCGACCTTCTGGAAGGCGACCAGGCGCTTGGGGGCTTCCCAGCCGGCGGCCTTCCAGTCGTGCGGTGACAGATAGACCTGGGCCACGGCCTTGCCCTGCGTGGCGCCGGTATTGGTGACGATGCCGCTGACCACCAGATCGCCGCCGTCCAGTGTGGCCTTGAGCTTGGATACCTGGAAGGTGGTGTAGCTGAGGCCATGGCCGAAGGCGAACAAGGGCTTGTAGTTCTTGACGTCGTACCACTTGTAGCCGATGGCGGCGCCGTCGACATTGTAGTCGACCTTGACCATGGCGCTGTCGTCCTTCTGGCCGAAGCCCGGAACCTCGGCGCGCGCCAGTTGGGCGTCGGACGCCGGGAAGGTGATCGGCAGGTGGCCGGACGGATTGACCTTGCCGGTCAGGATGCGGGCGATGGCCGGACCGCCGCGCGCGCCGGGATAGAAGGCTTCGAGGATGGCGGGCGTCTTGTCGGCCCAAGGCATCAGCACGGCGCCGCCGGATTCGACGACGACGATGGTTTTCGGATTGGCGGCGACGACCGCCGCGACCAGGGCGTCCTGGTTGCCGTCCAGTTCGAGACGCGCGTCGAAGCCTTCGCCGTTCCACTTGTTGACGAAAACGATGGCGACGTCGCTGGCCTTGGCGGCGGCGGCGGCGGCGGCGATGTCGTCACCGCTGGTGTAACCGATCGTGGCGTTCGGCAGTTCGGCCTTCAACGCATCGACCGGCGACGACGGCAGGTAACGCACCGGCCCCGGCCAGGAGGTCGGGCCGTCGGTCACGGGATTGCCGCCGACCGGGGTCACCGACGACGAGCCGCCGCCCGACAGCACGCCCTTGTCGGCGTGGCTGCCGATCACGGCGACCGACTTGACGCCGGTCAGGGGCAGCAGATTGCCGGTGTTCTTGAGCAGAACCAGGGAGTTTTCCACTGCCGTCTGGGCGATATCACCGTCGGTCTTGAAATCGATCTTGCTGTCGTCGGCCTTGACCGGCTCGTCATAGGATCCCGATGCGAACATCGCATAGAGGATGCGTTCGACCATGTCGTCGAGGCGCGCCTGGCTGACCGTGCCGGCCGCGACGGCCGCCTTCAGGTCCGGGCCGAAATGCGAAATATGGTCGCCGCAGCACGGCAGGCCGGTCAATTGGTCGAGGCCGGCATTGGCCGCCTTGTCGGTCGAGTGCACCGCGCCCCAGTCGGACATGACGAAGCCCTTGAAGTCCCACTGCTGCTTCAGCGTCGACTTCAGCAGATATTCGTTCTCGCAGGCCCAGGCCCCGCCCACCAGGTTGTAGGAGCACATGACGGACAACGGATTGCCCTGCTCCATGGCCATTTCGAAGGCCAGCAGATCGGACTGGCGCATCGCCTTTTCCGAGATCTGATCGTCGACCGTGGTGCGCAGGCTTTCCTGGTCGTTGACGGCGAAGTGCTTCATCGTCGAGGCGATATGGTTCGATTCAATGCCGCGGATCAGGGCGCCGGCCATCTGGCCCGCCAGATAGGGGTCTTCGCCGACATATTCGAAATTGCGGCCGTTGCGCGGTTCGCGCGCCAGGTTGGCGCCGCCGGCCAGCATCATGTTGAAGCCGGAATTGCGCGCTTCCCAGCCGATCATCTTGCCGCCGGCCTCGCTGATCGTCGGGTCGAAGCTGGCCGCCGTGGCCAGGGACGAGGGCAGGGCGGTGCGCGGCAGGCCTTCGACGCGGACGCCGATCGAGGCGTCGGTCTGCCATTGCGCGGGGATGCGCAGGCGGTCGATGCCGGGCACATAGCCGGCCGCGCCCTTGATGGCGTGGGCCGCGACATCGGCCTTGATCGCCGGCGAGACGACATCGTCGGACACCTTGTCGAGCCCGCCGCCATCGGCGAAGCCCGTGACCAGGGTCAGCTTTTCATCCAGGGTCATGGCGGCCAGGGCTTGCTTGGCGCGCACGTCCGGTGTTTGGGCGTTGTTCATCCAGTAGGCGACGGTTTGCGGCTGCGCGGGCGCATCAGGCGCCGCGGCCGGGGCGGCGGGCGCGGGCGGCGCCGGTGTGGCGGCGGTTTGCGCAAAGGCGGCGGGCGCGATGAACGTCGCCACAGTGGCGAAAAGAGCGGCTTTGAGCGGGCGGGTGCGGCGCATGGCGATTTCCTCACGGCTTCGTGTTTGGCGCGAAGTTAGACGGGAAGCGCTGTCAGGGGAAGAGGGAATATGAATGCCTGGACCACTATGCTTTCAGCGATAAAAACTCATCGATGCCGCAGATGATGTGATACAGCGAACTGGCCGGCGCCGGCTCGACCTCGAAGGTGCCGTCGGCCTTCAAGCGGTCGCGGTACAGGCCGAGCTTCAGGTGGGTGGTGTCGAAATATTGTTTCAGACCCGCCGCGCCCTGGATCGCCTTGGCGATGGCGTTGTGGGCATCGGTCTCGGACGTCGAAGCCTCGCTCAGCTTGACATAGGCCTTGGTGCGTTCGGTCTGCGGCCACAGGCGGGCATTCTTGTCCTTGGGCGTGAAATCGTCCCACAGCTCGTTGAAGGCGACGTCGCGCATCGGGTCGGTGCCGGCGACCTCGGCGATGTCGAGGAGGCGCAGCGCCGCTTTCTGATATTTGTCGTCGCCGGTCGTCTTGGCCCAGCGCATGAACAGCCACGCCCATTCGAACTGGTGGCCCGGTTCGATCACGCGGCCCTCGTCGCCAGGCATCGGGTTCCAGTCGCCGTCGAAATATTCGCGCAAGGATCCGTTGACCGGGTGCAGGAATTTCTCCAGGCACAGGTCGGCCAGCATCGCCGCGATCTCGTGCCACTTGGCGTCACCGCCCGCTTCGATCCAGGCGAGACAGGCTTCGAACATGTGCATGTGCGGATTGGCCTTGAGCGGCAGGGTGCGCGGGTTCGATTCCTCGAAGCCGCGCACGGGGTGCGAATAGTCCTTGACGATGGTGTCGCGGATGAAGACCGCCTTTTCCTCCAGCGTCTTGTCGTGCGGGCGCACCTTGAAGGCGCTGGCATAGGCCAGCATGGCGAAGGCGTGGTCATAGAAGTCGAACGCGGCCTTCACCACCTGGCCGTCCGGGCTCACGACGGCATAGAGCATGCCGTTATTCGGATTGCGCGCCGGCCCGTCGAGCCAGCGCAGGCCCTGGTCTATCGGCGCGTCGGTTTCGCCCTTATAGCCCATGGTCCTGGCCAGGGCGTAGGCGAAGATCTGGCGCGCGGCGACGCGGGTGCGGCGGTTGATATCGTGCGGCGTGCCGTCGAGATTGAGCTGTTCGAAAAAGCCGCCCTTCTTGGTATCGCCGCCGGTATTCCACCACAGCGGCAGGGCCGAGTCGAACAGCCAGTCACGCAGGCCTTCCTGCGCTTCGGCCAGGTTGGCGGCGAGATTGTCGGACAGGGTTTCGGCGACGGTGGGGCGTTGATCGGGCATGAGCTTGGCTCCGCTAGGGGACGCAGGGCTTGTCGCGCGCGTCTAGTGTCGTGATTTCGCAATTCGCATGGTCGTGATATCAACAGCGAAGCGAATTTCAGAATCAAAAGGACGCCAGGACAAGTAAGTTTGCAGTGTGGTTCGCATGCCGGACGGCAAGCGGCAAGATGGAAATCGGTCGAAATTTGCGCCGAAGGACGATTGACTCGGGCGTTCGCCTCGGCCCACATGCGTCGCTTATAATATACGGAACGAGGCCTATCGATCGCTGACGGGACCGCGTCCCATTTGAGATTTGCTTCCGCCGCTTTCAGACCAGGATTCCCATGAGCGTCAAGATCATTCCCGCCATCATGTCCGGCGGCGCCGGCACGCGCCTTTGGCCGCTGTCGACGGCGAACGCGCCCAAGCAGTTCCATGCCTTGGCCACCGAAAAGACGATGATCCAGGAAACCGCCGTGCGCCTGTCGGGCGGCGCGTTCGCCCCGTCGATCATCATTTGCGGCCGCGGCCATTTCGAGATCGCCGACGCGCAGTTGAGCGCGCTCGATCTGCGGCCCCAGGCGATCGTGCTCGAGCCGATGGCGCGCAACACCGCCGCTGTCGCCGCCGTCGCCGCCCTGGCCGGCCAGCACAGCGACCCCGAGGCCCTGGTGCTGCTGGTGCCGGCCGACCACGTCATCACCAAGCCCGACGCCTTCCGCGACGCCATCCTGGCCGCCGCGGAGACGGCGAAGGACCGCATCGTCACCTTCGGTATCCGCCCGACCCATCCGGAAACGGGCTTCGGCTACATCGAACATGGCGCCGAACTGAGCGGCGGCATTTACGAGGTCAAGCGCTTCCTGGAAAAGCCGGACTACGAGACGGCCGTGGACTATGTCCGTGGCGGCCACCACGACTGGAACGCCGGCATCTTCCTGTTCTCGCCCCGGGTCATGCTCGAAGAGCTCGACATGTACGCGCCCGAGGTCCTGGCCGCCGCCGCCGACGCCTGGGAGAAGGCGACGCGTGACGGCATTATCGTCAATCTCGACGCCGACGCCTTCATTCAGGCGCCGTCGATTTCGGTCGACTACGCCGTCATGGAAAAGACCCGGCGCTCGGCCGTGATCCCGTGTGAGATCGGCTGGGCCGACGTCGGCGGCTTTGCCGAGCTGTGGCGGCTGGGGGCCAAGGACGCGGCCGGCAATCACGCGCGCGGCAAGACCATTCTCATCGACGCCAAGAACTGTCTGATCCAGAATCACGACGGCCCGACCGTCGCGGTTATCGGCCTTCAGGATGTGATGGTCATATCGACGCCCTCGGGCGTGCTGGTCTGTCCGCTCGACCGGGCGCAGGACGTCAAGAAAGCGGCCGAGGCGGCGAAGACCCTGGGCTGAAGAAAAGCCGCTTGGCAAAGTCGCCGGAAAGGCGTTAGCTGAGGCTCGAAACGGGTGTGGGCTTGCTGATGACAGGGCGCTTCCTAGAGGGCGACGATCCCGGGCCCTCGCGGCGTCGCGCCGGTGAGGGTTGAGGCCATGCGCCCGTTCGACCCCGCCGGACTTCAGGACCTGATCCACGGCCGCGCCCGGCTGGCTATCCTCGCCTTTCTGACGACGGTCGGCAGCGCCGATTTCGTCACACTGCGCGACGAAATCAATATCTCCGACGGCAATCTGTCGCAGCATCTGAAGAAGCTGGATGAGGCCGGCTATGTCGCCTTGACGCGACTCCAATCGAGCGGGCGTGCGCGCACCGTGGTGGCATTGACGATCCTTGGCCGTGAAGCGTTCGATGCCTATCTGGACAACCTTAAATCGCTTCTCGACGCGGTGTCAAAAAAGCGGACTCCGCCGAAGACTTAGTGTTGCTAAGCTGAAATTTATACAGTAACGTCAATTCGCTGTTCCCTGTTAGCGCTCCCACTAGCGCCGGCGGGACAAGCCGTGGGAGGGCGACATCCAGCGAGGGGGTCGGGCGTTGAATCCTCTAACGGTAGCAGCCCGGGTCCTGTTGCGGGGGTGGCAGGGGACCCGGGCCCCAGCGGGCTTGGCCCCCAAAGAGACGCCTCAATCGGCGCTGTGCCCTTGACGATTCCGCCGAAAAAAGAGATGGTTGGGGGGATGTTGTTCATGCCCGTTCGAGCGGGACATTACAGGCGGCCATGCGTTACGATGCCGAACATAAGGAGCGGACTCGCGTCCGATTGCTGACCGAAGCCGCGATCATGCTGCGCGAAGAAGGTCCGCACGGCCTGTCGGTCGTCACCCTGATGAAGCGTCAGGGCCTGACCCATGGCGGCTTCTACGCCCATTTCGAATCGAAGGACGACCTGATCGCGCGCGCGATCGATGTCATGTTCGATCGCAATTGCGAACGCTTTCTGTTGCGCACGCGCGGGCTGGACGGCGAGGAAGCGCTGTCGAGCTATATCACCTATTATCTGTCGCCGGCCCACGTCAACAAGCCGGGCCAGGGTTGCCCGATCCCGGCCATCGCCATGGACGTGGCGCGCATGGAGCCCCTGGCACGCAAGCGTTTCGAACAAGGGGTCAGCCGATTGGCGACGCTGGTGGCCAAACCGTTCGAGCGGCTGGGTCTGGCACCCGAAGCCGCGCAGACCGAGGCCCTGACCCTGTTGAGCGAACTCTCCGGCGCGGTCATCATGGCGCGTGGTGTCAAGACCCCGGCCATGTCGCGCCAGATCTGCACCGCGGCCTATACCGCCCTGATGACGCGGCTCGGCTTCAGCGCAACCGTCCCGGCTGACGACGAGGCGGCGCTGTCGGGCGAATAGGTAAGCCCGAAAAATCGATTCAGTGTCACGCGCAGTTGATGGCCGCGACGGGCGCGACGACACGACTCTTTTGACGCCGGCGCGAAAAAGTGGCTTACTCTCATTTGGACGTATGGGAACACGCGGAAAACGCGGGCCTTTTGGGGGAAGTCGCGCATGAAACGCCAGGTTTCGAAGGATCGGCTATCGATGGATTTGGAGGGGCTGATCGGCATCGCCGCCGAGACCCAGCCGCGCAGGCTGCGTTCGAAGAAGATTCACACCCTGGCGGTGCTGATCTCCGAAGACCTGGAACGCGACGAAAATCCGATCAATCCGTTCTTCCTGCCGCTGATCGGGCAGATTCTCAAATATGCCGGGTCGCAGGGCTATGAGGTGTTGACCTCGCTGCAGCAATCGAGCGACGACTGGGGCACCGACTACGGGTTTTCGCGCCGCGCCGACGGCGTTATCTTTCTCGGCTGCAAGGATTACGACGTCTACACCCACAAGTTCGAATATCTCAACGAGGTCGGCGATCCGTGGGTGGTCTGGGGCGTCAGCCGCCCGGACTGCGCCAAGCTGTGCATCGCCTCGGACAATGAGGGCGGCGCCTATACGGCCGTCAGCCACTTGATCCGGCTGGGCCGCCGCCGCATCGTCTACCTCGGCAAATCGTCGCCCGACCACCCGGAGTTCAAGGAGCGTTTCGACGGCTATCGCCGGGCGCTCAAGGATGCCGGTATTCCCTTCGATCCGGCCTTGGTGGGTGACTGCTTCCTGCGCCGCGAGGAGGCGGCGGCGCGCGTCGAGGCGATGTCCGCCGGCGGCATCGCCTTTGACGCCATCTTCTGCGCCACCGACCTGCTGGCCATGGGCGCGATGCAGCAGGTGATCCGCGCCGGCTTGCAGGTGCCGCGCGACATCTCGATCATCGGCTTCGACGATATCTGGGTGTGCAGCTCACTGTCGCCGTCCTTGACCTCGGTGCATCAGGATACGGCCGCCGCCGCCCGCGCCCTGGTCGACGGGCTGGGCGGTCTGATCGAGGACGAACCCTTCCAGATCACGCGCATCCCGACCAAGCTGATCGTGCGCGAATCCTGCGGCGGCCTCCCCCCAGGCTAGTTCCTGAATACGTTTGCATCCCTGGAAAGTCCGGAATTTCAGCGAAATTCCGGCTTTCGTTCGCATTCGATTATGTTATGGTCATCATATAATAAGGGCGTCCTGGTCAGGGGCGCCGGTGACCTTGCGAGGACGCGCTATGGGATTGGGGCTGGGTTTCGGACGGTTTGGGGCGGGGGTGTGCCTGGCCCTGGGATTGGCCCTGGGATTGGGCGTCATGGGGCCCGCGGCGCGTGCCGACGACCTGATCGCCACGGCGGACTCGCCGGACCACGCGCTGAGCGTCAAGGTCTTCGTCAGCGGCGAGGGCCGGCTGTCCTACGAAGTCGATCGCAAGGGCGCCGTGGTCATCGCCCCGTCGCGGCTCGGGTTTCTGCTGGCCAATGCGCGCGAGCTCGACGGCCACTTCAGCCTGGAGGGCCAGGAGACGTCGAGCCACGACGATACCTGGGAACAGCCGTGGGGCGAGCGCCGCTATATACGCGACCATTATAACGAACTGCGCGTGCACGTCGTGCAAAAGGCCTTCGACGGCCGCGAGCTGACGATCGTCTTTCGCCTGTTCGACGACGGACTCGGCTTCCGCTACGAATTCCCCGACCAGCCACAGCTTAAAAACGTCAAGATCCTCTCCGAACTGACCGAGTTCGATGTCGCCGACCCGGCGACGGCCTGGTGGAATATCGGCGGCGGCTGGGACCAGTTGGAATATCTCTACCAAAAGACGCGGCTCGACCAGGTGGCCCAGGCCAATACGCCGATGACCGTGAAGACCGACAAGGGGGTTTACATCGCTTTCCACGAGGCGGCCCTGGTCGACTATGCTTCGATGTGGTTGCGCCGCGAGGACGGTCAGCGCCTGCGGGCGCAGCTGGTGCCGTCGTCGCTTGGGCCGGCGGTCGATCGCGACGCGCCCTTCGCCACGCCGTGGCGGACCATGATCATCACCGATCGCGCCGCCGACCTCTACAATTCGAACATCGAGCTGAACCTCAACGCGCCCAACACGTTGGGCGACGTGTCGTCATGGGTCAAACCGGGGAAATTCGTCGGCATCTGGTGGGAGATGCATCTCGGCCTGGCGACGTGGTCGTCGGGGCCGACGCACGGCGCCAATACGGCCAATGTCGAAAAATATATCGACTTCGCCGCGCAGAACGGCTTCCGCAGCGTGCTGGTCGAGGGCTGGAACAAGGGCTGGGACGGCGAATGGAACGGCTCGGGCGCCGATTTCTCGTTCACCGAGCCTTATCCGGACTTCGACATGGCGGCGATCTCGGCCTACGGACTGAAAAAGGGGGTACACCTGATCGGCCATGCCGAGACCGGCGGCAATATGGCGCGCTATGAATCGCAGATGGACGCCTCGTTCCAGCAGGACGTCAAATACGGCATCGACACCGTCAAGACCGGCTATGTCACCGATGCCGGCACCGACCGCATGCAGACCGCCGACGGCACGATCGTCTATGGCTATTCCGACAGCCAGCAGGGCACGCAACACTATCTCAGGAATGTCCTCGCCGCCGCCAAGTCCCACATCATGCTCGACAGCCACGAGCCGATCAAGGACACCGGCCTGCGCCGCACCTATCCCAACTGGGTGTCGCGCGAGGGCGCGCGCGGCCAGGAATATAACGCGTGGGGCGCGCCCCCTAACCCCCCCAACCACGTCGCCAACCTGGTGTTCACGCGCATGCTGACCGGGCCGTTCGACTATACGCCGGGCGTGATCAGCCTGGAGGGCCACAACCAGCCGATCAAGGCGACCCAGGCCAAGGAACTGGCGCTGTATGTCCTGATCTATTCGCCGGTGCAGATGGCCGCCGACCTGCCGGAGAACTACGCCAAATATCCGGGGCCGTTCCAGTTCATCAAGGACGTGCCGACCGACTGGGACCAGACGATCTGCCTGAACGGCGAGCCGGGTGACTTCGCCACTATCGTGCGCAAGGACCGCCATTCCGACGACTGGTACCTGGGGGCGACGACCAATGATGAGGCGCGCGACGTCAACGTCAAGCTCGACTTCCTCGATCCGGGCAAGACCTATGTCGCCGAGATTTACCGCGACGGCGCCGGCGCCGACGACGTGGGCGACGCCCGCTTCAAGATCGCCATCGAAAAGCAGAAGGTCACGTCCGCCGACACCCTGACCCTGAAGATGGCGCCCGGCGGCGGCGAGGCGATCCGCTTTGTCGCGCCGGAGGCGGCCAAACATCACTGATCTTCGCGTTCTGAAGTTACCTCCAGACTGCGGGCGCCGGCTCTCACCGGTGCCCGTTTTTTTGGCGGATAAGGCCGGCGCGATTGATCCGATTGCCACATCCACCGCGCACCCTGACGGTCACGCGCCTGATGTTGCTGGTCATAAAAGGTTTGCGCTGTTAAGCTTCGTTAACGGATAAGATTTTGAGGCTCGGGGGTGGGCGCTTGACCAGCGAAGTCCTGTTGATGAATCTCGAGGCGGCGGTGCTGGGGTCGGACAGCGCCGTGACCATGTTCGACGCCGGCGGACGGCCGTTTTCGCAGTCCGGCGCTGAAAAAATCTTCGTAATCAACGACAAGGCGCCCGTTGCCGCCATGGTCTATGGCGTCGGCATGTTCGCCGGCTATCCGTGGAAGACGGTGCTCGACGACTTTGCCCGGGTGTGCGGGCCGCAGCCGCTGGGCATGCGGGCCTATGCCGAGAAGCTGGTGCTTTATCTGTCGAGCTTCGGCACGGAAGGCCCGCTCAAGCTGGAAAGCGAGATCGAGGATGTCATCTTCGCCCTGTATCTGCGTGCCTTCCTGCTCGATTACCGCCAGTGGCTGGAGATTCTGGGTTGGCAGGCCGGCAAGCCGATCGACGCCGCCCAGGCCACGCAGGCCCTGACGGTCTATTCGCGCCAGGTGCTGTACCTCGAGCCGGAAAGCGAAGACCAGGAGCAACTGACGCCGCGGCCGCGCCTGATGACCGGCGACCGCCTGAAGGACTTTTTGACGGCGCGCTTCGGTCCGGCCTTCGCCCGCGAACTGGGCCGTGTCTTTCCCGGCGCGCCTTTCCCGGAAAGTCAGGTCGAGCCGCTGTCGAAACTGGCGGTCCAGTCGATCCTCGTCGAATGGCTGCCCGCGCATGCCATCTTGTTCACCACGGGCCTGGTCATGTCGGGCTTTGGCGCGGGTTCCGCCGTGCCCTCCATGGTGTCGATGCGTTTTTTCGGGCCGTTCGCCGGTCTCGTCAAATACGCCGAGGTGCGGCTGAAGACGCCGCGCGCCGGCATCGATCCGGTGCACCTCGAAACCTTCGCCCGCGCCGACCTGACCCAGGCCTTTATATTCGGCGCCATGCCGGCCTATGAGGCCAACGCCTATCGTGTCCAGGCGCATCTTTTGGGCGACGTCGTTACCGACGTGCTGCGCGAGGCGGCGTTAGTGAACAAGCCGTTGGCGGAGAAGCTGGCCGGCCTGTTGCAAGACGTGCCGTTTCAATATCCGGCGATCGCCGCTCAGGTGGCGCGGCGCGTGCGTCAGCAGGAGGTCAGCGACAAGCTGCTGCCGCAGCTCAATGCCGCCACCGCCGAAACCCTGGGCGCCCTGGCGGCGAAGTTCATGGAAATCCCGGTCATCGAGCACGAATTGCTGCGCGAGGACGGCGTCGGCCGGCCGATCGTCACCTTGACGATGAAGCCCGGCCGGTTCACCTTCCAAAAGGACGGAGAGACGCAATGACCGTGACTGGAAGGCCCTTTGGCGTGCCGCCCAAGGCGCATACCGATATCGTCCGCAAGGCGCGTGACCTGATGGCGGCGCACCGGGCGACGCGCGATATCCTGCTCGATCGGTCCGAGCCGGCACCGCCCCAGCTCATCGCCCAAAAGCGCGGTCTCTTCGACCGGTTCCGCAAAAAGCCCGATCCGTTCGCCGTCACGCCGGCCCGGTTCGACGCCTGGGCAGCCGAGATCGAAGCCTATCATCCGGCGCGCCGCGACCTGTGGCAGGAAACACCGGCGGGCACGCAGGCCGATCCGACGGCCCTCGATCTGCCGGCGGTCGCCGCCGCGGCCGACAAGTGGGAATCGAGCTAAAGCCAGCCATAAAACGATTGGCGCCTCGGGCATTGTGCGCTACCGGTTGAATTATACGATAATAGACCGGGAGAGCGTTATGCGCGGGCGTGGCATTGTCTGGCTTGCGGTTGTCGTCCTGGCCATGATGATCGCGGGGCCCGCCGCCGCCGCGCCGGCCCGAGCCGTGCGGGATCTCGACGCCGGCTGGCGGTTCCTGCGCCAGGACGTGGCCGGGGCATCCGAGGCGCCATTCGACGACCGCGCCTGGTCGCGGGTCAACCTGCCGCACACCTGGAACGCCACCGACGGCGATGACGGCGGCACCTATTATCGCGGCGCCGGCTGGTATCGCCGGACCCTGGTTATATCGCCGGCCGCGCCGGGCGCGCGCCGCTATCTCGAATTCGACGGGGCGGCGCTGGCCGCCGATGTCTGGGTCAACGGCGTCCATGTCGGCCGGCACGAGGGCGGCTTTGCCCGGTTCCGCTTCGACGTCACGCCCTATCTCAAGGCCGGGGCGAACGTCCTGGCCGTGCGTGTCGACAACTCGGTGCTGCCCGACATCGCGCCCCTGTCCGGCGATTTCACGGTGTTCGGCGGCATCGACCGCGATGTCCGGCTGGTGACCACGGCGGATATTCACTTTGACATGCTCGACTATGGCTCGTCCGGCGTCCGCTTCCGCCAGAGCGAGGTCAGCGCCCAGAGTGCCGGGCTGGGCTGGACGGCACGCGTCGCCAATGACGCGGACCGGCCGGCCGAGGTCACGGTGACGGTGCATCTCAAGGACGCCGCGCATCATGAGGTCGCCACGGTAACCCGGACCGCAAGCCTGCCGCCGCACGCGGTGACGCCGGTCGATCTGGCGACGACCCTGGCCACGCCGCATCTCTGGCAAGGCGTTGCCGATCCCTATCTGTACACGGCCACGATCGAGGTCCGCGCCGGCAGGACCGTGGTCGATGGCGAAGAATTTCAGGTCGGCTTGCGCGATATCCGCTTCGACGCCGGCAAAGGGCTGATCCTCAACGGCAAGCTCTACGGCGTGCACGGCGTCGACGTCCATCAGGTCATGCGGCCGGGCAAGGGGCCGGCGGTCGGCCAGGCCGATACCGAGGCCGATTTCAAGATACTTCAGGACCTCGGCGTTACCGGGCTGCGCTTCGCCCATTATCAGCATCCGCCGCGCGAATACGACCTGGCCGACGGCCTGGGCATACTGGTGTGGACGGAGGTGCCCAATGTCGGCGATCTCGGCCCCACCGACGGCTTCGCCGCCAATGCCGTCCAGCAGATGCGCGAGCTGATCCGCCAGAACGAAAACCACCCCAGCGTCATGGTCTGGGGCCTGGGCAATGAACTGCACCACGCGGGCGACGCCAAATTCAGCCTGCTCGACCGGCTTGCCGCGGTGGCGCATGAGGAAGACCCGTCGCGGCCGACGACCTATGCCAATTGCTGCGGTCCCGTCGACCAGGCGCAGGCGTCGCACAGCGACCTGCTCGGCGCCAATGTCTATTTTGGCTGGTACGGAGGTGACTTCGCCGACCTGACGCCGTGGTACCGGGCCTCGGCCAAGCTTATCCCGGACAAACCCCTGGCCATCAGCGAATATGGCGCGGGCGCCAGCGTGCTCGAGCAGGAAGACCCGCCGCGCCGTCCCAAGACGACCAGCGCCTGGCATCCGGAGCAATATCAGGCCCTGTATCACGAGGCGGCCTGGCGCCAGCTGCGCGATCTGCCGTTGTGGGGCACCTTCGCCTGGGCCGGCTTCGATTTTCCCTCCGACGGCCGTAATGAAGGCGACCATGCCGGGATCAACGACAAGGGACTGGTGACTTACGACCGCAAGGTCAAAAAGGATGCCTATTTCTGGTACCAGGCCAATTGGACGGAAAAGCCCATGGTCTATATCACCTCGCGCCGTTATGCGGTGCGCGGTGCCGCCGGCGCCGATATCAAGATCTACAGCAATCAGCCCTCGGTCTCGCTTCGCCTGAACGGCGTCGACGAAGGCGCCCACGCCGTCGAAGATCATGTCGCGACCTGGCACGTCGATCTCGCAACCGGACACAACAGGATCGAGGCGGTGACGCCGGCCGTCTCGGACGTGGTCGACTGGGTCTATCAGCCGGCGCAAAAATAGCTTTGAACGCTGTCAGGCCTTCGGTGTCCAGCCGCCGCCCAGGGCGCGGATCAGGTCGACCCCGGCCAGCAGGCGGCGGGTCTGGATGTCGAGGGCGGCGCTGCGCGCCTGGAGTTCCGCCGTCTGCGCCGTCACCACGTCAAGGTAGCTGGCCGCGCCGTCGCGATACTGCAGCATCGACAACCGGTCGGTCTCGCCGGCCGCGGTCACCGCCTCGTCCTGGCGCGCCGCCGCCGCCGCCAGGCGGTTGGCCAGCGCCAACTGGTCCTCGACGTCCTGGAAGGCGGTCAAGACCGTCTGGCGATACTGGGCCGAGGCGCCGTCGAATTCCGCCCGCGCCTGGGTCAGCCGGGCCGAGCGCGCGCCGGCGTCGAAGATCGGCAGGTTAAAGGCGAGGGGTCCGATCGCCCAGAACGGGCCTGTGGCGTTGACATATTCCTCGGTGCCGCCGCCGGCCGTCAGGGTGATGTCGGGGAAGAAGGCGGCGCGGGCCACGCCGATGCCGGCATTGGCCTCGAAAACGCGGCGCTCGGCGGCGGCGATGTCGGGCCGGCGTTGCAGCAGTTGCGATGGCGCATCGACCGGGATTCGCGGCACATCGACCGAGCTGGCATTGGGCGCGACGCGGAAGGTCGAGGCGGACGAGCCGACCAGCACCGCCAGCGCATGTTCGAGCAGGGCGCGGCTGGCGCGGGCCTGTTCGAGCTGGGCCTGGGTGCTGCTGAGCTGGGTCTTGGCGCGACCGACATCGGCGGCGCCCGAGGCCCCGCCCTTGTAGCGGTCAGTGGTCAGGTCGAGCGCCTTTTGATAGTCGTCGCTCGTCTGCTGCAACAGGGCAATCTGGGCATCGGCGCCGCGCAGGCTGAAATAGGTCTCGGCCAGGCGCGCCTGCAGGCTTAAGCGCACATCGGCGAGATCGGCGGCGCTGGCCTGGGCCTCGGCGTGGCCTGCGGCCGCCAGATTGCGCACCCGGCCCCACAGGTCGGCTTCATAGCCGGCGCTCAGGCCGAGGCTATAGTTGTTGAGGCGGCCGTTGCGCGGATCGTCGGTCTGGCTGGCAAAGCCCGTCGCACCAAGCGTCGGAAACAGGCCGGACTGGGCCTGGCGCGCCAGGGCGCCGGCTTCGTCGTAGCGCGCCGCGGCCATCGCCAGTTGCGCATTGTTCGTGTTGATGCGCTGTTCCAGGGTGTCAAGCAACGGATCGGCGAACGCCGACCACCAGGCGCCGCGCGCGGCGGCGTCAGCCGGCGCGGCGGGCGTCCAGGCGCCGGTCTCGTGATAGCCGCCCCCTTGAGACGAATCGCCGGGCGCCGGCGTGGCCGGGACGGTATAGGCCGGCGTCAGGCTGCAGGCGGTCAGGCCTGTGCCCAACAGCAGGAAAGCGGCGAGAACCTTACGACTTGGCATGGGCGGTGGCGTCCTGCGTCTTCTTGTGCACCGGGTGGACCGTCTGGCCCGAGGTGATGGCGTCCGACGGGCTGTCGACGATCCAGTCGCCGGGCTGGAGGCCCGAGGCGATTTCCAGTTCGGTGCCGAAGTCGTGGGCGATTTCGATCTTGCGGATGGTGACCTTGTCGTCGGCGCCGACCACGGCGACCGCCGTACCCTCGCCGCGGAACAGCAGGGCGCTGGCCGGAATGCGCGTCGCCGACGAGGCTGCCTTGGGCAGCTTGAGGCTGACCTGGGCGTAGCCGCCGGGCTTGAGCTGGTGAGCCGTGTTATCGACGACCAGTTGGACCAGCATGGCGCCCGATTGCGGATCGACCGCGTCGGCCGAGCGCGCCACCGTGGCGGTGAAGCTCTTGTTCGGCTGTTCCGGCACGGTGAAGGTCGCGGTCTGACCGTCGCTCAGGGCCGACAATTCGTTTTCCGGCACGCTGACATAGATGCGCAGGCGCGAGGTATCGGAGACGGTGAACAGGGGCGTGGCGCTGGCGCCGCCGGCCGAGATCAGGGCGCCGATATCGGTCGAGCGGCTGGTCACCGTGCCGCTGAACGGCGCGGTGATGTGTTCGAAGCCGGCCTGGGTCTGCAACTGGGCCAGGTTGGCGGCGGCTTCGTCGCGCGTCGCCTTCTTCGCCGCAAGGTCGCCGCGCTTGTCGTCGGCGTCCTGTTGGGAAACAGCCTGTTCGGCGAGCAGCTTCTCCCAGCGGTCGGCCGTCGTTCTGGACAGGTTGTAATTGGCCTGGGCCGTGGCCAGGGCCGCCTTGGCGGCGGCGAGTTGCTGGTCGACGTCCGGGGCGTCGATATCGGCCAGGACCTGGCCCGATTTCACCGGCGTGCCGATGTCGGCGTACCATTGCTTCAGATAACCGTTGGTCCGGGCATAGACCGGCGCCTGGGCCCAGGCCTGGACTCGGCCGGGCAGGACGAGCGCGCCCGACTGCGACGGCGTCGCCTGGAACACCATGGCCGTCGGTGTCGCCAGCAGGGTGGTCTCGCGCTTGAGGTCGGCGCTCTGGGCCAGGCGCGCCGCGGTGCCGCCGGCGACGACGATGACGGCGATGGCGCCGCCGAGCAGCAGGGCGCCGCCGACGAAGCCGCGGCTCACGGTCGGCAGCGGGCGATGGCGGGGGGACATATCATTCACCGGGAACTCCTTCGGGCAGGGCCGGAATACGGTTCGTTTGGGGGGCGGCGGGCGCCGCGGATGCGTTGAGCGGAGGGCTTTTGGGCGCCTTCCTGTGGTGGGCGATGGCGAACATCACCGGGACGAAGATGAGCGAAGCGCAGGTGGCGAAGGTCAGGCCGCCAATGACGGCGCGTCCCAGCGGCGCGTTCTGTTCGCCGCCGTCGCCGAGGCCGAGCGCCATGGGCGCCATGCCGATGATCATGGCCAGCGCCGTCATCAGCACCGGGCGCATGCGCGTCACGCCGGCTTCGAAGGCCGCCAGGATCGGGTCGCCGGTGTGCTGCAGGCGTTCGCGGGCGAAACTGATGACCAGGATCGAGTTGGCGGTGGCCACGCCCATGCACATGATGGCGCCGGTGAGGGCCGGCACGGAAAGCGGCGTGCCGGTGGCGAACAGCATCCAGGCGATGCCGGCCAACGCCGCCGGCAGGGCCGAGATGATGACGCCGGCGTCGAGCCAGGACTGGAAGTTGACGACGATCAGCAGGTAGATCAGCACGATGGCGCCCAACAGGCCGAAGCCCATGCCGGCGAAGGCCGTGTTCATGGTCGCGTATTGGCCGCGGAAGGTGACCTTGACCGAGTCCGGGCGCTGCGCGTCGAGGCGCGTCAACGCCTTCTGGATGTCCTCGGACACGGCGCCCAGGTCGCGGCCTTGCGGCGTGGCGAAGACTTCGAGCATGTTCTGGATATTGTACTGCGACACCACGGCGGCCGAATTGTCGCGGCTGAGCGTGCCGAGCCCGCCCAGCACCTGCGACGGTGCGCCGCGGGTGGAGGTGACCGGCAGGGACTGCAGCTTGTCGAGGCTGTCGAGCTTGTATTCCGGGGTCTGGGCAACGATCGGATATTGGACGCCGTTCGACGGATTCAACCAGTAGACCGGCGCGGTCGTGGTCGACCCGGCGATGGCGCCGGCCACGGAATTGGTGACGTCGCGTTCGTCGATGCCCAGGCCGTTGGCGCGGGTGCGGTCGACGTCGAAGGTCAGTTCCGGATAGGCGGCCGGTTGCTGGATGCGGGCGTCGGCGACGCCGTCGATCTTGTTCACTTCGGCCAGGACCTTTTGCGCGAAGGCGCGGTTGTCCGCGTCCTTGTTGCCGGCGATCTGGATGTCGATCGGGGCCGGGGCGCCGAAGTTGAGGATCTGCGAGGTCACGTCCGACGGCAGGAACGAAAAGGTCGCCGTCGGGAATTCGCGCGGCAGGATTTCGCGCAGGTCGTGGACGTAGCCGGCGGTCGGCTTATGACCCTTTTTCAGGCCGATCAGCACGTCGCCGTCCTGCGGCCCGATGGTGCCGTCATTGTTGTAGATGGTGTTGATCGACGAGATCGGCAGGCCGATATTGTCGACGATGGCGTCCTTGTCGGTGCCCAGGACCGCGGCGGTCCGGGCCTCGATACGGGCGAACAGCGCCGAGGTTTCCTCGAGCCGCATGCCCGATGGGCCGCGCACGTGCATGGTTATGGCGCCGGCGTCGACGTCGGGGAAGAAGTTGCGGCCGAGGAACGGCACCAGGATCAGGCTGGCCAGGGTCAGGCAGAAGAAACCGGCGACGAAGGCGCGGCGCGCGCCGAGCGCGCTGCCCAGCACGTGGGCGTAGCCGTCGCGGAACTTTTCGAACCCGGTTTCGAAGCGCTTCTGGAAGCGAACGAGGGGGTTCTTCGACCGGACAGCATCGGTGTGGTCGTCGCCGTGGACGTGCGGTTTCAGCAGGTACATGGCCATGGTCGGCACCAGGGTCCGCGACAGGATGAACGAGGCGATCATGGCGAAGACGACCGACAAGGCCATGGGCACGAACAGGAAGCCCGACACGCCCGGCAGGTAGAACATCGGCACGAAGACGATACAGATGCACATGGTCGACACGAAGGCCGGCGTGGCGATCTGCAAGGCACCGTCGAGGATGGCCGACTTGACGTCCTTGCCGTGCTCGAGGTGCCAGTTGATGTTCTCTATGGTCACGGTGGCGTCGTCGACCAGGATGCCGACGGCGAGCGCCAGCCCGCCCAGAGTCATGGTGTTGAGCGTCTGGCCGAAGGCCGCCAGTGTCGCGATGGCCGCCAGGACGGCCAGCGGGATCGACACGGCGATGATCAGGGTCGAACGCCACGAGCCGAGGAACAGCAGGACCATCAGCGAGGTCAGGGCGGCGGCGATGACGCCTTCGTGGACGACGCCTTCGACCGCGGCCTTGACGAAGGTCGACTGGTCGATCAGCGGCGAGATGGTCAGGTTTTTCGGCAGGCCCGTCTTCAGGTCGGGCAGCATCTTGCGCACGCCGTCGACGATATCGATGGTCGAGGTGGCGCCGGATTTGAACACCGTCAGAAGCACCGACTTGGTGCCGTTGACGTGCACGACATTGGTCTGGGGCGCGGCGCCGTCGCGGACATGGGCGACGTCGCCGACGGTGATGGTCGTGCCGTTGACCGTCTTGATCGGCAGGGCGTTGAGGTCGGCGACATTGCCGGGAGCGTTGTTGAGTTTCAGGTTATACTGGAACTCGCCGATCTTGACGAAGCCGGCCGGGTTGATCTGGGTCTGGGCGGCGACGGCGGCGGAAACGTCGCCGGGCGACAGGCCGGTGGCGGCCAGGGCCTGGGGATCGATATCGAGCATGATCTGGCGCGTCTTGCCGCCGAACGGGTAGGGGATGGCGGCGCCGGGCACCGTGACGAGGCGGGTGCGGATGAAGTTGGTGCCGAGGTCGGACAGCTGCTGTTCCGACAGGCCGCTGCCGCCCAGCGCCAGCTGCAGGATCGGCACGGTCGA
>OUWB010002838.1_pt4 | contig 32787 bp, 28 predicted proteins | sample 1779821 | NCBI WGS metagenome assembly OUWB01 (sample SAMEA3914806, study PRJEB12502) | metagenome | biome: forest; material: soil | place: Canada | collected 2011-08-03 | depth 0.1 m
ACCGGCAGTGCGCCGACCAGGAACATGGCACGCCAGCCGTAGTGCGCACCTATCGTGTAGTTGAGCGCGGCGGCCAGGAAGAAGCCCGCGTAATAGCCGGTCTGCAGATACCCGGCGCCCATCTTGCGCCGGTCCTCGGGCCACGCTTCTGCGACATAGGTGCCGGCCAGTGCCCACTCGCCGCCGATGCCGATACCGGCGATGAAGCGATAGATGCCGAGCTCCCAGATGTTGCTGGAGGTGGCCGCAAGACCGGTGAAGATCGCAAACATGAAGATGGTGGCAGCCAGCACCTTGGTGCGGCCGAAGCGGTCGGCAAGGGGCCCCCAGATGAACGAAAGGCCCCAGCCGACCAGGAACAGCGCAAACATGATGGAACCCACCAGACCGATATTGCCGGGCGTCGCCGCATAACCCGATTTCGGCAGCAATTCGGTGAGGGCGGGCGTCAGCACCAGCGCGTAGATGAACGAATCCATCCCGTCCAGCGTCCAGCCCGTCCAGGCGCCCCAGAAGCCGCCGATCTGACTGCGATTGAGCGGCGTGCGTATGCGCGCGGGAACGCCGCGCTCGGTCAATGAACTCATCTGTCTCCTCCGATAGAACCGGTGTTGCCGCTGCCAGCCGAAGTGCCCGCGATCGCGGCGTCAAGCTGTGTTGCAATCCGTCCGTCTCCTCCGTGGCGCGAGTTCTACGCCCTGGGTTGCAGCCCGCCTTGCCGAGTCGTGGAATAAATCCGCCCGGCTAGTGTTAGTTGGTATGGCTAGGGTGCTTTTTTATATATAATATTTGAAATCATGCGTAAATCAACGGCTCGTTTTCCCGATGTCCGGGCCACCGGGTCTGCCAGCGCGGCCACGCCGACGCAGACGGACCAGGCTTTAGCCGGACTCGCGGCTATTGCCCCGCAGGCCGCGCTCGAATCGCGCGTGAGTACCTCGCGGCTGATCGCCGATGCTTTGCGCGCGGCCATCGTCGACGGTACCCTGCAGCCCGGCACGCCGTTGCGCCAGGACGCCGTTGCGCGCCGTTTCGCGGTCAGTGCGATTCCCGTGCGGGAAGCCTTGCGTCAACTCGAAAGCGAAGGGTGGGTGCGCTCGGAAACCCACAAGGGCGCGACCGTCAGTCCATTGCTCGCCGACGAGGCGCGCGAAATCTACGAAATCCGCGCCGCGCTGGAAAGCCTCGCGATCGGCTTCGCCATCGACCACCACACGCAGCACACCCTGGAGCGGGCCGAAAGCTGCCTGCGCGCGGCGCGCGCGGAATCGGATGCGGCACGTTACGCTCGGCATAACGAAGCATTTCACCTGAGTCTCTACCAACCCGCCGACAAGCCGCATCTGCTGGAGATGATCGACGCGCTGCATCGGCGCGGCGAACGTTACCTGCGCTTGAAACTGGATCGGCCGCTGCACAAGGCCAAGTCGGACCAGGAGCACGACGCTTTGCTCGCCGCCGTGCGCGAAGGCGATCGGGTCCTGGCGCAGGCGCTTGTCACCGAGCATCTGTTGAGCACGGGTAATCTATTGCATCATTTCGTCACCGAACTGCAGGCCGCGCAGGCGGCTGCCGCGCCGCGCCGGCGTGTGCGCCGTTCCGCCGCCATCGTGGCCGCGCCGGTCGAGGATATCCGACCCACGCCGGCCGATCCGCTTGGCGTCGCGGCTGCAACCACGCCCTGAAGGGGAGTCCATATCCATGAGTCTAGACCCGGTGTTGGTCGATAAGTCGGACGATAAATCGGCCGATATTGGCGCCAACGCACGCCACGTTAGCGACGACGCAGCCCCCCGTTCCTGGTCCACCCGTCGCGACGAGAAGGCCCGCCGCTTGCGCAAGATCGCGCCCTGGCTCAGCGACGGCATCGTCCTGCCCACCGAGCGTATCGTCGAGGCACTGGAAACGCTGATCCAGCCGGGCGATCGCGTCGCGCTGGAAGGCGACAACCAGAAGCAGGCCGACTTCCTGTCGCGTGCGCTGGCGCGGGTCGATCCGGCTCGGGTGCACGATGTGCATCTGCTGATTTCCAGCATCAGCCGGCCCGAACACCTGACGCTGTTCGAGCAGGGCATCGCGCGCCGCGTGGACTTCTCCTATGCCGGTCCGCAAAGCCTGCGCGTCGCGCAGCTGCTCGAAGATGGCCTGCTCGAAATCGGCGCGATCTATACCTATATCGAGTTGTACGCGCGCATGTTCATCGACCTCACGCCGCAGGTCGCGCTGCTGTGCGCGGAGCAGGCCGATCGTCACGGCAACCTGTACACCGGTCCGAACACCGAGGACACGCCGACCATCGCCGAAGCGGCGGCATTCAGGCACGGTATCGTGATCGTGCAGGTCAATGAGATCGTCGACGAGCTGCCGCGCGTCGATATCCCCGGTTCCTGGATCGACGTGGTGGTGCAGGCGGACCGCCCGTTCGCGGTGGAGCCGCTGTTTACCCGTGATCCGCGCCATATCGGCGACCTGCAGGTATTGACCGCGATGATGGTGATCCGCGGCATCTACGAAAAATACGGCGTGACGTCGCTGAACCACGGCATCGGTTTCGATACCGCGGCAGTCGAATTGCTGCTGCCGACCTATGGCCAGACGCTGGGCCTCAAAGGCAAGATCTGCACGCACTGGGCCTTGAATCCGCATCCGACCTTGATTCCCGCGATCGAGAGCGGCTGGGTCGAGAGCGTGCATTGCTTCGGCAGCGAGGTGGGGATGGAGGATTACATCCGCGCGCGCTCCGATATTTTCTTCACCGGCTCTGACGGCAGCTTGCGCTCTAACCGCGTGCTGTGCCAACTGGCCGGGCAATATGGGGTCGATCTGTTTATCGGTTCGACCTTGCAGATGGACGCCGACGCCAATTCGTCGACGGTGACGCTGGGGCGCCTGGCCGGTTTCGGCGGCGCACCGAACATGGGGCACGACCCACGCGGCCGGCGCCATGCGTCGCCGGCCTGGCTCGGTTTGCTGAAGGGCGATGCGCCGATCGCACGCGGCCACAAGCTGGTGGTGCAGATGGCCGAGACCTTCAAGAAGGGCGGCGAGCCGACCATCGTCGATGCGCTCGATGCGATCGCGGTCGGCAAGAAGAGCGGCATGCCGATCGCTCCGGTGATGATCTACGGCGACGATGTCAGCCACGTGGTGACCGAGGAGGGCATCGCCTACCTGCATCATGCGGAAGGGGTGGACGAACGCCGCGCGGCGCTGGCCGCCGTGGCCGGCGTCACGCCCGTGGGCTTGCGCGCGGACCCGGCCGTCACCGCCGCCTTGCGCCGGCGCGGCGTGGTGGCGTATCCCGAGGATCTCGGCATACGCCGCGGCGAAGCCAAGCGCTCGCTGCTGGCCGCGCGCAGCATCGACGATTTGGTGACATGGTCCGGCGGCTTGTATGCACCGCCGGCACGCTTTCGCAGCTGGTAAGCCGCGGCCATGAATTTTTGTCTAACGCGCAGCGACAGGTCAGGGGGCGCTCATCAGGAGGTGCGACTGCAATGGAACAAATGACTTTTTCCTATCCGGCGAGCCGGCCCGCGCGTCAACGCGCCCATGTCGGCGTGGTTGGCTCGGGCGATCTTGAAGTGCTGCTCTCGCCGCTGGCCGGCGCGCATGGCGAAGTGACGATACGCACCAGCGTCGACGGCTACGGCCAGATCTGGAAGAGCGTGCTCGACCGTTTCTTCACGCGCTACGACGGCGCGGCCCGAATCGAAATCAACGACTTCGGCGCGACGCCCGGTGTGGTGGCGCTACGATTGGCGGAAGCCGTGGAGGCGAGTGAATCATGAATGCCGAATCGGTCACCATGGCGACGACGATGGATCACGCACCGGCGGCCTTGGCCTATCAGGCGATTCTGGCGCGCCAGAGCTTTATCGAAATGAGTGCGCGCGAGCGCGCCCGCACGCTGCTCGACGCCGGCAGCTTCAATGAACTGCTGGGACCATTCGATCATCTGGAATCGCCCTGGCTGCCCTTGCAGGGTGTGGTGTGTCAGGCCGACGACGGCGCGGTGATCGCGCGCGGCATGCTGGCCGGCGCGCCGGCCGTGGTGCTGGCGATCGAATCGGCATTCCAGGGCGGCAGCATAGGCGAGGTATCCGGTGCCAAGCTCGCGGCCGCGTTGGAACTGGCGCTGCGCGATTGCGAAGCGGGGCGGCCGGTGTTGCCGGTGATTCTGTTCGAGACGGGCGGTGTGCGACTGCAGGAGGCGAATTTGGGCCTGGCCGTGATCGCCGAGATTCAGGCTGCGATCGTGGCTTTGCGCCGCCATGTGCCGGTCGTCGGCGTGATCGCCGGCATGGTCGGCTGTTTCGGCGGCATGTCCCTGGCGGCGGCGCTGTGTTCGCATTTGATCATGACGCGGCAGGGTCGTCTGGGCATGAACGGTCCGGAGGTGATCGAGCAGGAAGCCGGCATCGACGAATTGAACGCGTCCGATCGGCGCCTGATCTGGAGCATGATAGGCGGCGCCCAGCGCGAGGCGACCGGTCTGGCTGATACCCTGGTCGATGACGATGCCGCGCAGATTACCGCCGCGGTGCGTGCGGTTTTCGCGAGCGGCAAGGCCGCCCAGGCGCGCAGCGAACAGATCGAACGCTATCTCGGCCTGCTTGCGCGGGTCGATCCTCGGCACGTCGATCCCGAGATCATGCGCACACTCTGGAACCAGCCGGACGACGGCAGCCGGCCGGCCGTGCAGAGCACATCGGCTGCGGCTAGCGAGTTCGAACGGACCCGCGGTGAGACCTGGTTCGCGGCGCTCGCCGGCACGTCGATGACGTCGGCGCCGGTTTTAAGCGGCGACGGCGAGTTGGGCGCCGAGAAGGCGCGCTTTATCTCGGTGGTGCCGGACCCCACGCAGCGCTTTGTGCGCGCGCGCGACAACGTAGTCGGCCTGGAACAGGGCTGGCGTCTGGCGCAGGCGGTGCGCGCAGTGATGGAGGCCGATGCGGCAGCCGCGACCAAGCGGCCCATCGTCGCGCTGGTCGACGTGAAAAGCCAGGCCTATGGCCGATGCGAGGAACTGCTGGGCATCCATCTGGCCTGCGCCGCGGCCGTCGATGCTTATGCCAGCGCGCGGCTGGCGGGGCATCCGGTAATCGCGTTGATCGTCGGCCCGGCCATGTCGGGCGCATTTCTCGCGCACGGTTATCAAGCCAACCGTATCCTCGCACTCGATGCACCGGGCACCATGGTGCATGCGATGGGACGCGAGGCGGCCGCGCGCGTGACCCGTCGTTCGCTCCAGGCGCTCGATGAATTGGGCGAGACGGTGATCCCGATGGCATATTCGATGAAGGCCTACAAGCAACTGGGGCTGTTAAGCGGTCTGCTCGAAGGCATCGATGCCGATGCGCCCAGCACCGGCGACCTGGAGCAGGTAGGCGCGGCGCTCGCGGCCGCCGTGGCCGACGCACGTAATGCGCCGCGCGATCTGTCGGTACGCTTGCAATCGGACGCGGCCAGGAAGAACCGTGCTGCTTCGATCGAAGTGCGGCGCCGTCTGGCGCAGCAGTGGCCGGCTGGAGCGGCATGAATCCGGCCGACGCATTGCTCGATTCGACCGGCTCGTGCGATCCGGCTGCGCGTCTCGCGCCGCGGCCCCACGATCTGCTGCGGCTCGCGCGCATTCCGTGCTGGCCCGATGCGCCCGCCTGGGTCTCGGCCGAATTGGCGCGCATGCCGGTCGTGGTGGTGCGTCGCGCTTGGGCACCCAAGGGAGCGGTTGCGGTCGGCGTGCGTGGCGCGCAGCGCAATCAGCGTTACGGCGCGCTGCTGGCGCTGAGCGACATCGCGCAATGCGCGAGCCCCGAGTGCCTGAGCGCGCTGCTCGATACGGGCGAGCGCCCACCCTATGCCAGCGGCGATGGCCCCGCGCCTCGTATCGCCGAGGCGCAGGCCCATCTGCCGGCCTTGACCGCCCTGCGGGCGATCGCACCCGCACTACGTCGCCTGCGCATGGACTGGGGGCCTACCGGCAGCGTCGGCTTCGAATTGGCGACCGGACTGCCAGTGGTCCAGACCAGCAGCGACCTCGATGTGTTGATACGCGCGCCCGAATGGATCTCGCGCGACAGCGCCCGCGCATTGCTGGGGACCTTGTCCCAGCATGCGGCGCATGCCGCTGTGCGCATCGATGTGCAGCTCGAAACGCCGGCCGGCGCGATTGCGCTTGCCGAGTATGCGGGCCAGGCCAAGCACGTGTTGTTGCGTCATGGCGGCGCGCCGGTACTGGTCGAGAATCCCTGGGCGCCCGGGGCCGCGACGTGATCGCGTTTCTGTTTCCCGGACAGGGGGCACAGACGCCGGGCTTTTTGCATCAATTGCCGCCGCACCCGGCGGTGCGCACGACACTCGCGCAGGCAGCCGAGGTGCTGGACGAGGACGTGATGCAGTTCGATACTCCAGAGGCATTGCGCTCGACGGTCGCCGTGCAGCTGGGCTTGCTGCTGGCTGGTGTCGCCGCCGCGCGTGCCTTGCGCGCCGACGGGGTCGAGCCCGATGCGGCGGCGGGTCTGTCTATCGGGGCCTATGCGGCCGCGGTCACCTGCGGTGCACTGGCTTTCGACCATGCGCTGCATCTCGTGCGAGAACGCGCGCGCCTGATGGAGGCGGCCTATCCGCACGGTTATGGCTTGGCGGCAGTGGTCGGCTTGAGCGAAACCCAGGTGCTCGCGCTGCTCGATGCGCAGTGCGCGGCCGGCGGCGAGCAGGCCTATCTGGCCAATCTGAACGGTGCACGCCAGTTCGTCATCGCCGGCAGCGACCGCGCGCTTGAGTTGACGCTCGCCGCTGCACGGCAGGCCGGGGCGCGGCGTGCGGAGCGTCTGGCGACGAGCGTGCCCTCGCATTGCGTACTGCTGGCCGAAGCGGCCGAGCGCCTGGCCGGCTTTGCGGCCGATCTGCGCTTTGAGCGGCCCGCGATTCCGTATATCGCGAACCGCACGGCGCGCGCGCTCCATACGGCGGACGCTGTGCGCGACGATCTGGTCGGCAATATCGGCTACCCGGTGCGTTGGCACGACAGCACGCGGCTGCTGGCCGAATTGGGGGTGCGTCTGTTTATCGAGGCGCCGCCCGGGCAGGTCCTGACCGGCTTGTTGCAGGAATCACTGCCCGCGTGTCGTGCATTGGCATTGTCGCAGGGCGACTGGCGCCGCGCGGCGGCGTCGGCGCGTGCGATGGACGATGGTTGTTAAGCCTAACCGGCAGCGCCGCCCACGGGCCAGGAAAGGCTCGAATTGTGAACAGAATTGTTGGCTATAGTCGACTCGACCCGGCCGGTACCCCGAAAATCGGCAGCAATACCGATAATCTTCGCCGCTCGGAAGTGGTGGCCGCGAGCCCGCAGGAGCAATTTGCTCTCGGTACGCCCCGACTTCGCCAGGATATCGTTCTAAATTTTCACCAATTGACACAATCCTTCCTTATTGTTAGTGGCGCCAGCACGGATGGTTACGTGTTTTGGCCTGCTAGCGACTGCTATGAAACGGGTGCCGCTCATGACATCACGTCATGCGTCAAAACGGGACTAATTTTCAAGTTAAAGCAAATTTCACTTGAAATTCAGTCAATTTTCTACATAACTACAGCCTAAATTCAAATTGGATGGAAAAATGCTGGTCGAATTCCGGGTCACCAATTTCCGCTCGATCCGTGAAGAGCAGTGCCTGAGCTTCACGGCGTCGGGCGACAAGCTGCATGCTGATACGCACTGCGTGGACATCGACAGGCTCGGGGTCTCGCACCTGCTGCGCTCGGCCGTTATCTACGGCGCCAATGCCAGCGGCAAGAGCAATCTGATCTTCGCCCTGATGACGATGCAGTCGCTCGTGCTCAATTCGACTCGCCTGCTGGATGCCCAATACCGCGAGCTGTATACGCCGTTCAAGCTGGATAGTGTGTCGCTTCATGAACCGACCACGCTCGAAGTGACCGTGGTCATCGGCGAGTTGCGCTATCAGTATGGTTTCAGCTTCGATGCCGAGCGCATTCGGGGTGAATGGCTGCTCGTCTACCCGTCCACCCGTGCACAGCGCTGGTTCGAGTATCACTATGACCACGACACCGGCGAAAACGAGTGGGAGCCATTTTCCGTATCCTTCAAGGGCGAGCGTAGGGGGCAGCGGGAGCTGTGGAAGGCCAACACTACGCCTCGCTCGCTCTTTCTGACCCAGGCTGTTCAGTACAACAGTCAGATGCTTCAGCCGTTCTTCAATTGGTTTGCCTCGGACCTCATCATCATTCCGGCGCATACACAGTTCAATCTGATGCCGACCCTACAGCGTCTCGATGAGCCGAAATACAAGGAATGGGTGCTACGCCTGATGAATGCGGCAGACATTCATATCTGCGACATCAAGGTTCAGAAGCGCAAGGGGCAGCAGATCCAGTTCAAGTTCGAGCCAGGCAAGACTCCAGAACTCCAGGCAGTCGATGGCGAGATTCCAGAGGTTGAGTTCTGTCACCGCACCAGCGATGGTGGTGAACAGTGGTTTGATCGGCGTTTTGAATCCTTCGGTACTTTGAGGCTGTTGGGCTATGCCGCGCCTTTGCTGGATGCGCTGGAGAACGGCAAGCTCATCGTGGTAGACGAATTCGACACCAGTCTGCATCCGCTGCTGGCTCGCTATATCCTCAAAATGCTGCATAGCCCCCATCTGTCGGAGAAGGGGGTACAGATCTGGATGACGACACATGACACGTCGTTGCTTGATCCAATTCTGTTGCGGCGGGATCAGATCTGGTTCGTCGAAAAGACCAAGGAACAAAGTACGGAGCTCTACACGCTGCTCGACTGCAGCCCTCGAAAGGGCGAAGCCATTGAGCGCGGGTACCTGCAAGGGCGCTATGGCGCGATTCCTTTCCTCAACGAATTGCTGTTCTGAGGGAAGACATGTCAGGCCGCCATGTCAGAAATCGTCGACTTGCGCAAGAGCGCACCAAGGCCGAGCGCAGGAGCGCGGCTCGCAGTGAATCGGGCTCGAGAATATTTTTCGCACACGCCCCGCGATCAAGTCTTCGTAGTGATCGACGGGGAGCAGGTTGATTTGCCAGACGCGTTGGCATTGTGCGAAACGCCAATCCAGCGTGGGAACAATAAGAAGGGACGGCCGGAAATTCGCATCCAGCCTATCGTCAGCCACCTCTGTTTCGAGGTCTGGCTGCTTCTGCATTTCCGATTCTGCGATCAACCGTTTCGTGGCTATGGGGATGTTGAAGCCGAGCTATTAGCAAGCCTCCCCGAGTACACCAAAAGTGATCGACAGATATTTGCCAGGGTGGGTGGCGGGGAAGGATTGCAGCGCGCCGTGCTCCATACCCCAAGGTTGCGGGAAGCGTTGATGCAAACGGGGGCGCAGAGTCCCGCGACGGATATGGACCGGCTGGTCGAACTTCTTCGGGCGCTTGTTCCACAGCGCCAACCTATGTCTGATTAAAGGCGGAGCACCTATGCAGCGAGACATGCACTACTACGGTACCTACGCGATGACAGTCGGATGGTGTGGGTTCCGTTTCACTTTCTGCCAGGCGCAAGTGGCAAAACCTACCTCGAAAAACTGGTGTGCCAGAAGGATAGCCGCATCGCCAATGAGATGCTCGAACAGCATCTCATTGGCGGGCGAAGATTTCGGACTGGTTTTGGCCGGTATCGCTGCCCACGTATATGCAGATACCTTCGCGCATTTCGGGTTCTCTGGCGTGACCTCATTGATGAATTGCATCGATGTCGACTCCATCCGGATATCCGATGAGCATGGACAGGAGACGCACAACTATATTGAAGGCTCGGCCGCGAAGTTCAAGACGCTCTATGCTTGGGTTGAAAATGCCGCTCGCATTGGGCATGGCGGTGTGGATACCTGCCCGGATCGGCCGTTCCTGAAGTGGACCTTCTGCTATAAGGATGGGAGCACGGAGTTGCGTAGCAACCCAGAGAATTTTCTGGAAGCCTGCCGCAAGCTGCATGCATTTTTCATGAATTTTTCTGACGCGCGATATCGTGATGTGCCGCGATCTCCAGTCATTCCATTTGCCGATATTGAGGCGGTCGTGCAAAAGCTGATCGCCCATGAAGGCGACATGGAGGCGCGCGAGCTTGCCTGGACTCAGGCCTTACAGACTGGAGAACTGAAAATGCCGGTTTGCAAGACCTACGTCGAACATGAGTGGACGACCGAGCTCGTTGATGCACTCGAGGAGAAGAACTTCACACGTATTCGAGGCAGCAACGCTTATCTTTTCCATTCGGCTGCCGAACATCATCGCCATTTCGTGTTGAAGCGACTCCTGCCGAAGCATGGATTGATTGTAGCCTGACGTCCGGCGTTCCTGATGGCGAGAGTGAGCGTGCCAGTTTGTACACTTCACCTGCCCGCATTTCATCGAGCGCGGTATGGCGTGGGCGCAAGATACGTCAGGTCAGGATCACCACTGCCCATGCATGCAGAGTGGGTTTTCTGTGGGGTTGGTTCCGAAACGATGCAGATGCGCTACGCTCACCTGGCCCCGGAGCATCTTGCCGTTGCCACCTCGCCGTTGGATTCCGTACTTGCAGATATAGCTACGTTGTAGCTACGGTGCCAGAAATGACAAAGGGTTCCAATCGCTTGGAACCCTTTTGAATGCTTGGTGGGGCGTGAGTGACTCGAACATTCCACCTACGGATTAAGAAATTTAGGGGCGGCGTTGCCGTCAACCAGGGGCGGTCGCCAGTGCTGATCAGACCGCCATCGGTGCCGTCAGCGGCGCATGATGCTGATAGCCCTCTAAGCGGAAATCCTCGGGTTCGACGCGTTCCAGCCATTCGGGCTCGTAACGGCCGGTCTCGGCATAGGCGGGAATCCGGTCCGACAGGATCAGTTTGGGCGACGGATAGGGTTCACGGCGCAACTGCTCCTGCAGCATGTCGACATGGCTTTCGTAGAGGTGCGCGTCGCCGATGAAATAGGTGAACCAGCGCGGCGTATAGCCGGTCAGGCGTCCGACAAGATGCAACAGGGCGGCGCCTTCGGTCAGGTTGAAGGGTGTGCCGAGACCCACGTCGTTGCTGCGGATATACAGGCACAGCGAAATTTCGCCGCGCTGCTGATTGACCAGGAACTGGTACAGCAAATGGCAGGGCGGCAGCGCCATTTCCTCGAGCTGCGCCCAGTTCCAGCCGTGAAACAGGATGCGGCGGCTGCCCGGGTCGCGCATGATGGTGTCGAGGCACTGACGCAGCTGGTCGACGGCTTTGTACAGCACCGCGTGCGGCGTATTGCGTTCGCCCGTGTCGAGCACGCCCAGCTGACCATAGCCCAGCTTGAGCGCATCGGCGATCTGCGCCTGCGCTTGCGGCAGCGCCAGATCGATCAGCTTGTAGGCGGGCCAGGCGCGCCATTGCACGCCGTAGACCGGACCCAGGTCGTCCTCTTGCAGGCGATACGGGTTGTCCAGCCACTGGCGGTTCTCATTGGCGTTCTGGTCCCATACCTTGCAGCCCAAGGCGCGGAACTCGGCGGCGCTGCGCGAGGCGCGCAGGAAACCGACCATTTCGCCGATCGCCGACTTGAATGCGAGCTTTTTCGTCGTTACCGCGGGAAACCCTTGCTGCAGGTCGAATTTCAGCATCGCGCCCGGGATGCTAAGCGTGCGCACGCCGGTACGGTTGTCTTGCCAGGTGCCCTGGTCGAAGATTTGGCGGACGAGATCGAGATACTGCTTCATGCGGGTCCCAAGCTGGTTGGCGGGCTATCCCTGCGGCAATGCCGGATAGCCTTGAGGCAGGCGATGGGCATGGTGATGCCCTGATTAGCGCCTATTGTAGCAAGCTCGAGACCGGACCACGGACCGCTGCGCCCGCCTGCCGCCGGTCCGACGCCCATTTGTCGACGTATTGCCGGCGTAGTCGACCGCAAGGTGTCAGCCATGCAGGCGCCTTTCGACTGGGCTAAAATAAGTATCCCTGCATGAGTGCTGGTAATCAAATGAAACACGCTGTGTCGAAATGGAGAGCTGTCGCTGCCTTATCGGCGTTGGTACCGGTTTTGCTGTGCCTGTTCGCGGGCTGCGCGCAGTACGGCCCGGGCGCTGCCGGCGGCGCGGGTTCCGGCAGCGTGACCATGTATGGCACGATAGACTCAGGCGTCAGCGTTACGCACAACTGACCAGGTCCATGAAAAGAATCAAAAAAGGCATTTCTGCCAGTTGACGAGGCACTGGGCTACCCGGAAGATGCGGACTGACGATTTCCTCCAGCGAGCCATGACCACACCCTATTTCGACGCGGCGGCAACCGCGCGCCTGCTCAATTTTGCCGATCTGGTTGGTGCCTTGCGCCTTGCGTCCCAGGAGCTGCTCGAGGGGCGCATCGTGAGTCCGGAACGCATGAGCCTGCCTCTGCGCGACGGCGCGGTGATGCTGTCGATGCCGGCAACGGCGCCCGACATCGCGATCCATAAGTACGTCGCCGTGGCGCCCGCCAATCCGTCCCGCGGCCTGGCGACCATTCAAGGCCAGGTCAGCGCCTATGACAGCCAGACCGGACTGCCGATCTTCATGCTGGATGGGCCGACCGTGACCGCACGCCGGACCGCGGCGATGACGATGCTGGGCATCCAGTCGCTGCAAGGCGCCGGGCCCCGCGAAATCGCGCTGATCGGCACCGGTGCCCAAGCGGCCTGCCATGTGGCGGCGCTCGGCGCGATATTCCCGGCCGCGCGTATCTATGTGATAGGCCGGACCGTGGAACAGGCCCAGGCGTTCTGTCTGCGTCATGCAGCGCAGAATGCGCACCTCGAGGCGATCGCGGTCGATGCCATACCCGCTTCCGTGGAAGTGGTGATCACCGCCACCTCGAGCCGGACGCCGGTCTATCTGGAAACGGAGATGCCCGGGCGTCTGGTGGTCGCCATCGGCGCGTTTACGGCCGAGGCGGCCGAGGTGACACCCGAATTGGTGCAGGGCAGCGTGGTCTATGTCGACGACCCGGACGGCGCGCGCTACGAGGCGGGCGACCTGATACAGGCCGGTACCGACTGGGATCGCGTGCTGCCGATTGCCGATGCGTTCAACCGGCCGGTGCGCGAGGTGCGGCCCATCCTGCTGAAGACGGTCGGCAGTGCAGCGTGGGATCTCGCCGCCTGCCGGGTGGCACGGCTGGGCCTATAGCGATTACTTGGCCTGCAGGCCCTGGCCGATGCAGGCCGCCCATCCGGGGAAATTGCCGGTCAGCGCGAAATTGCTGTTGCGGCGGCAGTCGCTCCACAGGGCGGTCGATACCGCCGGATCCTGCTGGTATTTCACCATGTCGTTGATGGCGTCCACATAGGGCTTGATGCAACTCTGGTAGACCCCGGCATCGGGCTGGCCGGGGTCGCCCGACTGCTTGGTCGCTTGCGCGGTGCAGTGCTGGCGGATCATCTGCTGGGCGACGTCCATTTCGCCCTGCGAAATATCCTTGATTTGCGCTGCGTTCGAGAGGGTGGGCAAGACGGCGAGCAACAGGCCGAGAGCGGCGAGAGAGAACGGAAGGCGTCGAGTCTGGGGCATGGTGGCGGTAGGCTGGCGCATGGCAGGGCGGCTCGGCCCGGATCAGGCGGGCGGCGAGCCGGGCGGACGTAACGTCTGACCCTATTGTAAGCATGTCCGGCGCGCTCGTCTGTGGCGTGAGCGCGTCGGCCGGCCCTTGCGCCGAAAACTATGCCGAAAGCCGAGCCGTTACCGCGCGGTTGCTGGGGCGCGGCTCCACTGCTCGTCCGCCACGTCAACACTACCGGCTTCGAGCGACAGATTGCGCGTCTCGCGGCCCCGCATCCACCATAGCGCGGCCGCCAGCGGACCGGGCAGGGCCAGCACCAGCAAACCGATCAGCGCGGCGGATGGTGTACCCGAGGCGGCGTACACGTCGGTCAGCATCAACGGGGCGATCACCGCGCCCAGCCGGCCAATGGCCACCGATACCCCCAGTCCGGTCGCGCGGATGCGCGTCGGCAGGATCTCGGAGGATACGACGTAGGCCGAGATATAGCCCCAAGTCACGCCGTACTGGATCAGGCAGTAGCCCAATACCATGCCGGGCAAGGTGTGCATCTCATAGATCACCAGGATCGCCAGCACGGTGAAGGTATAGCTGACCAGCAGCGAGGCGCGCCGTCCCCAGGCTTCGACCAGCAGCGCCGCGGTCAGTCCGCCCAGCAGCGCCGCGGCGTTGCCGTAGACATAGTAGAGCGGCATCTGGTGGGCATCGACCTTCATATACGGCAGGATCACCAGCGCCATCAGGGTCAGCACGCCATACACCACGGCCGCTTGCGAGAAGTTGAGGGCGCCCGCCAGCGCGCAGCGCGCGCGGTAAGCGCCGAACAGTTCACGCACATTGCTGAAGAAGGCCGGATGCTGGATCTGGACGGGCGTTTTCCGGTAGCGCTTGTGCGCCTGTTCGCGGTCGGCAACGGTACTGGCGGGGTGCGCTGTATGCGAGGCGATGTGCTCGACGATGGCCTCCGCTTCGGCTACCCGGCCTTGCTGCAGCAGCCAGCGCGGCGATTCCGGAATGGCCCGGCGGATCCAGAAGAATAGCAACGCCATCGTGGTGCCGAAACCGAAACCGACACGCCAGGAAATATCGGGCGACAGGTGGTTGAGCACGAAGTAAGAGATCGCTGCGGACACCAGTGCGCCGACCGGGAAGCCCGACAGGATCAGCGCGTCGGTCTTGCCGCGATGCCGCTGGGGAATGAATTCGCCCATGGTCGCGGTCACTGCCGAGTACTCGCCGCCGACGGCCAGCGCCGTCATTGCACGGAAGAACAGGAAGGAATCGTAGTTCCAGGACACCACGGTGGCGACGCTGAACAACGCATACCACAGCAGGGTAGCCAGAAACAGGCGCTTGCGGCCGTAGCGGTCGGCCAGGTAGCCGAAGGCGATCGCACCGACCAGCATGCCGAAGACCCAGACGCTGACAGCAAGCGATCCCTGTGCCGACGACAGATGCCATTGCGACTTCAGCACGCCGAATACGCTGCCGATGATATTGGTCTCGAACGAGTCCAGGGCCCAGCCCACGCCAAGCGCCGTGATCAGCAGCGTGTGGAAGCGGGTCCACGGCATGTGATCGAGCCGGGTCAAGGCATCGGTTTCCAAGGTTTGCTTAACATTCAAGCTAGGATTCACGTTAGGTTTCTCGAATCAGGAGTGGACTGCTGCGGGCGTGGTGAGCTCGCAGTCGAATTGGGGAAAGCGCGCCAGCGTGCCGATGAAGTTGCGGCCGCGCGCGCCATCGAATGCGTCGGTGACGATGCGGCGCCATTGCACGGGATCGACGCCGTGCGCGGCCGGATCGGTGTCGACGCCGAGCGTGGCGAGAAAGTCTTCGAGCTTGGCCGGTGCATGCGCCAGGTCGCCGAAGATCTCCGCGAGCGCCGCGTCGCAGTCGGCATCGACGCCCAGTGCCGCCTGCATCACGGCCGGCAGGCAGAACGAGCAGGCGATGCCGTGCGCAACGCCCAGGCTCAGCGTGATCGCGTAAGAGATGTTGTGGGCGAGCGCGGTGCGGGTATTCGAAAAGGCGAGCCCGGCACGTAGCGCGCCCAGCGCCATCGCGCTGCGCGCGTCCAGATCGGCTGGCGCCGCCACCACGCGCGGCAAGGCCTGCAGGATTTCGCGTGCGGCATGGATCGCGAGGCCGCGCGTGATCGGACTCGCATGCCGGTTCCAGATGCTTTCAAGGGCATGCGACAGTGCGTCCAGCCCGCTTGCGATGGTCGGCTGCGGCGGCAGGCCGACCACCAGGCGCGGATCGACCAAGACCGATTCCGGATACAGGTCCTCGCGCGACAAGGACAGCTTGCGGTCGTGCTGCGGATCCCATACGGTCGCCCAGCAGGTCACCTCGCTGCCGGTGCCGGAGGTGGTCGGCACCGCGATGATGGGCAGTGCGCGAACGACCCGCGGCCGGCCGTCGGCCAGGCTCGCCAGCATCGCGTCGAAGTCGCCGTGCTCGGCGGCCAGGACTTTCGCCGTATCCATCACCGAGCCGCCGCCGACCGCCACCAATACCTGCGGCACGACCGGCAGGGCGCTCAACTGGGCACAGGCTCGGCGCAGCATGGTGACGGACGGGTTGGGCTCAACCCCATCGATGCGGACCAGCGCCGGTCCGGCCAGGGCCTCGATACGATCGGCCAGTGTGGCAAAGGTGGGGTCCGGATAGGTCACCAGCGCGTAGCTGCGCGTACCGATCAGCTCGCCGATTTCGGCCAGCGTGTCGATACCGAAGCGCACCCGAACAGGGTTGTGGAAGTGCCATGCGTTCATGCCTGCTCGCCCTTGGCCAAGCGCGCTTCAATCGCGTCAATGACCGCCGGCAGATCGGCGGCGCTGTCGATCACGTAGTGGGCGCCGGTGCGCGCCAGACGCTCGCGTGCGGGCTGCACGCGAAGTTCGCGTTCGGGCTCGGAGAGTGCCTGCCATTGCTCGAGCGACAGGCCGACTTCGTTGCCGGTGGCGGCGATGCCCACGCTCCACATGCCGGCGGCCAAGCCGGCTTCGAGGCCGCTCGGGCTGTCGTCGACCACCACGCAGCTGCGCACATCGGGCGCGCGGAGCGCCAGCAGGTTGGCCAAACACATATCGGGCCAGGGGCGCCCGCGCGCCACGTCGCTCACCGTGCAGCAATGGTCGGGCTGGTAGCCGTGGCGCGCGGCGAGCGGCATCAGGTTGTTCATCACCTCGCGCGGATAGCCGGTGGTGCTGCCGATGCGGATGCCGCGCGCACGCAAAGCGGCGACCGTGTCGAGCGCGCCGGGGATCAGGTCGCTATAGCGGGCCACGTTGACCGCGTCGACACGCAGGAAAGCGGCATAGAGCGCATCGACGTTGCTGTCGGTCGAAGCGGTGCCGTGCTGGGCTTGCCAGCGTGCTTGAACCGCCGGCGCATGCAGGATCAGCACGATGTGTTCGCGCTTGGCGGCACCCATCGGGGCGCGCGCCTCGGCCTCGGTGATCGGTACCCCGGCTTCTTCGAAAGCCTGGCGGAAGGCGGCGACCGGCGCGATGCAGCCGAAGTCGAGGACCGTGCCGGCCCAATCGAAAATCACGGTCGTGACTGGACCGCAGTAGCTGCGGCGATACAAATGCGAAACCGGAGCGGCAGGGCGCTTCATGTATGAACCTCGGATGTAACTACGATGACAGAGAGATGACCGCGAGGTTAAAGCGCGTGTGTGACGCTGTTGTGATCTAAATTACCGTTTATAATGCATGGATCCATCGAAAATTTCGTTGGATAGGCTGTCGACGGTCCCCGGGCGTTGACTTTGGACTCGTCCCCTGAACCCGCCCCTGAATCTCTTACTCGCCGCCCCGATGACCTTGATCCAGATCCGTGCCTTTATCGCCGTCGTCCAGCACGGCGGCTTCACCGCGGCGGCCCGCGCGCTCGGCATCAGCCAGACCACCATCACCTCGCAGATTCATGCGCTCGAGGAGGAGCATGGCGTCGAACTGTTCCATCGGCGCGGGCGACGGGTCGATCTGACCTCGGTCGGCCTGGATTTTCTGCCGCTCGCGCGCCAGATCCGCGGGCTGGAGAGCGATGCCCAATCGCTGCTGCATGACAGCGGCGCACTGGCCCACGGTTCGCTGAAGATCGGCGCGGTGGGGCCGTTTCATGTGACGGAAATGATCGAGGCCTACTATGCGATACATCCGCAGATACATTTGAACGTGACCTTGGGCAATTCCGAGACGGTGCTGCGCGACCTCGATCAATATGTCTGCGACGTCGGGGTGATCGCCAGCATGGCGGCCAATGAACGCTACTTCATGCTGCCCTATGCAAGTTATCCGGTGATTGCCTTCGTCCACGTCAATCACCCATTTGCACAGCGCGACGCGATCCAGTTGCATGAACTTTCGGGGCAGCCGCTATTGATGCGCGAGGCGGGTTCGACCACCCGGCGCGCGCTGGAGGACGCGTTACGGGAGCGCGGCACCGAAGTGCGTGCGTCGATGGTGATCGGCAGCCGTGAGGCCTTGCGTGAAGCCGTGGCTCGCGGCCTGGGCGTCGGCACGGTGTCGATTTCGGAATACTCGCCGGACGAGCGTTTGCGCCCGGTGCGCATCGAAGGCGATCCGGTGACCACGCATATCACCGTGTGTTGCCTGAAGGAGCGTAGAGCAAGCCGGCTGGTCGCGTCATTCTTCGACGCGGTAGCGCGCTGCCGGCCGCATGGGGGCATGGCGTCCTAGGGCCGGCGTCACCTGAAAAATACCAGGCGCGTCAGGAAGGTGTATTTCCCCTCGGATGCCATCAAGCCGATCAGTACGAGCAGTGCCAGCGGCGGCGTGAGTATCGCGTAGACCAGCGACATGCGCTCCCACAGCATATGCATGAAGACCGCGACGATCAGCCCGGCCTTCAGCAGCATCAGCGTAAGGATCAGAAACCAGCGCAGATACCCTTCGACGTGGAAATAGTCGACGAGATAGGACAGCGTGCTCAGGAAGAACAGCAAGGCCCAGATTTGCAGGTAGATCTTGATCGGATGTTGTTGCCCGGTATTGGTACTCATGACGAGCCTCACCAGAGATAGAACAGCGCGAAGATAAAGACCCAGACCAGATCGACGAAGTGCCAGTACAGGCCGGCGATCTCGACGATCTGATAGTTGCCGTTGGGATAGTGGCTGCTCGGTTCGTAGCGGCCTCGCAGCACGCGGGTCGCGATGGTCAGCAGGTAGATCACGCCTATCGACACGTGCGCGCCATGGAAGCCCGTGATCATGAAAAAGGACGAACCGAATTGCGCTGCGCCCAAAGGATTGCCCCAGGGACGTATGCCTTCATGGACGATGAGCTTGGTCCATTCGAACGCCTGCATGCTGACGAAAGACACGCCGAACAAGGCGGTAGCCAGCATCAATAGCGCGGTGCGCTTACGGTCGCGCCGATAGGCAAAGTTGACCGCCATCGCCATCGTCCCGCTGCTCGTGATGAGGATGAAGGTCATGATCGCGATCAACAGCAAGGGCACGTCGACGCTGCCGATCTTGAGCCCGAAGACCTTGCTCGGATCGGGCCAGGGCACGGTGGTCGAGATTCTGACCGTCATATAGCTGATCAGAAAGCAACTGAAAATAAAGGTGTCGCTGAGCAGGAAGATCCACATCATCGCTTTGCCCCAGGATACCTTGAAGGTTTCCTGGTCCGACGACCAGTCCTTGACGATACCGCGCAAGCCCACCGGCAATGGGAGCGGTTCCTTAACTGTGTGCGGCGCGGATGGATCCATGGACGTCTCCTTGCGGGGCTTAATTCACCGTGCGTACCCCGCACAAGGTTTGCGCGATTTCCGGTGTGATCCACAACATCGCGCTGAACAACACCAGCCAGACCAGCAAAATAAAATGCCAGTAGCGCGCGCATAGCGCGATGCCGCGCGCCGCGCGCGGTGTGCCGCGATAGCGCGGCGCCGTGGCGGAGCACCAGGCCAGCGCGATCAGGCCGCCGATCACATGCATGCCGTGCAAGCCGGTGAGCAGATAGAAAAAGCTATTGGATGGGTTGCTGGCGACCATTTCATTGAGCGCGATCAGTTGCTGCCATGCCCAAAGTTGCCCGATGACGAAGGCTATCCCGCACACGCCGCTCGCGAGCAGACTGAGATTGCGTTCGCGTCGCTGCAGGCGTCGCTCGACGGCCGCCGCGTGCTGGAGCGCGACGCTGCCGAGTATCAGCACGCCGGTATTGAGCCACAGTTGCGATGGCAGCGCCAAGGGGCGCCAGTCACCGTCGCTCATGCGTATGACGTAGGCGAACAGCAGCAGGGTGAACAGGACGGACAGCACCATGATCAAGAACCACAAGCCGATGTTGGCGGCCGCCGTCGGCGTGCGGCCGCGTCCCGGCATGCCGGTATCGCCGTCGCCGGCGCGGCGCATCACGGGCGCGGTTTTCATGTCTTCACTCCTTCGGCGGCAGGCACCGCCGCGCCAGGCTCTTCGATATCGAACGCGGGATTGGCGGGCGCATTCTGCGGGATGAAATCTTCAGGCGCGCCCGGCACGTTATAGGCATAGGCCCAGCGATGCACGACCGGCAAGGTCGCGCCCCAGTTGCCGTGATGCGGCGGCGTGTCGTGGGTCTGCCATTCGAGCGAGGCAGCGCGCCACGGATTGGGGCCCGCTTGCCGGCCCTTGAAGTAGCTCCAGACCAGATTGAATAAAAACACGGCTTGCGCCGCACCGACCACGAATGCGACCACGCTGATGTCGGCGTTCAGCGTTTGCGCCGAACCCGGGATGAATTGGTAGTTGTCGTACGCGTAATAGCGCCGCGGCATGCCTAGAAAGCCCAAGTAGTGCATGGGGAAATAAATCGCGTAGGTGCCGAGGAAGGTGACCCAGAAATGAAATTTTCCCATGCCGTCGTGCAGCATCTTGCCGGTGACCTTCGGGTACCAGTGATACAGTCCGCCGAAGATCACGAGTATCGGCGAGACGCCCATCACCATATGGAAATGGGCGACGACGAAATAGGTGTTGGACAGCGGGACATCGACGATCACGTTACCGAGAAACAAACCCGTCAGGCCGCCGATTATGAACGTGAAGATAAAGCCGATCGCGAACAGCATCGGCACCGTGAGGTGGATGTCGCCGCGCCACAGCGTCAATATCCAGTTGTAGACCTTGATCGCGGTCGGCACGGCGATGATCAGCGTGGTGGTGGCGAAGAAAAAGCCGAAATACGGATTCATGCCGCTGACGAACATATGGTGCGCCCAGACCACAAGACTGAGCGCGCCGATCGCGACGATGGCCCAGACCATGTTGCGGTAGCCGAAAACACTCTTGCGCGCATGCACGCTGACCAGATCCGAGACGATACCGAACGCCGGCAGTGCGACGATATAGACCTCGGGATGGCCGAAGAACCAGAACAGGTGCTGAAACAACAGCGGGCTGCCGCCGTTATGATTGAGCAACGTGCCCATCGACACCACCGACGGCATGAAGAAGCTCGTATGCAGGAGCCGGTCGAGCAGCATCATGATGGCGGAGACGAGCAGCGCCGGGAAGGCCAGCAAAGCGAGTATGGTCGCGACAAAAATGCCCCACACCGTGAGCGGCATGCGCATCATCGTCATGCCCTCGGTACGCGCCTGCAACACCGTGACGACATAGTTCAAACCGCCCATCGTGGTCGCGACGATGAAAATCGCGAGCGACACGAGCATCAGCACGATGCCCCAATCGGTGCCCGGCGTACCGGGCAGGATCGCCTGCGGCGGGTAGAGCGTCCAGCCGGCGCCGGTCGGCCCGCCGGGTACGAAGAAGCTCGCCAACAGCACCCATACCGAAAGCTGATACACCCAGTAACTCAGCATATTCATGTAGGGAAACACCATGTCGCGCGCGCCGACCATCAGCGGGATCAGGTAGTTGCCGAAGCCGCCGAGAAATAGCGCGGTCAGTAGATAGATCACCATGATCATGCCGTGCATGGTGACGAACTGGTAATAGTGATTGGCGTCGATCGAGGCGAAGCGCCCGGGGAAGCCGAGCTGCAAACGCATCAGGTTGGACAGCACCAGCCCGACCAAACCGACCGCGATCGCGGTCGATCCATACTGGATTGCGATCACCTTGTGGTCCTGGCACCAAACGTATTTGCCGAGCCAGGTCTTGGGTTCGTAAAGCGGCGACAGGTTTGCGTACATGGTCACCCTCCTGATTGCTGCGCCGTGGTCGCGGGTTGTGCCGTGCCCGCGTCGGATTTGATATAGGCGACCAGAGCCGCGAGTTCCTGATCGGTCAGCGCGATCGGCGGCATGATGGGCGGATAGCCTTTGATCGCGCGCGCGGTCGGGTTGCGGATGAAGTTTTGCAGATAAGCTTCATCGACGCGTACGGTCGAACCGTCGGCCATGGTTTCGTTCTTGCCGAACAATCCTTTCCAGGTCGGCCCGACGCCTGGACTGCCGTCGACCGAATGGCAGGCGACGCAGCCCTTGGCTTGCGCCAGCAGCTTGCCTTGCCGGGCGAGTTCATCGCCGCCCCCGGCGGTTTTTTGCTGGGTTTGCGCGAAGGTCGGCTGTTGCTTGAGCCAGGCGGCGAACGCGGCGGGATCCTCGACCACGATGGTGCCGCGCATATTGGAATGGCCCACGCCGCACAATTGCGCGCACATCACTTCATAGCGGCCGGCCTTGGTCGGCGTAAACCAGAAACTCGTGATCATGCCGGGCACCAGATTCATGCGTGCGCGGAACTCGGGCACGAAAAAGTCATGCAGTACGTCACGCGAACGCAACAGCATCTTGACCGGCTGGTTCAGCGGCAGGTGCAGCTCGTTGTTGTCGATCAGGATATTGCTCTGGCCGTCAGGGTCGGCCGGATCGATGCCGAATGGGTTGTCCGCGCTGATAAAGTGCGGGTCGGTCGGCCCAAGCTTGCCGTTCTGTCCGGGGAAGCGGAAGCGCCATTGCCACTGTTGGCCCAGGGCCTCGACCGTCAGCGCATTGCGTGGCGAGTCGAGATATTTGGCATAGACCACGAGGCCCGGCGCGAGCAGCAGCGCGATCGCGACCGCGGTACCCCAGATCAGCCATTTTTCGAGCTTGCTGTTGTCCGGCTCGTAGGCCGCGCGCCGGCCTTTGCGGTGGCGGTAGCGAAACACCACATAGGCCAGGAATAGATTGAGGCCGACAAAGAAAACACCGGTGACAACCAGCGTGATCGTGAGCATGTCGTCCATCGACTGCCAGTTGGACGCGAGCGGCGTTAGCCACCAGGGACTCAGGAATTGAAACAATACCGCGGCGACAGTGATGAGAAACAGTGCAATGGCCAATGCCATGATCGCCCCGCATCTTGGTTGAGTGCCTTGGCCCCGCTGCTGCACGTGTGAATGAGGGGCGCCGGCACGACTTGTGCACCGAGTTGTATCAAGACTAGTCTTTCGCACCACGCTACGCAAGCGGGGCTGGCACCATATGCATGAAAATGCCGGCGCCGCCGGAATCCGCCAGACCGGGCGGGATTCTCTAGAGGGAGAATGGGGCTGGCCATTCGATTTATGCTGCGGCGCAGTATTAATGCCCCCCGGCATGCGCCACACGCCCGTCGTCAAGGGCACAGGCGGTATCGGCAATCTCGTCTTATTTCACTTTCCTATCAGACGGCCCCCTCAAGACCTCGGCAAAATGACCGTTATCCTAGTGGTTGGGGGCGCCGTCCCCGATTCTCCTTCGGGCTGCCGCCACTTGGATAACCTGACCCCTCTTCCCGAAACGCTATTTGCCGATCGCTTACGCATAATTGTCGACACCGTGCAGCATAACGAGCGCACGCTGCGCCGCTTTCAGGACGTGGAGTTGCGCCTGATCGGCGCGCAGGATTTCGCGTCCTTTCTCGACACGCTATTTGTCTATTTACCTAAGGAATTCGCGCTGGCAACGGTGTGCGTGTGGCTCGACGACCGTGTGCCGATGCAGCGCGATTTGCTGGAACCCATTGCACGATTTGCGCCGGACGGGTGCAATCTGAGATCCATGCGTGAGGGCGGCGTGGCGGCGTCGCGACTATGCGCAGCAGGCCAGCCGTGGCTTGGGCGGGTGCGCGAGATGGACGAGGCGGCGCGCGCGGCGTTTTTTGACGACGTGGCCTTGCCTGCCAGCGCGATCGTGCTGCCGTTGGCCGCGGACGGCAAAACTTCAGGCTATCTGTGCCTCGGCAGCCACGATGCCGAGCGCTTTGCCGACGGTATGGCGACCGATATTCTCGAACGCTTCGCGCGCGTCGTCACCGCCAGTCTCGACAACGTCGCGCATCGGGAGCAACTCAAGCAGCTCGGCATGACCGATCCGCTCACCGGACTTTCCAATCGCCGCTATTTCGACGAGCGCTTGCGCGAGGAAATCCTGCGGGCGGCGCGTTACTCCGTGGCGGTCGCGTGCATGTTTATCGACGTCGACCACTTCAAGCGGGTCAACGACAGGTACGGCCATCAGACCGGCGACCGCGTGCTCGCGGCGGTGGCTGCCTGTGTACGCCGGCAGATGCGTCTGGGCGACACGCTGGCACGCTATGGCGGCGAAGAATTCGCCGCGCTGGTGCAGGGGGATTGCTCCGAGGCGTTGATCGCGGCGGAACGTGTGCGCCAGGCCATTGAACTGATCGATATTCAGGACGAGAACGGCGAGCGCATCGCGTTGACCGTATCGATCGGTGTGGCCGCGCGCGTCATCGGCGGTGGCACGCTCAACGCGACCGAACTTGGACAGTCTTTGATGGATGCGGCCGATCGAGCCATGTATCAGGCCAAGCACAAGGGCCGCAACCGTGTCGAAGTGTTTGCTGCCTGCGACGGCGTTCAGTCCGCCTTCACGCCTTCGACCTGAATCTCCAGCCTTGTCGCCATCTTGAAGCCGTAGGATGCGCCGTAGTTCACGCCATAGTCGGCACGATTGAACTCGGCTTTCGCGTCAGCGCCGCACACTTCACGCTTGATCATCGGGTTCAGCATGCATTTGAACGAATCGATCTGCAGGTTCAGCGGCTTCGTCACGCCGTGCAGCGTGAACGTGCCTATCACCTCGACAGGCTTGTCGCCTTCAAAGCGCATCGACGTACCTTTGTAAGTCGCGGTCGGGAACTTGTCGACGTCCAGCATCTCGGCCGAGCGTATGTTCTTGTCGAGCGCGGCGTTACCGATGTCGATCGACGACGCGTCGATGGTCACGTCGACAGTGCCGGTCTTCGCAGCCTGGTCGATCACGACGGTGCCACTCGACTTCGTAAACTTGCCGCGCCAGACCGACAGGCCGTCGAAGTGATCCGTCTCGAAGCTCGGATATGTGTGAGTCGGATCGAGCACGTAGGTCGTGCTGGCCGCGAAGGCCGGCGTGGCGATTGCGGCGGCGAGCGCAGCGGCGAGTAAGGTGGTTTTCATGCGGTATCTCCTTGGTGATGTATAGCGGAATCGTTATTTACCTGCGGTAGCAATGTGTAATTTTATTTGCGCGCGACCGGCAACGGGGCTTACCGTTCGCCGATTTCTGGCAGTTTTCCTTTTCCATTGAACTTGCCTAGCTGGTAGTCCCTGATGGCTTCGGTAATTTCAGCTCGGGTATTCATCACGAACGGGCCGTGGGAGACGACCGGTTCGCCGATAGGCTCGGCATGGGCAAACAGCAGTACGGCATCCTCGGCGGCGTGCACGGCCACGTGATCACCGTCGTCCTTGAGTTCAATCAGATGCCAGGGTTCTACCGGCACGTTGCCTATGTTCACACGGCCACGGGCCACGTACAGAAATACGCTACGCCCCTTGGGTGCGGGCAGTTCCGCTTGGGCACCGGCAACAAGACGCACGCTGGACATGAATATGCCGGTCAAGGAGTGAATCGGGCCTGCGTGACCCTCGAACGACCCGGCCACCAGATTGAGTGTTCCGTGTCCTCCAGCGATCGGTATGGCGGGAATATTCCCTGCCTGTACCCCGGAGTAGCCCGGCGGGCTCATCTTCAACCTGGATGGCAGGTTTACCCAAAGCTGCAGGATTTCCAGCGGACCTCCCGATTGCTTGAACGACTCAGGCGAGACCTCGGCATGAATCAGCCCGGAACCGGCAGTCATCCATTGCACACCGCCGGCCTCGATGACGCTCTCGTGGCCGCCGGTATCGTAGTGAGCCAGGTTGCCCTCGAGAATAAAGGTGACCGTCTCGAACCCGCGATGCGGATGCGGGCCGAACGGCAGGCCATGGTTGCTCGGTGCATAGACCTGCGGGCCGTGATGGTTAAGGAATAGAAATGGGTCCACCTGATCCACCTTGGGGCCGGGAACGGGCCGCCGTGTGGTGAGGTCATTGATGTCATCTCGATACGCCGCGTGCTGCGCGGCAACGGTACGGAAGGCCATGGCTGATTACCTGATATGCAAAGCGATGATACGCAGACTACGAATAGCGGCCAGCCCTGAAAGCTCGGCAGCTATATAGGGGGTACACTTTATGTTTGCAAAACGTTATACACAAGCTAGTATTTTGCAAAACATTCGTTCTCGAATTGGAAACGATGAAACCGACTCTCGAAGAACTCAATGCCTTGGTGCAGGTTGTGGATGGCGGAAGCGTTACAGCGGCCGCGGGCCGGCTGCGCGTGGCCAAGTCCGTGATCAGCAAACGCGTGGCCAACTTGGAGGCCAAGCTCGCGGTCAGCTTGCTGCATCGCTCGGGGCGTCGAATGATTCCCAACGATGCCGGTTTGTTGGTCTACGAGAGGGCAAAAGTCGTGCTGCCGCAAGTGGATGCGCTGGTTGAAGAGGTTGGCGTGCGTGCCGGGTTGCTGCGCGGCCCGATCCACGTCAGTGCGCCCATGAGCTTTGGCATCCGCTACCTGAGCCCCATCGTCAGCAAATTCATGCTGATGCATCCTCAGGTCGACGTCAGGCTGGATCTGGACGATCGCTACGTGGATATAGGCGCACGCGGCTACGACTTGGCGATTCGCATTGGGCGCCTGGAAGACAGCGCTTTAAAGGCCCGGCGGATCGCCATCAGCCGGCGTGGCATCTATGGCAGCGCGGCCTACCTGCAGCGGGAAGGCCTGCCACGCACGCTGGATGATCTGGGTCGCCACGCCTGCCTTGCGTATGCCAATGTGACATCCGGGCACATCTGGCAATTCGAGCACGCGCGCAGCCATGAGATCCGCTCTCTGACCCTGCCTCCGCGCTTTGTGTCCAACAGCGGTGAGGCGCTGCGCGATGCGGCAGTCGAGGGTCTCGGGCTGGTGGCGCTACCAGCCTTTCTGGTAAACGACGAGGTGCGCTCGGCAAGGCTGGTCGAAGTGAAGTTGCAGGGCTGGCTGATGGCGCCGGACACGATCCAGGCAGTGTTCTCTCAATCCGTCGCGTTACCCGCTCGCATGAGGGCGTTCATCGAACACATCGCTGCCGCCCTGTCGCCTCCGTTGCCGTGGGAATAGAAGCTACGATCGTGTTCGCGGGGCTACCAGGCGAGATTGATTTAGGCGGTCAATGCGCACCCTCTCCGTTGAGCGGACCGACTAAAATATAATCATGGTCGGGATCACCACGAAGGCTGCGAAGGGCGCGTCAATTGCTGCGGCGATGCTCGGAATGATCGATCTGATCGATATCTTGATTTCGCTATACTCCTCGTTTCCCCCAAGCGACTGACGCACATCGGTCTGCGGATGTCCCGGGTGTGAGCGGAACTCTCTCGATACAGCGTGAGGTGTAAACCAAAATTCCGGCGGCTGCGCGCCGCGGAAAAGATTTTCCCAGCGTACGAATGATCTGGATCAGGTGTTCGCGAGAGCGCCTTTTCGGCGGAGAGACTAATGAAAAATGGAAAGCCTAAACGCACTCGTCAAGAGGCCGAGCGCCTTTTCGAAGGACTGCCTCATGCGAGCGTCAGATCGACGAGCCGTCCCACGAATCCGTTCGAAAAAGGGGTGTTCGAAGAGGTCGAGCGCATCGATGAAGAATCCAAACTTTGGAAAGACAACCTCGTTACGCTGCCCGTAGCGGTCGAATTGCCTGCTGGCTATGCGTCCGTGTCCCATGTGCGCGAAGCCATGGAGCGGGCATGGCGCGTGAAGTGGGTGCGCGAAGGCAAGGACGAGGTCGTTGCCGAATTTCCTGAAGGATGGTCAGCAGTGCGACCTGAGAGTGGCCCCATAGAGTTGCGTGACGCGACTGGTGCGGTCCGCGCCTTATATGGCTGGGCCGAGGATGCCGAACTTCGAATTCTGCCGAGGTATCTGGTGGAGTCGCAGGCGAACAGCTCGAGCGGTCTCGGCAGTTTGCTTGTCCGTGACCGCGAGAACGGCCAGATTCTTGAGAGGTCGTCGATCTGGTCTGCACAGACAGGCACGAATCATCCGGACTGGACGAGACTGTCTGCGTGGCTTGACAAGCAGTATCCGCGTCATCGCGATCCGCTGCGCCTTTGGACGGATTGCGAATACAACTTTAGTTGACTGATCGCAGCGAGGTCGCGCTAGTCGTCGCTTGGTATATCGAACTGCGTCAGGCAACTGGGACATTTGACGGAGTGGAATTTGCCCTGTGCCGGCAACACGACCAGCGGTTGCTCCCCGCCGGCTAGATAGCAGATTGGACAGGGAGACGCCTCGTGCGGCCGCAGACGGTGCCATCGGTCGACGAAGCGCTCAATGTCGCGGGCTGGCGTGTTGATGGCTTCCAGATGATCCAGCAGCACGTGAAACAGAGGGGGGTTCTGCATCGCGGTCTCCTAATTCTTCTTTCTGATCCTAGCACGGTCGATTGTGGCGCCCCAAAGACGCAAAGCAAATCCATGGTCCCCCCCATTTTTGCAACACTGATTTTTGATGTTGTGGTTGGCTTGCGTAAATCTATCTTCAGCGGTCGCAAAACCAGGTAGGTGAACTTCGGTAAAGCGTATGGCGAAATTGGGTACTTAGGCAGGCATGGTGCTCGCTTCCGCATCGAAGGTGGTGTGACGGGTTGCCAGCGCCCACGCGGTACGCGCCAGCTTGTTCGCCAGCGCGCAGGCCACCACGTTGGAGTGTCGTCGTGTGAGCATCGCGCGCACCCAGTCGGCAAGCCGACCGCTTTGCCGCTCAAGCCGCCGCATGTAGGCGCGGGCACACTGGACCAACAAGCGCCGGAGGTTCTTGTCGCCGCGCTTGCTAATACCTAGCAGATTGGCGCGGCCGCCGGTACTGTACTGGCGCGGCACCAAGCCGATCGAGGCGGCAAAGTCGCGGCTACAGCCGTATTGCTTGCCGTCGCCCATCTCGCTGGCTAGCACGCTGGCTGTAATGGGGCCGACACCGGGAATGGACAACAGACGCTGGCCGAGATCGTCGTCCGCGAGTTGGCGGGCCATCTCTTTGTCGATTTCGCCAATTTGCTCGCTGAGGTACTTGAAGTGAGCGTGGAGGCGTTCGAGGATCGCGATCAGGCGCGGCGGTAGTGGATGTTCGGCGAGTACGGCCGGCAAACGCGTGATGACAGCGTGGCCGACCGGCAGGCTGATGCCGAACTCCAGTAGGAAACCATGTATCTGATTGATGGCTTTGGTGCGGTCACGCACCAGAGACTCACGAACGCGGTGCAGGGCCGACCAGGTTTGTTGAGATTCTGTCTTTGGCGTGACGAACCGCATGGAGGGGCGCGATGCCGCCTCGCAGATCGCCTCGGCGTCCACGAAGTCGTTCTTGTTGCTCTTGACGAAGGGCCGCACGAACTGCGGTGAGATAAGCTTGACCTGGTGCCCGAACCCGGTCAGTTGGCGGGCCATGTAATGGGCGCCGGCGCAGGCTTCCATGACCAGCGTACAGGCGTGAAACGTGGCGAAAAATTCGATGAGTTGCTTGCGGCTCACCTTCTTGCGGAACACGGCTTTGCCGTACTGATCCTGGCCGTGGAGATGAAACGAGTGTTTGCCTAGGTCGATTCCAACCAGCGTCACGTTTTGCAGGATGGCCTCCAAAAACAAACACCCTACAGCGTAACTCGCGTGTAGGGTGGGAGTGACCTTCTCATTAAGCCCGTAAGGCATACACCTGACGGGCTTCATATATTGGTTGCGGGGATAGGATTTGAACCTATGACCTTCGGGTTATGAGCCCGACGAGCTGCCAGACTGCTCCACCCCGCGGCGCGAAGTGTACTGGCAATGCCTATTCCGGTCAACAAAACTTTCTGACGCCGCGCGTTGCTGGGAGGCTGTCTGGTCCCCCTGACAGGAATCGAACCTGTATCTAGCGCTTAGGAGGCACTTGTTCTATCCATTGAACTACAGGGAGGCGACCATGACCCGATGCGCAACCGCACCGGGCCTCAGAGTATAACAAAAGCGCCGCCCAATGCCAGAGTGTGCAGGTTCCGGGCACCCGGCCGGCGTCGGCTTGCGGGTCGGCCGCTCGACAGCGCGAGCCGCGAGCGGCCGACCCGGTACAATAGCCGTTTTACTCGTACTTGGCCGCCATGTCGCTGTTTTCCATCTCCAACGCGCAACTCGCGTTCGGCCACGTCGCGCTGCTGGACCATGCCGACTTTTCCATCGAAGCCGGTGAGCGGGTCGGTTTGATCGGCCGCAACGGCGCCGGCAAGTCCTCGCTGCTGCAAATCGTCGCGGGCCTGTCCCGTGCCGACGACGGGCTGATCACGCGCCAGCAGTCGCTGACGACCGTCTACGTGCCGCAGGAACCCGAGTTTGATCCCGACGTCACGGTGTTCGATGCGGTGGCCGCGGGCCTGACCGAAGTCGGGGCGCTGGTCGACGAATACGAAGCCGTGGTGCACGAACTGGCCGACGACTCCGCCGGAGAGCGGCACGACGCCTTGCTCGCACGCCTGAACACGCTGCAATCGGCGCTCGATACCAGCGACGGCTGGAACTGGCGCACGCGCGTCTCGACCACGCTGCAGCAGATCGGTCTGGACGGCGACGCGCGTCTGGGTGCGCTGTCGGGCGGGATGCAAAAGCGCGTGGCCCTGGCCCGTGCGCTGGTGGTGCAGCCCGACGTGCTGCTGCTGGACGAACCGACCAACCACCTGGACTTCGAAGCGATCCGCTGGCTCGAAACCTTGCTGACCGGCTTGCGAAGCAGCGTGCTCTTCATCACCCACGACCGGACTTTCCTGGACAAGGTGGCGACGCGCATCGTCGAACTCGATCGCGGTCGTCTGCTGTCCTACCCCGGCAATTTCTCGGCCTACCAGACGCGCAAGGCGCAGCAACTCGAGATCGAGAAGGTCGAAAACGAAAAATTCGACAAGCTGCTGGCCCAGGAAGAAGTGTGGATACGCAAGGGTGTCGAGGCGCGCCGCACGCGCAGCGTGAGCCGCATCGAACGTTTGAAGACGATGCGCAACGAGCGCGCCGAGCGCCGCAACGTGCAGGGCAACGTCAAACTCGATGTCAGCCAGGCCGACAAATCGGGCAAGATCGTGGCCGAGCTGATAGACGTCAGCAAGCAATACGGTGCGCGCAAGGTGGTCGACGGCTTCTCGGCCACGCTGATGCGCGGCGACAAGATCGGCCTGATCGGACCCAACGGCGCCGGCAAGACCACGATGCTCAAGCTGATACTCGGCGCACTGACGCCGGACGCTGGCAAGGTGCGCGGCGGGACGAATATGCAGGTCGCGTATTTCGACCAGATGCGCGCGCAGCTCGATCCCGAGCGCAATCTGGCGGACACCATCAGTCCCGGCAGCGATTGGGTCGAGATCAACGGTGCGCGCAAGCACGTGATGAGCTACCTGGGCGATTTCCTGTTCTCGCCCGAGCGCGCACGTTCGCCGGTCAAGTCGCTGTCCGGCGGCGAGCGCAACCGCTTGCTGCTGGCGCGGCTCTTCGCGCGGCCGGCCAATGTGCTGGTGCTGGACGAGCCGACCAACGACCTCGACATTCCGACGCTCGAATTGCTGGAAGAATTGCTCACCGAATACGACGGCACCGTGTTGCTGGTCAGCCATGACCGAGCCTTTCTCGATAACGTCGTGACTTCGGTGATTGCGGCCGAGGGTGATGGCCGCTGGCGCGAATATGTCGGCGGCTTCTCCGATTGGCAGCTGCAGTCGGCCCGCGCGGACGATATTCAGCGCGCGGCGCAAGACGCGGAGCGTGCGACCCAGAAGGATGGCACGAAGGACGCTGGGAAAGAACCGCAGAAAGATGCCAACAAACGCGTCCAGGGCCGCGCCCAAAAGCTCGGCTTCAAGGAACAGCGCGAACTGGAAGCGCTGCCGGGGCAGATCGCCGCGCTCGAAGCCGACCAGAAGGCGATTTCCGCCCAACTCGAGGACGGCACGATTTTCGCCCGGGATGCGCAGGAGGGCGCCCGCTTGACCGCGCGCTACGCCGAGATCGACGAAGCGTTGCTGGTCGCGCTCGAACGCTGGGAAGCGCTGGAAGCCAAAACCGGCGGTGGCGCCTGACGGCTTGTTCCGCGCTCCTATCCAGTTGACAAGCTGGTCGACCGGCTTACCTGCTGCCCGGATTCATTCCATGGTTAAAATGACTGGGTACAATGCCTGAGCTTCAAGCCGGGCGCAGGTCCAAGAGGCCCCCGATGTTTGTTCGGCCGCACCGCCCGTCAGGGCGGCAGCGGTTTTTGCCTAGAAAGCCTAATGTCGAAGAAACAGAGTACGCCCGCTTACAGCGAGGCATCGATCAAGGTCCTGAAAGGACTCGAACCGGTCAAGCAGCGGCCGGGTATGTACACGCGTACGGAAAATCCGCTGCATATCATCCAGGAAGTCATCGACAACGCGTCCGATGAGGCGTTGGGCGGTTACGGCCGGCAGATCGTGGTGACGCTGCATGCCGATGGCGCGGTCAGTGTCGAGGACGACGGCCGTGGCATCCCGTTCGGTCTGCATCCGGAAGAGGGGGTGCCGGTCGTCGAAATCGTCTTCACCCGGCTGCATGCGGGCGGCAAATTCGATAAGGCGGCGGGCGGCGCGTACACCTTCTCGGGCGGCCTGCACGGGGTCGGCGTGTCGGTCACCAATGCCCTGTCGCTCCAGCTCGACGTGACCGTCTGGCGCGACGGCAAGATGGCGCAGCTCGGTTTTGCGCATGGCGACGTGGCGCGTGCGCTGACCGTGGAAGCGGCCGCGCGCGGCGACAAGAAATCCGGTACGCGCGTGACCGCGCGGCCCGATCCCAAGTATTTCGATTCGCCCAACCTGCCGCTGGGCGAACTGCAGCGCCTGCTGCGCTCGAAGGCGGTGCTGCTGCCCGGCGTCGAAGTGGTGCTGC
>OUWB010388178.1_pt1 | contig 32632 bp, 30 predicted proteins | sample 1779821 | NCBI WGS metagenome assembly OUWB01 (sample SAMEA3914806, study PRJEB12502) | metagenome | biome: forest; material: soil | place: Canada | collected 2011-08-03 | depth 0.1 m
CCCGCGCCGGTGAAGGTCCTGGAGCCGGCGATCGCCGAGCCCGATCCGCACGAGATCGCCGCTCCGCCCGAAAAGCCCAAGCGCGGCTGGTGGCGCAAGTAAGATCAAGGGCCGGGTTGTTCGCAACCCGGCCTTTTTCTTTCCTGATGACGAAGAAGAATTTAACCACGAAAAACACGAAAAAAGACGAAAAGACACGAAAAGTTGGAGCATCACGACCGTCCGCGCGAAGCGCCTTCATTTTGGACGGCGCTTCGCGCGGGCGGAACCAACCGCCTGAACTTTCGTGCCTTTTCGTCCTTTTTCGTGCTTTTCGTGGCAAAAAATCTTTCGATCCACCATCTTGCGGTAGTCGACGGTTCCATGTTTCAACACCGCCTTAGATTTGTCACGCTTGGCCTCTAACCCTTTATCGCCCCAAGCCGGTACTGCCCGCGATCATGAGCCTTCTCCCGCCCCGCCTCCGCCCGACACGTAAAACGCTTCTCCGCGCCGGCTTTGCCTGCATCGCCGCGGCGATGACCGCGCTCGCGCCGGTCGCGGCGACCGCCCAGGACGACGATGCCAATTCCCAGTCCGTCATCCGCGACACCGAGGTCGAAGCCTTTCTCAAGACCAATACCCGTCCGGTGCTGGCGGCGGCCGGGCTCGATCCCGACAAGGTCCACTACCTGATCATCGCCTCGGACGAACTCAACGCCTTTTCGACCTTCCACCTGATCATCGGCATCAATACCGGCCTGATCATGGCCGCCGACAATCCCAACCAGTTGTTCGGCGTCGTCGCCCACGAGACCGGACACCTGAGTGGCGGCCACATGATGCGCACCGACGAGATCGAGGCGGCCGGCCGAGCGCCCATGGCCATTTCGCTGGGCCTCGGCATCATCGCCCTGCTGGCGCGCGCCCCCGAGGTCGGCGCCGGCCTGATGGCGTCGTCGCCCGGCTTCGGCGAGCTCAACGAACTGCACTACATGCAGACCGAGGAATCGGCCGCCGACGTCGCCGGCGTCAAGGCGATGGAAAAGGCCGGCATGTCGGGCAAGGGGCTGGAGGAATTTCTCTACAAGTTCCGCGACGTCGAAACCTTCAGCCACGCCGAGCAGTACAAGTTCTTCCAGACCCATCCCCTGTCGCGCGAACGCATCGAGGCGCTGGACGCTTTCGTCAAGAAGCAGCCGCACTACAATACCCCCGACGACCCCAAGGTCATCGAACAGTTCAGCATCATCAAGGCCAAGCTGATCGGCTTCATGGCCGACCCGATCAAGACCTACCAGCTCTATCCGGAAACCGACACATCGTATGCCGCGCGCTATGCCCGCGCCATCGCCACCTACAAGGGCGGGCAATGGGACGACGCCCTGGCCAAGGTCGACGACCTGATCAAGGAGCAGCCCGACAATCCCTATCTGTGGGAGTTGAAAGGCCAGATTTATTTCGAAACCGGCCGTCCCAAGCTGGCCAAGCCGGCGCACGAAAAGTCCGTCGCGCTGATGCCCGACGCCGCCCTGTTGCAGCTTAACCTCGGCCAGACCCTGATCGCAATCGGCGACAAGGACGACCTCAATGAGGCCGTCGCCCACCTGCAGCAGTCGGTGAAGTCCGAGGACGACGACAGCTTTGCCTGGCAGCAACTGGCCCAGGCCTATGACGGGCTGGGCGACGCCGGCAATGCCCGCCTGGCGACCGCCGAGGCGCAGTTCTACGACGAGGACTATGACGCCGCGCGCACCTCGGCCGTCTGGTCGCAGAAATATTTCAAGCCGGATTCACCCGAGTTCCGCCGCGCCCGCGACATCGTCATGGCAACCTCGTCCGAACTGGGCGTGCCGGTGGTCGAAGGCGAAACCCGCCGCAAGCGCCCGCAATCCTGACTCGCCCCTGGCATAATTCTTATTTTTCGGAAATCACATTGACCGACCCCGACACGCCGGCCCCGCAGTCCCGACGCCCGTCCTGGCTGACCCAGGCCAATATCACCACCGGCCTGGCGCTGGCCGCCGTGATCCTGGCGGCTGTTCCCTATGTCGTGCCGCAGGTCGAGGCCTGGCAGGTGCGCAAAGGTCTGATGAGCCGGCCGGTCATCCTGCAGGAAACGTTCGACGCGCTGCAGGACCAAAAGACCAGCCAGGCGGCGCTCGACGCGACCGACGCCATCAAGGCGCACCGCGAGTCGATCTTCGACGATCCGGCCGATCCGGTGATCGGCAATCCCAACGGCAAGATCAAGGTGGTCGAATTCCTCGACTATATGTGCGCCTATTGCCGCGCCTACAGCCCCGGGATCAAGGACTTCCTGGCCAAAAATCCCGACGTCGAACTGATCGTCAAGGAATATCCGGTGGTCCATCCGCCCGATTCGGTCGCGTTGGCGCATATCGGCATGGCCGTGGCCAAGAGCGGGCATTACGAGGAAATTCACTATGCCCTGCTCGACAATGCCCTCAAGACCTCGGGCGATCTCGACGTCGTGCTTAAACAGCAAGGCCTCGATCCCGTCGCCGTATTCAACGCGGCGAAGGCCAAGGAAATCGAGCAGCACGTCGCCCAGACCATCAATCTCGGCTACGCTTTGAAAATCGCCGGCACCCCGACCTTCATCGTCGGCGACAAGGAGGTCCTGGCGCCGGACCTGGCGGCCGCCGTGGCGGCACAACGCAAGGCGGGATAAGGGGTTTGCCGGTCACGGGCCGGCTAAAATAACCCTATTGGGGAAAAGCTTCTTCGGTGGTACGCTGATACATTGGCGTTCCCTTTGGGAGGTGCCCCCATGAAGACCCTGTTCTTCCTTTGTATCCTGGCCCTGGCCGCCGTGTTGACGGTTGCGGCCAATGTCCTGCTGTCGCGATTGCTGGCGGGCTATACGCCCGATCCTCGCTGGGTCCTGCTGGCCATCGTCGTTATCCCACCGCTCTATTTCGTGCCGTCGATCATGGCCGCCAACAAGAGCCATCCCCACGGCACGGCGATCTTCCTCGTCAACCTGCTGCTGGGCTGGACCGTCGTCGGCTGGTTGGCCTGTCTGATCTGGGAAGCCAACGCGCCGGGCGCGCCGAAAACCTACCGGCCGCTGATCATGCCGCGGCGCCCGGCGACCCCGGCCGATCCGGCGCCCAGCACCACCGCCGAAGCCTCGGCGCGGGCGCTGGAAGCCCTGGTGGCGCAACGCTACAACGGCCAGATCACCGAGGCCGAATATCTCACCGGCCGGCAGATGATCATCGACCAATGGCGCCAGATGCCGCTTGTGGCGAGTTGAGGCTCCCGGTTGCGTTCAGATGGGTTTGAGGTACACTTCGCGCATGAAAATCTTGAGCCGCGAAGATATCGACCGAATGACCGACGCTGAAAAGCTCGACCTGATCGATGAGCTGTGGGACAGCCTTGAAGACCGGGCTTTTCCCCTGACGCCAGAGCAGATGGTGGAACTCGATCGTCGCATGGAAACGTTCGATGAGGATATTAAGTCCGCAATCACTTGGGATGAACTTGAGGCCAAACTCATCGCCCGCGAGGGTTGATGCTCAAAATCCATGTGACGCCTTTAGCCGAGGCGGAAATTGCGGACGCGCACGACTGGTATGAAACACGGAAGGCCGGTTTGGGCGCGCAATTCCGGAAAGAACTCCGGCACTATCTTGAACGTGTTGTACATAACCCGCATCATTTTCGAAGAATAAACGAAAGCCTTCGCTGCGCCTCCCTCAAAGGATTCCCGTACGGTATCCTCTTCCGCGTCCAAGATGATACAGTCTTTGTCGTCGGCTGTTTTCATTTCAGCCGAGACCCCGCCAAGCGGAGGAACCGCTAAATCAACCCCGCCAGCGGCGACGACGGATCGGCGTACAGCTTGCGCGGCATGCGCCCGGCGAGATAGGCCTCGCGCCCGGCGATGACGGCGTGCTTCATTGCCACGGCCATGCGAATCGGGTCCTTGGCCTCGGCGATCGCCGAATTCATCAGCACCGCGTCGCACCCCAGCTCCATCGCCTCGGCCGCTTCCGACGCCGTGCCGACGCCGGCATCGACCAGAACCGGCACCTTGGCGTTCTCGACGATGATGCGCAAGGTCACCGGGTTCTGAATGCCCAGGCCCGAACCGATCGGCGCGGCCAGCGGCATGATCGCCACCGCGCCGGCCTCTTCCAGCTTGCGCGCATAGACCGGGTCGTCGGAGCAATAGACCATGACGTCGAAGCCCTCCTTGACCAGCAGCTTCAGTGACCGCAGCGTCTCCTCCATATCGGGATAGAGCGTCTTGGGGTCGGACAGCACCTCGAGCTTGACGAGATCCCAGCCGCCGGCCTCTCGGGCCAACCGCAAGGTGCGCACGGCATCCTCGCCGGTATAGCAGCCGGCCGTATTGGGCAGATAGGTGAAGCGGTCGGGCCGCACATAGTCCATCAGCAGGGGCTGCTTGGGATCGGTCAGGTTGACGCGGCGGACGGCCACGGTGACGATTTCGGCGCCCGAGGCCTCGGCGGCGGCGGCGTTCTGGGCATAGTCCTTGTACTTGCCGGTGCCGACGATCAGTCGCGAGGTAAAGGTCCGCCCCGCCACAGTCCAGCTCTCGGGGGTTATCGCTTTCGCATCGTCCATCATCCGCCTCCTACAAAGGTTACAATCTCGAGTTGGTCGCCATCCATGAGTTGCGTCCCAAGATAGGCCGAGCGCGGCACGATCTCGTAGTTGCGCTCGATGGCCAGCTTGCGCCCGTCCAGGCCGATCTCATCGATCAGAGCCAGACAATTGCTCGCCGTAACCACGCGATCCTCGCCATTCAACCGGATTTTGACCATTTATCTGCCGAAAATTGTGCAAATACGCCCCTTTTCGGGCGCTTTTGCTTGTGAGCCCTATTGCGACGCGATACAAGACCGCCTCCGTACAGCCGCCCATTTCGGTCACATGTCGAAACCCATATATGTCCTCAACGGCCCCAACCTCAACCTCCTTGGGGTGCGTGAGCCGGAAATTTATGGTTCGGACACCCTGGCCGATATCGAGGCCCGCTGTAAGGCTTTGCTCGACACCCGGGGCTATGGTCTGGTTTTCCGCCAGTCCAACCACGAAGGCCAGTTGATCGACTGGATTCAGGAAGCCCGCACCGCAGCCAGTGCGCTCGTTCTCAATCCCGCCGGTTACGGACATACCTCGGTCGCCCTGCTCGACGCCCTGAAGGCGCTGAGCATTCCGATGGTCGAATGTCACCTGTCCAACCCGCAACAGCGCGAGCCGTTCCGGCATCACTCTTATGTGTCGCTGGCGGCCAAAGGGATAGTTGCAGGTTTCGGCGCATATGGCTATGAACTGGCACTTTCTGCGGCGCTGTCCGTGGTCGAGTCAAAGACCCGATAAGATTCAACCTGTTCCCTCTAGAGGGCTCACCGCAAGGTTTATCAATGACAACACTAAAAGGCGCCAACGACCCGATCGATCCCAAGCTTGTGCGCAAGCTCGCCGACATTCTGCGCGAGACCGAGCTGAGTGAGATCGAGGTCGAACAGGGCGATCTGAAGATTCGCGTGGCGCGCCAGCTGACCGCCGCGCCGGCCGTGTCTTACGTGGCCGCCCCGGCCGCGCCCACGCCCCAAATGTCGCCCATGTCGGTACCGGCGCCATCGCCGACCTCGGAAGCCGCCGCCGCGGCGCCGGCCGCCGGTGCGCCGCCCAAGGACGCCATCAAGTCGCCGATGGTCGGCACCGTCTATATGTCGCCGCAGCCCGGCGCGGCCGCCTTCATCAAGATCGGCGACAAGGTCAAGCAGGGCCAGACCCTGCTGATCATCGAAGCCATGAAGACCATGAACCCGATCCCGAGCCCGCGCGAAGGCGTGGTGGCGCAGATCCTGGTCAGCGATGCTCAGCCCGTCGAGTTCGGCGAGCCGCTGGTGGTGTTCGAGTAAGGGCCCGAATGAAGACCTTTGAAAAAATCCTGGTCGCGAACCGCGGGGAAATCGCCCTACGCGTCATCCGCGCCTGCAAGGAGATGGGCATTGCCACCGTCGCCGTGCACTCCGAAGCCGACGCTTCGGCCATGCACGTGCACCTGGCCGACGAATCGGTGTGCATCGGCCCGGCCGCGGCGTCCAAGTCCTATCTCAACATCCCCTCGATCATCGCCGCCGCCGAGATCACCGGCGCCCAGGCGATCCATCCGGGCTACGGCTTCCTGTCGGAAAACGCGCGCTTCGCCGAGATCGTCGGCGCGCACGGCATGACCTTCATCGGGCCCAAGCCCGAGCACATCCGCATGATGGGCGACAAGATCACCGCCAAGCAGGCCGCGCGTGACAGCGGCATCCCGGTCGTGCCGGGCTCCGACGGCGGCGTCGCGACCGTCGAGGAGGCCATGGCCGCCGCCGAAGGCATCGGCTTCCCGGTGCTGATCAAGGCCGCCGCCGGCGGTGGCGGGCGCGGCATGAAGGTGGCAAAGGATCGCGACAGCCTGGCCGAAGCCGTGATGAGCGCCCAGAGCGAGGCCGCCGCGGCCTTCGGTGACGGCACGGTCTATATGGAGCGTTACCTCCAAAAGCCGCGCCACATCGAGATTCAGGTCATCGCCGACAGCCACGGCAATGTCTGCCATCTGGGCGAACGCGACTGCTCGCTGCAGCGCCGCCACCAGAAGGTGCTGGAGGAAGCCCCGTCGCCGGTGATCGACGCCAAGGCGCGCGACAAGATCGGCATGATCGTCGTCAACGCCATCAAGACCATCGGCTATCTCGGCGTCGGCACCATCGAATTCCTCTACGAGGACGGCGAGTTCTTCTTCATCGAGATGAACACCCGCCTGCAGGTCGAGCACCCGGTCACCGAATATGTCACCGATATCGACCTGGTGCGCGAACAGATCCGCATCGCCGAGGGCCATCCTCTGTCCTTCACCCAGGACGACATTCATCTCAAGGGTCACGCCATCGAGGTGCGGATCAATGCCGAAAACGCCCGCACCTTCGTGCCGTCGCCCGGCACGGTCAGCGACTTTCATGCCCCGGGCGGCCTGGGCGTGCGGCTCGATTCGGCGATCTACAACGGCTACGCCATCCCGCCCTATTACGACAGCCTGGTCGGTAAGCTGATCGTCCATGGCCGCGACCGCCCCGAAGCCCTGGCCCGCCTCAAGCGCGCGCTGGGTGAAACCGTGGTCGCCGGCATCGACACGACGATCCCGTTGTTCCTCGACCTGTTGAACGAGCGTGACATCCAGACGGGCGACTACAATATCCACTGGCTGGAAAACTGGATCAAGGCACAGGAACCGGTCGCCTGACCGCGCTTGTGAATTGATCCGTCCCGAAAAAGCCTTGCGGTTTCGCAGGGCTTTTTTGTTGACTATCGACCCGCCGCGAAGCGGCCTTCAAAAGGAAGGGGGCCACAGATGGCCCAACTTTTTAAACCGGCACCCGCTGAGGAAAACCGCATGACCACCGCCCTCATCATCATCGACGTGCAGAACGCCATACTGAGCGGCTTGGCCTCGGCCGAACGCCAGCCCGTGATCGACGTGGCGCTCGACGCCGTCGTCGCGCGTTTGGCCGAGGTCAAGGCGCGCGCCCGGGCTGCCGGGGTGCCCGTGATCCTGGTCCAGCATGACGGCACGGACGATCATCGTCTGAAAACGGGCAGCGACGGCTGGCAACTGCGCGCCGAGATCGCGGCGGACGTCGGCGACATCGTCGTGCGCAAGACCGCCTGCGACAGCTTCTACGCCACCGATCTACAGGCGCGGCTCGATGCGCTGGGCGCCACGCATCTGGTCGTCGGCGGCTGCATGACGCCCTATTGCGTCGATACTACCGTGCGCCGCGCGGTGTCGCTGGGCTTCGACGTGACCCTGCTCGGCGACGGCCATATGACGACGGACGGCCATAGCCTCACTTTCGACCAGATCGTCGAACACCATAACAGCGTGCTTGACGGTTTCGACGCCGGCGCGCACCATGTCTGCTTGCAAGCCTGCGCCGGTATTGCAATTTAACCGTTGGCCGCGCACATTGGACATATGATCTCAAAGGCCCTGCCCTTCGCACTCCTCCTGGCTCTGCCGGTGACGGCAAGCCTTGGCATGACCGCGGCCTGGGCCGGGCCGGCCACGCTATGGACCGCGCCGGTCAAGGCGTCCCCCAAGGGCGCGGCGCAAGACGGCGCCCTGCCGCCCATAGCGAATGCCCGGCTGACCATGCGGGACGTCGTCGTCGCGCGCTATACCGAAGAACCGGTCTCGACGGGCATGTTTCACTTTTTCCGCAAGATGACCGTGCTCGATAGACAACTGACGGACCGCGAGCTGTTTATCCCCTGGCTCAGCCGCGACGAAGCCTTGCCCCAGGTCGGCGCCCATTGCGATATCCGCTATCACATGGGCTCGGTCGAAGGATCGGGCGGGCTGATGAAGCCTGAGTCCACCGAGGCTTCCGGCGACTCGCGCATCATGGACGACTTCGTCTGCAAACCGGTTGGCAAAACGTGAGCCGATGGGCTAAACCCCACGCCCGACCGGACAAATTGCCTTGGCTGACTTCACCCTCGATGACCTGATCGCCTGCTATCGCACCGGCATCTTCCCGATGTCGGATTCGCGCGACGACGAATACCTGTTTCTGGTCGATCCGCCGATGCGCGGGGTCCTGCCGCTCGACGGTTTCCACATCCCGTCGCGGCTGGCGCGCACGGTGCGCCGGGACGACTACGTCGTGCGTATAGACACCGCCTTCACCCAGATCATCGAACTGTGCGCCGAAAATGCCTCGGACCGCGCGTCGACCTGGATCTCGCATTCGATCCAGGCCCTTTACCAGGCGCTGTTCGCCCGCGGCCTGGCCCACAGCATCGAGGTGTGGCGCGACGATACCATTATCGGCGGGCTGTACGGCGTGGCGATCGGCGGCGCCTTTTTCGGCGAAAGCATGGTGTCGCGGGCGACCGACGCGTCGAAGATCGCCCTGGTGCACCTGGTGGCGCGGTTGAAGGCGGGAGGCTACACGCTTCTCGATTGCCAATTCCAGACCGACCATCTGCGCCAGTTCGGCGTGGTCGAAATCCCGCGTGACGATTACCGCCGGCGCTTGGCCAAGGCGATCGACCTCAAGGGCGATTTCTATGAACTGCCCGGCAGCACGTCGGGCAAGATCGCGCTCGATGTCATCGGTGCGGCAAAGAATTTTTGACACGAACCACACGAAAAGAAGTCGAAAAAACACGAAAATTCGGGGCTGGGCCGCTCTCCGCGCGAAACGCATTCAATCAAGGCGCTTCGCGCGGACGCTCGGTGGGCCCGGACATTTGTGCTTTTTCGACTTCTTTTCGTGTGGTTCGTGTCAAAAACCTAACAAACTCTAACCCGGCAGCGGGTTGCGGCAGGCGACGACCCAGGCGTCGTAGACCGGGTGCTGCAAAGGGTTGAGGCCGGGGCTCGAGGCGAACATCCACCCCTGGAAAACCTGCTTCGATCCCACCGGGTTCGGGCCGTCGGTCGGCGTGGTGCGCACCTGGACATAGGCGATGACGTCCGGCGCCTGCTCGTCGGGCGCGGCCGTCTCGCACGCCTTGACCAGATAGATAAGGCCCTTGTAGCGGATCGCCTTACCCAAAGGCGCGTCGAAGCGGACGTTTTCGGCCGTCACCTTGTCGACCGCCTCGATAATGGCGTCGCCATAGCGCTGGCGCTTTTGCGGTATATAGGGCGTCGAGGACGAGGACGACGCATCGGCATGCGCTACCGGCGCCGTGGCGGCGCGGCCGGTGGGGCTGGCGCCCGAGTCGCTGGAGGCCGCCGTCACGACCTGCGACGGATGGGTGGCCTGTTCACTGGACGACGAGGCCATCTGCGCCTTGGTCGGCACATAGGGATGCAGTTCGGGCGAACCGGCGTTGGGATCGTCCTGGGCATAGGCCGCGGCCGGCTTGCCCTTCACGGCCTCGGCTTTCTTCTTGCCGGTCTTGTCCGGCTTGTACTGGACGCCATCGACATAATAGGGCTGCGGATCGTAATCGGCATTGTCGACATAGTGCGGCACCTGACGGCCGCCGGCGGTACGATCGTCCGGGTCGGGCGGCGCCACCTGGGCAAGCGCCAAACCGGCGGCCGAAACGACCACCGCGGTCACCATCGTGACGACAACCGTACCGCGCTTCATGGGATCAGGGCTTCCAGGCTTCGTAGTCGCCCGACGCCGACGGCGATCGCTGCGCCTCGGCGGCCAGCGAACCCGGCGGCACCTTGGCATAGGGCGTGCCGCTCATGTTCGGTTCGTGCGGCTTTTCCCAGGACTTGCGCTTCAGCGGCGTGTCCGTCGGCGTCTCATCGTAGATATAGTGCATCCAGCCGTGCCAGTCGGGCGGAATCTTCGACGCCTCGGCATAGCCCTTGTACAGCACCCAGCGGCGCTTGCGGCCGTCATAGCTGTCCTTCGCGGTGCGCGCCTCGAAATAGCGATTGCCGAACTCGTCGGTGCCGACCTGGCGGCCGCGCGAATTCACCGTCAGCAAGGTGCCGATGGTCGGGCCGTTCCACCACGAAAAGATGGGGCTCAGGATGGAGAGAATCGGGTTAGGCAAAGGCATGTCCTCTACGCGACGGATTATCCGCGACTATAGAGAGGCACCGGGAGCAGGTAAAGCCGCGCCCGGGAAAAAATCCAGGACATCTCCCGCGGCGCACACCGGACGGGACGGCGGCGCATATCAACATATTGTGGACGCTTCACGCCCGACCCACAAGATTTATTGACAGTCCGCCCCGAAACGCTACAGCTTAACCGTTTTCCGTGCGTCTTGGATGGCTCCTACATGACCTTCATGTCCCGCGCCCTGCAGCGGCTCAGCGTCGTCGGCGATCTCGAATCGCGCGTCATCGAACGTGCCGGGACCTTTACCGAGGTCATCTGCCCGCGCGACATGCCGTCGGCGCGCTGCGAGGCCTGGCTGGATTGGGGCGATTCGCGCGCCGCGAATCTGTCCGGCGGCCTGCCGTCCGGCACCTGGCTGCGCGAGGGTGACGCCGACAGCGACGCCTTCGGCGGGGCCATCGCCGACTACGCGCATCGGCTGTCGCAGTGGGGCCTCAGGCTCGGTCATTTCACGACGCCGGCGGACGCTTCCAGTTTTTCCGAAGCATTGGAAGCAACCATGCTGGCCGGCCTCGCCGCCCCGGCCATGGGTCTGTCGTCCGGCTCGCGCGTCCATCCGACGGCCGGCGACATCGTCCCCGCCCCGACCGAAGCCGCCTCGCTCTATCTCGACGACCACAGCGGGCGTCAGGCGCTGACCCGGCTGCTGCTCGACGCGCGCGCCCGGCTGCTCAGCGACACGGCGCAACGCCAGTTGGCCGACGCGCTGAACGAGATCGACAGTGCCATTCACCGCGCCGAGGGCGACTATCGCGCCAGTCTCAAGCACAATGCCGCCCTGGCCCGCGCCGCCGCCCGCGCCCGCCGGCTGGGCGCCCCGGACGCCATGATCGCGCGGCAGATCCAGCTGTCGAACGGCGATAATCTGGCCGACTGGTCGGCGGCCGCATCGCCGGAACCCCGCTCCGCGCGGCCGCGCGCCGTCATCGCCGAGCGCGACCGCGTCGCCGCGGGCGATCCGTTCCTCGTCCTGGCCGCCGAGGCCGCGCTCGAGGCCGGCGCCGTGCATCTGGTCTTCGATCCCAACGACGCCGAGGCCGTCGAGGCCCAGGGCTTCGCCGCCCGCGCCGCGCTGAATGCCGAGGCCTTTTTCACCGCTGACGGTTTCGACGTCGAAGGCTTTATCGACTGCGTCACTCTGTGGGCCTGCGCGCTCGACATCGAGGCCGCCATTGGCTTTTCCGCAAGCGGCGAGGATGCGCTTCGCCGCAGCGCCCTGCGCCCCGTGGCGCTGACATTGGGCGGTGTCGCCGAAGCCCTGATGGCCGCCGGCATCGGCATGGGCGATGCGGCCGCCGCGGACTACGCCGCGCATCTGTTCGCCCTGATGGAGGCTGCCGCGGTCAATGCCTCGGCGCAACTGGCCGGCCGGCTCGGTGCCTACGAAGCGAGCGGTCTCGAAGCAACCGGCTTCGATCGCGCCCAGGCCGTCGACCGGCTGAGCGCGCGCCTCTATCAGATCACCGCGCTCAAAGGGCACACGGATCTCAAGGGCCACGCACTCGAGCTGATCCAGAACGCCCTGAAGCTGGCCAAGAAGACCGGCCTGCGCAACGCCCAATCGACAGCGCTGTTCGAGGACGAGGAACTGGCGCTGCGGCTGGGCGTGACCATCGGCGACCGCTTCATGGCCGACTTGCGCGCCTTCATCGAAAGCGACGACGGCATTCTGGTGCCGACGCTGAAGGGCAGCGTCATCAAGGGATTGCAGGCGGTGAACGCCGACTGGGGCGCGGTGCGCACCTATCTGCTGGGCCACCGCGAGCTGACGCAAAGCCCGCACGTCAATATCGCCAGCCTGAAGTCGAAGGGCCTGACCGATTTCGAATTGCACCGGCTGGAGGAAATCCTGCCGTTTGCCCGCTCGTTGCGCGATGTCGTGTCGCGGCACACGCTCGACGTCAACTTCATCCGCGACATCTGGGGCCTGGACGAGGCCGAACTGGCGGCACCCGAGCTCGACCTGCTGACGATCATGGGTTTCACCGGCGAGCAGATCCACGAGGCCGAGGCCTATATCTTCGGCCACGCGTCGCTGGAGGCCTTACAAGGCGTCGACGCCGCCGCGTGGGTGCTGCTGACGCCGCCGTCGCTCAAGGCGCAGTTCCTCATGCGGCACGCCATCGAGGCCTTTACCGACGCGCCGGCGACCGCGCCCTTCGCCATCGCCTGGGACCAGGGCGTGACCGAAGCGGTCAAGCTGATGTCGCTGGCGGCGTCGGCCGGCCTGCGCGCCGTGTCGGTGACACGGCCCGAACCGCCGGCGGGCTTCAGCCTCGACATTCCCGACATCGAGGACGCGCCCCGGCGCACGGATTTCGGCCGCGCCGAGCCCGCTCCGCCGCGCGAGGCTTCCGGCTCCGGCCCGCGGATTATCGAGAAGGTCGTCGAGCGCGACCGCGTGCGCACCAAGCTACCCGACCGGCGCAAGGGCTACATTCAAAAGGCCGGGGTCGGCGGCCACAAGGTCTATATCCATACCGGCGAATACGAGGACGGCAGCCTGGGTGAAATCTTCATCGACATGCACAAGGAAGGCGCCGCCTTCCGTTCGCTGATGAACAATTTCGCCATCTCGATCTCGATCGGCCTGCAGTACGGCGTGCCGTTAGACGAATTCGTCGATGCCTACGTCTTCACGCGCTTCGAGCCGGCCGGCCCGGTGACCGGCAACGACCGCGTCAAGTCGGCGACATCGATCCTCGACTACATCTTCCGCGAGCTGGCGATCTCCTATCTCGACCGCGACGACCTGAGCAATGCCGACCCCGACGCGCTCAACGCCGACGGCCTGGGCGCCGGTCACGCCAAATATGGCGACACAGCACCCCAGGAAGCCCCATACAACGCCATGCCGGCGTCGCAGCTCATCTCCAAGGGCTTCGCGCGCGGCACCTCGACCAACAATCTGGTGGTGGTGCCGTTCGGTGGCCGCCGCCGCAGCGAGGGCGCGGCCGACGACGAAGAGTAAGCGAATGCGCTCTTCTTCAGCTTGGCCCGGCAATTGCTCGACGGGACTGCAATTCAGCGAAGGTGTCCGGATATGAAACGCATCCTTTTGGCGGCTATGGTTCTGGCGCTCGGCGCCACCGGCGCCCATGCGCAGAACGCCGAACAGGTCCAACGCTCGCAGGGCGGCGCCTCGTGCCCGCGCTGCAACCTGTTCCAGGCCGATTTCAATAATCGTGAGCTGAAGGGCAAGAATTTCGCCGGGGCGCGGCTGCGCCAGTCGGACATGGGACTCGGCATCTTCAACGGCACGACCTTCGCCGGCGGCGACCTGCGCGACATCAACGGCGCGGCGGCCCTGTTCGGCCACGTCAATTTCGCCGGCGCCAACCTGACCAATGCCAATTTCGTCGGCGCCTATCTTGAGCATGCCAATTTCCGCGGCGCCATCTTGGACGGCGTCAATTTCTCGGGCGCCGAGATGTCGACCGCCGTCGGCCTGACCCAGCGCCAGCTCGACCGCACCTGCGGCGACCGCACGACCGAACTGCCGCACGGCCTGCGCATTCCGGCGTGCGAACAAAAGTAATACGGCCTTATGCCGTAAGGGCGCGATAGCCGAAGCGCTCGAGCCGGACGCCGCCCGTTCCCACACAGTAGATCCCCGCCTTCAGGCCGAGGAATCCGCCGAAGACATTGTGATGGATGCCCGACACTTCCATCCGCGTCGGGTGCCGCAGCCAGGTTTTGCCGTCATCCGTCGAATAGTGCCAGGTCAGGACATTGTCCTGGTTGGTGAGGCGCACGCGGACGCGCGAGGTGTCGAGCTTCTGGCGCGACCAGGTCTGTTCCTCGGCATATTGCCAGGTCTTCATCGCGCCATCGGCAAACCCCAGCCCGACGAAGGCCTTGGGATTGTAGAACAGCAACAGACCGGCCTCGGCGCCGCTCTCGGGCGCAAGCGTGACCTCGATCTCGTAGGACCGGTCGCGCATGGCGCAGGTCAGGACCGAGCCGTCCGCCGGCGATGTGCCCCGCGCGGCCAGGCGCAAACCGGTTGCTGCGAACGTGACGCGGTCCATCTCGCCGGGCTTGGGATCGTGAAAGCACCATTGCACGCCGAAGCGGTTCTTCGAGAAATCGTCCGACAGGGCAAAGCCGTTCTGTCCCTTGGCGCCGCCTTTCGGCTTCGGCATCGGTTTCGACAGGTCGCCGCCCTTGGCGCGGAACCAGCCGTCGTCGGTCCATTCCATGGGATCGAGCAGGGTCTGGCGGCCGAGCGTCCTGAAGCCGTTTTCATAGCCGTGATAGACCAGCCACCAGTCGCCCGCTGGGCCCTCGACCGGCGTGGCGTGGCCGCGCGACCACCAGGGCTCGGCGTCGCTCAGGGTGCGGACGATCGGATTGTGCGGGCAGTGCTCCCACGGCCCATCGATCGATTTCGAGCGCGCCGCGATGACCATATGGCCGGTGACCGGGCCGGCCGTGCCGCCGACCGCCGTGGTTAGATAGAAATAGCCGTTGTGCCGGATGAGTTTCGGGCCTTCGGGTGCGAAGTTCTCGGTGATCCAGTCGTCGGGATAAGCCCAGGGCTGATAAGCCGGCTCGACCTCGCCGTCTTTCGCCAGGCCGTCGTCGGTCAAGCGGACGCGGCGGATGCCGTTGACGAAGAGGTAGCGCTTGCCGTCTTCACCGATGACGTGGCCGGGGTCGATGCAGCCCGAGATATTGAGGTCGACCGGGTCGCTCCAGGGGCCTTTGATGTCGTCGGCCCAGATGGCGTAGATCGACCACGGTTTGCCGTCGGGGGCGGCGGGGATGTAGATGAAATAGCGGCCGTTATGCTTGCTGAGATCGACCGCCCAGATGGTGCCGAGCGGCTTGGTGAGCGCGGGGCCGACGGGCGCCCAGTTGACCAGGTCGGTCGAGTGCCAGATGACCAGGCCGGGATAGGAAAAGAACGACGAGAACGTCATGTAGTAGTCCGAACCGTCCTTGAGGATGGTCGGATCGGGATGGTCGCCGGCGACGATCGGATTGAGGAAGGTGCCGTCGCCGCGATCGGCGGTGCGCTGGTCTTCGAGGCCGTGGCCCCAGGTGGGCGCGGTCCTGGTTTCGCAGGGGGCGGCCTGGGCTGAGAGGGGCGCGAGCGCGGTCCCGGCCAGAAGTGTCTTGAAGACGGTGCGGCGGGACGTGTCCATCAGGGGAAGCCTCGAACAGTTACGGGGTTTGGGGCCCGTGGCCCCAAGCCTTTGATTTCCTTTCCCGCCATCGCCCCCTTCGGGGCGGATGCGGGAAAGGAAGATGAAGATTTGTGGGGGCACAGCCCCCAAACCCCATAACTCTACGGTGCTACACCTTGATGGGCAAGTTTGTCCGGATATGCAGCTCCTTCAACTGCTTCTCCAGCGCGTCGGACGGTGCGTTCATCATCACGTCCTGGCCCTGCTGGTTCAGCGGGAAGGCGATGACCTCGCGGATAGCGATCTGACCCGCCAGCAGCATGACGATGCGGTCGATACCCGGCGCCAGACCCCCGTGCGGCGGCGCGCCGTAGCGGAAGGCGTTCAACATGCCGCCGAACTGCGATTCCACCACCGAGGCGTCATAGCCGGCGATCTCGAACGCCTTCAGCATGATCTCCTGCTTGTGGTTCCGGATCGCGCCCGAACACAGCTCATAGCCGTTGCACACGATGTCGTACTGATAGGCCAGGATTTCCAAAGGATCCTTGGTCAGCAAGGCCTCCATCTCGCCCTGCGGCATCGAGAACGGATTGTGCGAGAAATCGACCTTCTTCTCGTCCACGTTCCACTCGAACATCGGGAAATCGACGATCCAGCAGAACTTGAACTGATCCTCGTCGACGAGACCCAGATCCGTACCGACCTTGGTCCGCGCCAGGCCCGCGAACTTGTAGAACACCTTCGGATCGCCGGCGACGAAGAAGGCCGCGTCGCCCTGCCCCAGACCCAGCGCCGTCATCAAGGCGGTCGTGGGCTCTTGCCCCAGGTTCTTGGCGATCGGCCCGCCCCAGGCGCCCTGGTCTTCCGACCAGAAGATGTAACCCAGGCCCGGCTGCCCCTCGCCCTGCGCCCATGAGTTCATGCGATCGCAGAAGGCGCGCGAGCCGCCCTTGGGCGCCGGGATCGCCCAAACGGCGTTCGACGCGGATTCAAGGATACGCGCGAACAGGCCGAAACCGCCGCCGCGGAAGTGCTCGGAGACGTCCTGCATCTCGATCGGATTGCGCAGGTCCGGCTTGTCGGACCCATACTTGGCAATCGAGTCCTTGTAAGGGATACGCACGAACGGATAGGCCGAGACGCGCTTGCCGTCGCCGAACTCGGTGAACAGGCCGTGCATCAAGGGCTCGATGGCCGCGAACACGTCTTCCTGCGTCACGAAGCTCATCTCGACGTCGAGCTGGTAGAATTCCAGCGACCGGTCGGCGCGCAGGTCTTCGTCGCGGAAGCACGGCGCGATCTGGAAATAACGGTCGAAGCCCGACACCATCAGCAACTGCTTGAACTGCTGCGGCGCCTGGGGAAGCGCATAGAACTTGCCCGGATGCAGACGCGACGGCACCAGGAAGTCGCGCGCGCCCTCCGGCGACGAGGCCGTCAGGATCGGCGTCTGGTATTCCAGAAAGCCCTGGCCGACCATGCGGTTGCGGATCGACTGGATGACCTTCGAGCGCAGGACGATGTTCTTGTGCAGGGTCTCGCGGCGCAGGTCGAGGAAGCGGTTCTTCAGGCGGATTTCTTCGGGATAGTCCGGCTCGCCGAACACCGGCAGCGGCAACTCGGCGGCTTCCGACAGCACCTCGACATCGGCGACAACCACTTCGATCTCACCGGTCGGCAAGTTGGCGTTGATGACGTCGGCATCGCGCTTGACGACATTGCCGTCGACGCGGATGACGCTTTCGGCGCGCAGGCGCTCGACCTTGGCGAAGCCCGGGCTCGACGGATTGAACACCAGTTGCGTCAGGCCGTAATGGTCGCGCAGGTCGATGAACAATAGCCCCCCGTGGTCGCGCTTGCGATGGATCCAGCCCGACAGGCGGACGTCCTGACCGGCGTCGCTGGCGCGAAGCTGGCCGCAGGTATGGGAGCGGTAAACATGCATGGGAAAAGGCCCGGAATCTAGAGCGCAATCCGATAAAGTGGACACCACTTTTCGGTTAAATTGCGCGACCAAACAACAACATGAAACAGGATTGCGTGCTATCAAAACGCACGCCTGTTTCATGTCAAATTAAGCGGCCGTAGGGCGCATGAAGTACCCCGGTTGTCAAGGATTTTTGCCGCGCTCGGACCTACCGTAACTTGACCGCCGTTACCGTGCCGGCGACGCCGTAATCCGAGGTTGAAATATACAGAACCCCTCCCGCGGAAAGGCTCAGCCGGCCATGAAGCGGTGTGGACCAAACAGTCTGATGTGTTGTCAGGTCGACGGCGTAGGTCGCCTTGTCGGTGCTGACGAACAGCAGGTTGTCGCAGACAATGGGGTTTTCGATAAGCTGGGTATCCGTGGCCGGCATCGTCCATGACCAAAGCAAACTGCCATCGGCGTCGCTAAGCGCATCCATCGAGGTCGCATAACGGCTGTCGGTCGCCGAAACGCGGCCGGCATAAATCACGCTGCCGGCTGCGGCTGGCTGCAGCAGGTAATTGTTCGTGGACCGCCATGCGACGGACTTGGTGGGAGGATCGATGGCCATGACCGTATGGACCTGAGACCAGTTGCCGCTGACCACGACATGGCCCGAAGCGGTGATTACCGGCGCCTCGTAACCCGAATAGATCGTGGTAAATGTAGATGGATCGCCGACCTGAGCATATAGCGTGCCGTCCGCGCGGTTGTAGATCGAGACGTTCTGATAGTTGTAGTAATACACGTACTTGTCGTCTACGGCCGAGCTTTCCTGCATATTGATCGCGCCTTCGGCCCCACTCGGGGAAACCGTTTGCCAAACTTGGGTTCCCGACGGCAAAGCGTAGCGATAGGTCGTTTCACCGAAATAGCCGTTTTTCCAAAAGAGGTCGCCGCCTTGCAGAACCGGGCTGGCGAAAGGGTCTCCAAGCTGAGTCTGGAACGACCAGGTGGTAATTGTCTTACCGGTGACGGCGTCCACCACCCAGAAAGCGCCGAAGCCGCCGATCGGTTGCGAAAAATCCCCAACCGGCACGTATATCTTGCCATTGGCATAGGCTGCCGACCCTGGATATGCCGCCTTGGCGTCGGCATAGATATTTCGAACCCAGTTAACGGCACCGGTCGCTTCGTCCAGACTGTACAACTTGTTGCCCGTTCCTACACTGAAGAACGCCGCGCCGCCGCCGGCAATCACAGGCGTGACAGGGTCGCCATCGGGTTCGACGAAGGTCCAGGCCTTGACGAACTTGCTGGGATCGAGCGTGAGATGGACATAGCCGGTGTGCGCGGCGTCGCCCTGGAACGTCGTCCAGTCGTGCACCACGGTCAGCGCGAAGTTGTAGGTCACCGTCGTTCCGGCGTAGACCTGCGTGCAGGCCGTATCCTGGCACAAACGGAAGGTGACCGGACTGGCGTAGGTGCCGCCGTGAAGATTGGCCAAGGGCGTCAGAGTTACCGTGTAAGTGCCGGAGGTCGTTCCAGCCACGGCGGTCACGGATGCATAGACAGTCTTGTCGTAGGACAGGTCGGCCACTACGGGCGTGGTCAGATTGCCGGTCGTCGTGGCGGTTGCCGTTACTGTCTGCGAAACCCCCGTCGCGCCTTCGGTGGCTGAAGCACTACCGCTGGAGGCCGAGAGCGTAACGCTGATCGTCGCCGGCAGCCCGGATGCCGCGCTGGCGCCGGTGCTGCCTCCACCGCCACCACCACATGCCGATAATATCGCAAGGCCGGCCAAAGCGGCCGCAAAAGCTGCAATTTTCATAAGCCCCCGACAGCAACTCAGACGCGCAAATATTGTCTAAGTGGAAACCTTTTCACAATCAATTTGTTTTTCCGTCCGCTTTCATGCGGCCGTCGCGAGACCTGCCAAGACCCGACCGCTCGCCAACAGTCCGTGGATTAAATTCAATCATCCCCGGCCGCGGCGTCCCATCCACAACCCCGCCGTTGTCATCCACGGCAACGCGACCTAGACTCACCTCATGACTCGGCAACTGCCCCTCGATCTCGACACCCCCGACCGCTGGTCGCGCGACAATTTCGTCGCCGACGCGGCCCTGACGGCCGTGCTCGATATCGTGCTCAAACCGCAAGGCTGGATCGCGCCGCACCTGGTGGTGCTGGGCGCCGAAGGCAGCGGCAAGACCCATATCGGCCACATGTTCGCCGACGCCAATGACGGGGTCTTCCTCACCAACACCCGGACCTTCACGCTCGACGTCGGCGCTCTGGAAGACCGGCCCTATGTCGTCGACAATGCCGAAACCGCCGCGCAGCCGACCCTGTTCCACCTCAGCAACCACGCCACGCGGACCAACCGCCCGCTGCTGCTGCTGACCAAGACGCCGGCACGGGCCTGGGCCTTCGAGGTCCCGGACCTCGCCTCGCGGCTCAATGCCATGCGCGTCGTTACATTGCCCGAGCCCGACGACAACCTGCTGCGCGACATCCTGCTACGCCTGTTCGCTCGCCGCGCCATCTCGCCTTCGCCCGACGCCGTCGACTTTCTGATGATGCGAATCGACCGAAGCGTCGGGGCGGTTCAGAAAATCGTCACAGAGCTCGAATACTATGCCGGAGGCCGGGCCTTCAACCGCGCCCTGGCGCGCGACTATTTCGAGCGCCCAGGCGCCGAATAATCGATAAAGTGGACCTCACCTTATCGATTATTCGGCGCGGTAAAACGAAAAATGTACCAATTACCGTTTGCCAAACCCGGCCAACAGGACTTTGATGTTCCTGAAAATTCCGGAGATTGACCCCGGAAGCGAGACGATGATGACCTCCGATACCAACCTGGCGACCGCCTCCCCATCCTCGCACACGGCCGAACCGGCCCACACGGTTGCCGCGGAAGCCGATACCCAGGTTGGCGATACCCAGGTCGCTTTGGCCGTCGCGCACGCCGAGATGACGGAAAAAGCACCCGAGCCCGAGGCCGTGGTCATCGATATCAACAGCGACGCCCCCCTGGGTGGCGCGCTCTACATCAACCGTGAACTGTCCTGGCTGGCCTTCAACCAGCGCGTCATAGAGGAAGCGGAAAACCCGCGCCATCCGCTGCTGGAACGCCTGCGCTTCCTGTCGATCTCGGCCAACAATCTCGACGAATTCTACACCGTCCGTGTCGCCGGCCTGAAGGGCCAGGTCACCGAAGGCGTGCGCGTCCTCAGCCAGGACGGCCACACCCCGGCCGAGCAGCTCGATGCGGTCAACCGCGTCGCCAGCCAGCTCATGGCCAAGCAGCAGGCGATCTGGTCCAAGCTGCACGACGAGTTGGAGGACGCCGGCATCAATCTGGTCGACCTCAAGACCATGACCAAGACCGACCGGGCGTGGCTTGAGGAACAGTTCGACAACCAGCTGTTCCCGGTGCTGACGCCGCTGGCCATCGACCCGGCCCACCCTTTCCCATTCCTGCCGAATATGGGCTTTTCCATCGTGCTGAAGCTGACACGGCGCAAGGACAACAAGACCATGCACGCCCTGGTGCCGATCCCGACCGGGGTGCAGCGCTTCTGGGAAATCCAGTCGCCGGTGCGCCGTGCCGCCGGCACGCCGGGCGCCGCCGCCACCGCGCCGAGGCGCAAGTTCATCAGCCTGGAGAACTTCGTCTCTTTGTGCTTGCACAGGCTGTTCCCCGGCTTCGAGATCGTCTCGCAAGGCGTGTTCCGCATCCTGCGCGACTCGGACATCGAAATCGAGGAAGAGGCCGAAGACCTGGTGCGCGAGTTCGAGGCGGCGATCAAGCAACGCCGCCTGGGGTCGGTGATCCGTGTCGAAATCGACGCCTCGATGCCGGCGGATCTGTCGGCCTTCATCCAGGAACAACTGCACGCCAAGCCCGAGGACGCGCACCAGATCGGCGGCATTCTCGGCATGGCGGCGCTGTCGCAACTGATCCCGTCGGGCCGCAACGACCTGAAGTTCAAGCCGTTCGAGCCGCGCTTTCCCGAACGCGTGCGCGACAATGGCGGCGACATGTTCACCGCCATCCGCGAGAAGGACTTTCTCGTCCAGCATCCGTTCGAAAGCTTCGACGTGGTGGTTCAGTTCCTGCGCCAGGCGGCGCGCGACCCCAATGTCATCGCCATCAAGCAGACGCTGTATCGCACCTCCAAGGACAGCCCGATCGTCGCCGCCCTGATCGAGGCGGCCGAAAACGGCAAGAACGTCACCGCCCTGGTCGAAATCAAGGCGCGCTTCGACGAGGAAGCCAATCTGAAGTGGGCGCGCGCCATGGAACGCGTCGGCGTCCACGTCGTTTACGGCTTCGTCGAGTACAAGACCCACGCCAAGCTCAGCGTCGTCGTCCGCCGCGAGGGCGAAACCCTGCGCACCTACTGCCACTTCGGCACGGGCAATTACCACCCGATCACCGCCAAGATCTATACCGACCTGTCGCTGTTCACCGCGACTCCTGAACTGGGCCGCGACGCCATGCGCGTCTTCAACTTCATCACCGGCTATGCGCGGCCGGACATGACGGAAAAGCTCTACTTCTCGCCGGTGACCCTAAAGCGCGGCCTGCTTCACCTGATCGACCAGGAAATCCTCAACGCCCAGGCGGGCAAGCCGGCGCAGATCTGGGCCAAGCTCAATGCCCTGGTCGACCCGGTGATCATCAAGAAGCTGTATCTCGCCTCGCAGGCCGGCGTGCAGATCGACCTTGTCATCCGCGGCATATGCTGCCTGCGTCCGGGCGTGCCGGGCGTCTCCGACAATATCCGCGTCAAGTCGATCGTCGGCCGCTTTTTAGAGCACGCCCGCATCGTCTGCTTCGCCAACGGCCATCCCATGCCGTCCGAGCACGCGCGGGTCTATATCTCGTCGGCCGACTGGATGGAGCGCAATCTCGACCGCCGCGTCGAGGTGCTGATCCCGGTCGAGAACCCGACCGTGCATCGCCAGGTGCTGGACCAGATCATGGTCGCCAATCTGAACGACGAAGCGCAGACCTGGCTGCTGTCGACCGACGGCACCTATAGCCGGCTGGATACGTCGAAGCTCGACAAGCCCTTCTCGGCGCACGAGTATTTCATGACCAATCCGTCGCTGTCCGGCCGCGGCCGCGGCGTCAAGGACCTGCCCCGCGCGTTCGATCACATAGGGCCTCGCAAGGCCGTGGTGTAAGGAAGAGAAATTAGCCACGGAAGACACGGAAAAACACGGACGCGATGCCGCTCGCAACGCATCTAGTCCGCGACGCTCCGATGTGTCCGATTGCCATGAAGTGGCTTCGCCGAACTTCGTTTCCGTGTTCTTCCGTGTTTTCCGTGGCCAACCCTTCTATTTGACTGCGGCCTGACGGTCGCCGGGGCATTTCTCTCATACGCGGCTGGGCCCAGGTCGAATCGTATTGCGCATCCGCGCGTCCGCCCTTATGTGGGGCTGGGCCGCCGGAGTACCGACGTTGAATAGCACCACCGCAGTCATCGATATCGGTTCGAACTCCGTCCGTCTGGTGATTTACCGCATCGAAGGCCGCTCGATCTGGCCGGTCTTCAATGAAAAGGTGCTGGCGGGCCTCGGCCGCGACCTCAAGACCAACAAGGTGCTGCACAAGGGCGGCTGGCGCGAGACACTGATCGCGCTGCGCCGTTTCAAGGCCATCCTCGAATCCTACGACCTCGACCGGCTGCACGTCGTCGCCACCGCCGCCGTGCGCGAGGCCGAGGACGGCCCCGCCTTCGTCGAGGAAGTCCGCCGCCAGACCGGCTTCGCCGTGCGTACCCTGACCGGCGCCGAAGAGGCCTTCTACTCGGCCCAGGGCGTGCGCTGCGGCCATCTCGATGCCGAGGGCGTGGTCGGCGATCTCGGCGGCTCGAGCCTCGAGCTGTTCGACCTGGGCGCCGGATCCGGCATCACCCTGCCGCTCGGCCCCTTCGCGCTGGGCGCGCCCAAGCCGCTGGAACCCGAGCGCGTGCTGGACACCATCCGCCGCGAACTGGAGCCGTATAAGGGCCGCTTTTCCAACACCTCGTTTCATCCCGTCGGCGGCGCCTGGCGCAATCTCGCTTTGATCTGGATGCAGAAGCAGTTCTACCCGCTCGAGGTCATCCAGCAATTCGAAATGCCGGCCCGCGACGCCCTCGGCATCGCCCGTTTCGTCGCCTCGCAATCCATATCGTCGCTGGAAAAGGTGCCGGGCGTCACCAAGCGCCGGCTGGAAAACATCTCCTATGCCGCCCTGGTGCTGCAGGGCCTGATCGAAAACCTGCAGTTCGAAACCCTGTGCTTCTCGGCGTTCGGCCTGCGCGAAGGCCTGTTGTTCGAGGCGCTGGACGACAAGCTCAAGAAGGAAGACCCGCTGATCGCCGGCTGCGCCGCGCTGGGCGCGCGCATGGGCATCAACGATCATCTGGGCATCGCGCTCGCCACCTGGGCGCTCGACTTCTATCGCTCGTCGAACGGCGACCGGCCGGACGAGCGCCTGATCCGCGCCGCCGCCAAGCTGTCGGACGTCGGCGCGCGGCTGCACCCGGACCACCGCGCCGACCTGGCCTGCGACCAGGTGCTGCGCGCGCCGATCCCCGGTCAGAACCACCGCGAGCGCGTCTTCCTGGCCGCCACCATCTATACCCGTTATTCCGGCGACGCCTATGCCAAGGAGCCGGTGCTGATCAACCGCATATTGGGCGACGACCAGTTGCAGATGGCGACGCGGCTGGGCCTTTTGCTGCGGCTGGGCTGCGACCTGTCGGCCAAGTCGTCGATCCTGTTGAGCCACGCCCATGTCCGCCAGGATGGCCCGCAACTGACGCTCGGCGCCAATACCGGCTGGGAAGACCTGCTGCTGGGCGAACAGACCCGTAGACGGGCCCGGGCCCTGGCCAATCACATGAAGCTGCAGCTTAATATCGTGATTGATTGATTTGTGGATGGGGAAGCAAGAAACCCCACCACAGCGCGGCTGCCGCCACGCCCTACGGGCGCGGTCCCCCTCCCCAGCAAAGCTGGGGAGGTACAGTTATTTAAAGCTTCGCTTTAAATAACTGCGCCGGAATAAACCCCAGGCCCATGAAGAACACCGTATAGACCGTCAGGATAGCCAGTCCCAGCAGCAGAAGCCCTAGATTGGCGATCATGGCGCCGGAAAGGCCGATGCCGAGCGCCGCCGACGCCACGGCGTTGAGCGCGGCCGCGCCCCACATCACCTTGGCCTGAGCACCGGTCTCGACACGCGAATAGATCCACCAGCCGGCCAGCGGCGAAATCGCCGTAAGCAGCGCATAAACGAGCGGGGCGATCGTCACCTGCAGCACGCGCGCTTCAAGGGCGAAGGCGGCGTCGATATGGGCGGCCTGGACGATGCTGTTCAGTTCCGGCATGGCGAACAGGCCGAAAAAGGCACCGTAGGCGAACTCGGATACCTGGGTCAGCACGAACAGCACGGCGGCGACCTTGGCGATCGGCCCCCAGACGGAAACGGCCGGTTTATGCAGTTGAACGATTTCGCCCATAAATGTCCCCTCTCACCTGAACCTTTGGAAAAAGGTTAACAGAGGCCGGGATCGCTGGATAGGGGAAAAAGGACGCCCCTGCTCGCACGCCGATCGTCGAGGACATCTATATGACCTCGTCTAGATCAAGCGACAGGTCATCGATGGGCGGCAATTTATCGCCGCACCAGGGGCAAAAGGCGATCTGAATGACACCGCTGCCGCCGTCGTGAATCATTATGCCGAAGCCGCCCCGAACTTCCGCCATGATCATGTCAGGACAATCGGAACGATCGGGATGCTGATCGCAGACTCGGGTCAGGTCATATGCCATCCGGTCACAGCAATACGCTCCCACCGACTAATCCAGTTCGACGACTTCGACACGGGTGCCATTCAGGACGAGCGCCAGTTCGCCCTTCTTCAGGCGGATGGCATCCTCACCGAACACCTTGCGCCGCCAGCCCTGGAGCGCCGGCACATTGGCCTTGTCGTCGAGCGCGATCTTTTCCAGGTCGGCGACCGTGGCCAGAAGCTTGGGCGCCACGCCCTCCTCCTCGCAACGGATACGCAGTAGTACCTTCAGCAGTTCGACCACCGAGGCCGGCACCTGAACCACCGCCGCCGGGCGCTCGTGCTTGGGCGCGTATTGCTCGGGGTTCTTCAGCACCTTGGTGATGATCTCGGCCAGTTCCTGGCCGAACTTCGACGAACCGAAGCCCTTCGACGTCGAACGCAACTGGTCGAACGCGCTGGCGTCGGTCGGCGTCTGGGTGGCGATCTCGTCTATGCCCTCGTCCTTGAGGATGCGGCCGCGCGGCATGTCGCGTTCCTGCGCCGTGCGTTCGCGCCACTCGGCGACGGCGGCGAATACCGCCATGTATTTCGCCGACGCCTTGCGCGGCTTAAGCCGGCGCCAGGCCTCTTCGGGAATGGTGCTGTACATGGCCGGGTCGGTCAGCAGAATCATCTCGTGGGCCACCCATTCCAGGCGCCCCTGCTTGGCCAGGCGGTCGTGCAGCTTGACATAGACGCGCGCCAGATGGGTGACGTCGCCCAGCGCATAGTGCAATTGCTGCTCCGACAGCGGACGGCGCGCCCAGTCGGTGAAGCGAGAGCCCTTGTCGATGTCGATCTTCAGCTTCTGGCGGACCAGGGCGTCATAGGCGACCTGGTCACCGAAGCCGGCGGCCATGGCGGCGACCTGGGTGTCGAACACCGGCGTTGGCATACAGCCGAGATTGACGAAGATCTCCATGTCCTGGCGGCAGGCATGGAACACCTTGAGGATGTTCTCATTGGCCAGCAGTTCGAGGAAGGGCGCGAGATCCAGCTCCTTGCTGAGCGGATCGATGATCGCGGCGTGGTCTATGGTTGCCGCCTGGATCAGGCACAGCTTGGGCCAGTAGGTCGTCTCGCGCATGAATTCGGTATCGACCGTCATGAAGGGCGCGGATTTGATACTGTCGACAAAGGCGATAAGGTCGGCCGTCTTGGTAATCGGAGTCATCGGTTCTCATTCGCAACGAAGCGCGCGGGACGAATCGTCCCGGTCGGGTGTGGGTCCTTCGTCCGGCGAGCTGTCCTGCCTTTTCCCAAAGGCAGGACAGCTCGCCGGACGCAAATATACGTAACCGGGTCTTTTGCCGGCGGCGGTTTGTAGCTATAGCAGGCCCGCGTATCGCTCCATACCTCAAATATTACGGAATCGTCTTTTCATGTCGCAAGGGAAAAACTGGTCGCAAGGGAAAAATGGCCTCACCTACGCTCAGTCCGGCGTCGACATCGATGCGGGCGAGGCTCTGGTCGAGCACATCAAGCCATTGGCCAAGTCGACGCGCCGGCCGGGCGCGGAAGCCAGCCTGGGTGGCTTCGGCGCCTTGTTCGACCTGAAGGCCGCCGGCTACGACGACCCGTTGATCGTCACCACCACCGACGGCGTCGGCACCAAGCTTAGGATCGCCATCGAAACCCATCGCCACGACACGGTCGGCATCGACCTCGTCGCCATGTGCGTCAACGACCTGCTGGCCCAGGGCGCGGAACCGTTGATGTTCCTCGACTATTACGCCACGTCGAAGCTCGATGTCGACACCGCGCGCCGCGTCGTCGCCGGCATCGCCGAAGGCTGCCGCCGCGCCGGCTGCGCCCTGGTCGGCGGCGAGACGGCCGAAATGCCCGGCATGTACGCCAAGGACGATTACGACCTGGCCGGCTTTTCCGTCGGCGCCGTCAACCGCGACAAGGTGTTGCCGCGCCTGGAGGACCAGCGCGAAGGCGATGTCATTATCGGCCTGGCCTCATCGGGTCCGCACTCCAACGGCTATAGCCTCATCCGCAAGGTGATCGAGGTCGCGGGGCTGACCTGGTCGTCGGAAGCGCCGTTCGCCAAGGACCAGTCTCTGGCCCAGGCCCTGCTGGAACCGACGAAGATCTACATCAAGACCGTCCTGCCGGTCATCAAAGCCGGCCTGATCAAGGGCGCGGCGCATATCACCGGCGGCGGGCTGATCGAAAACCCCGACCGCGCCGTGCGCGACGGGCTGACGGCGAAATTCGACTACGAGGCCTGGGCGTTTCCGCCGGTGTTCGACTGGCTGATGCAGGCGGGCGGCATCGAAAAGCACGAGATGCTGCGCACCTTCAACTGCGGCATAGGCTTTGTTCTCTATGTCGCGCCGCGCGACGTCGATGCGGTGCTGACGGCCCTGCTCAATGCCGGCGAGGACGCTTTCGTCTGCGGCCAACTGGTGGCGGCGGAATGAGTCGTAAGGTCCGCACGGCCATCTTCATTTCCGGCCGCGGCTCGAACATGATGGCGCTGGTCGAGGCGGCCAAGGCGGCGGATTTCCCGGCCGAATTCGTGCTGGTCGTGTCGAACGATCCCGAAGCCGGGGGGCTCGCCTGGGCGGCCGAGCACGGCCTCAAGACGGTCGCCGTCGACCACAAGCCGTTCGGCAAGGATCGCGAGGCGCACGAGCGCCTTATCAACGACGCGCTGATGGCCGAGGGCGTCGAGTTCATCTGTCTCGCCGGTTATCTGCGCGTGCTGACGCCCTTCCTGGTCGACACCTGGGCCGGCAGGATGATCAATATCCACCCGGCCCTGCTGCCTGAATTCAAGGGCTTGCACACCCACGAACGCGCCATCGAGGCCGGCGCGCTCGAGCACGGCGCCACGGTGCATTGGGTGTCGAGCGGTGTCGACGAGGGCGCGATCATTGCCCAGGCGCGCGTGCCGGTCTTTGCCAGCGATACGGCCGATATCCTGGGCGCCCGCGTCCTGGCCGAGGAGCACAAGCTCTATCCGGCGGCGGTGCGGCAGGTGCTGAACAGGAAGGTTTGAACCACGAAAAACACGAAAAAAGTCGAAAAGACACGAAAATCCGTGCGGCACGACCTGCCGCGCGAAGCGCATTAATGAAGTCATGCGCTTCGCGCGGAAGCCGGTGCTGTATGAATTTTCGTGTCTTTTCGACTTTTTTCGTGTTTTTCGTGGTTCAAACCTTCTTCCCATCCCAGTTGCAACCGACTTGAAAAGAGCTACGGTCGCCCGAAAGTCCTGATCGGGAGACCCGCTTGCATCGCCTGCCCCTCATCCTCGCCTGGCTCATGGCCCTCGCCTTGGCGAGCGCCGCGCCCTGCCATGCCGACGAGGGCCTGTGGACCTTCGACAACTTCCCCTTGGCCAAGGTCGATCAAGCCTTTGGCCTGCACCTCGATCAGGCCTGGCTCGATCACGTCCAGCGCGCCGCCGTGCGGCTGAACATGGGTTGCTCGGCGTCCGTGGTCTCGCCCGACGGCCTCGTCTTCACGAACCAGCACTGCGTCCTCGACTGCGCCCAGGACCTGTCGGCCGGCGGCAAGGATTTCGTCGCCAATGGTTTCATGGCCGCCCGGCGCGAGGACGAGACGCCCTGCCCCGGCCTGGAAGCGGATATCCTCATCGGCATCAGCGACGTCACTCGTGAAATCAAAACCCCCTTAACCGGTTTAACCGGTAGCGCGTTTATCAAGGCGCGCAACGCCAAAGAGGCCGAACTGGAGACAGCGGCCTGCGGCGACGACCCCGTCCTGCACTGCCAGGTCGTCAGCCTGTATCAGGGCGGCCAGTTCAAACTGTACCGCTATCACCGCTATAGCGACGTGCGGCTGGTCTTCGCGCCCGAATTCCAGGCGGCCTTCTTCGGCGGCGATCCCGACAATTTCAACTTCCCCCGCTATGCCCTCGATGCGGGTTTTCTGCGGCTCTACGAGAACGGCAAGCCGGTGGCGACGCCGGATCATCTGAAGTGGACCCGGGCGGCGCCCAAGGCGGGTGACCCGGTCTTCGTCGCCGGCAATCCCGGCTCGACCGACCGGCTGATGACCGCCTCGCAACTGGAAAGCCTGCGCGATGTCACCAATCCGGCACGGCTGTTGATGTGGTCGGAACTGCGCGGCCGGCTGATCCGCTTTTCGCAGGAAAGCGACGCCAACCGCCGCATGGCGGCCGAGGCCGTGTTCGAGATCGAGAACACCTTCAAAGCCGTCTCGGGGGAACAGCAGGCATTGATGGATCCGGCGACGATCGCCGGCAAGCGCTCGGAAGAAGCCTGGCTGCAATCGACCCTGACGCCGGAAATGCGGGCAAAGGTGGGCGATCCGTGGGCCGACGTGGCGGCGGCGCAGCAGGCCCACGCCGAACTGTACCTGCCCTACTATTTCCTGGAGGTGTCGCCGAACCTTTCCGACCTGTTCCACCACGCCCGCGAGCTGGTGCGCGCCGCCGAGGAACGGCAAAAGCCGTCGAATGCGCGGTTACCGGAATATGCCGACTCGCGCCTGCCGCGGTTGCGCGCCGAACTGCTGGCGAACGCACCGGTGCACAAGCCGCTCGACGCATTGTTCCTCGAATTTCGCCTGTCGAAGGCGCGCGAATATCTGACGGCCGACGCGCCGGAAACCCAGCTCATGCTCGGCAAGGACAGTCCGGACACGCTTGCCGCGCGACTGGTCGACGGCTCGCACCTCGATGACGCCGCCGTGCGCCGCAAGCTGTGGGACGGCGGCTGGGCGGCGATATTGGCCTCGGACGATCCGATGATCCAATACGCCCTGAAGCTCGACGCGGCCGCGCGGGCGGCGCGCAAGGCCTATGAGGATCGCGTCACCGGCCCCACCGCCGTCGCCGCGCAGACCATTGCCGGCATCCGCTTTGCCGCCTATGGCACCGGCACCTATCCCGACGCCACCTTCTCCTTGCGCCTGTCCTACGGCAAGGTCGCCGGCTGGACCTGGCACGGCGTCACCGTGCCGCCGGTTACCTATATGAAGGGGCTCTACGACCGCGCCACGGGCCAGCCGCCGTTCGTCCTGGCCAAGGCCTTCGCGGATGCCCAGGGCAAGTTCGACGGCAACACGGTCTATGACTTCGTCACCACCAACGACATCGTCAGCGGCAATTCCGGGTCACCCGCCATCAATGCCAAGGGCGAAGTGATCGGCGCGGTCTTCGACGGCAATATCCACAGCCTGGGTGGCGCCTTCGTCTATGACGGGACGCTCAACCGCGCCGTCGTGGTATCGACGGCGGCGGTGACCGAGGCGCTCGACAAGATCTATGACGACCGAATGCTGGTAAAGGAGTTGATGGGTCGATAGTGCGTTTGACCGAAGGACCCCACCACCACGCGCCTGAAGAAGGCGCGCGGTGGTGGGGTCCTTCCTTTTAAGCGCTCCCGCCAATAAAAAAGCCCCGCCCAGTGGGGCGAGGCTTTTTCGAATGTCAGTGCCGGAAGGCTTAGCCGACAATCTGGTCTTCGGTGAAGAACTGGGCGATTTCGATCGCCGCGTTCTCATCCGAGTCCGAACCGTGGACCGAGTTCTCGCCGATGTTCAGCGCGAACAGCTTGCGGATCGTGCCGTCGGCGGCCTGTTCCGGATTGGTGGCGCCCATGACTTCGCGGTACTTCGGCACGGCGTTGTCGGCTTCCAGGACCTGCACGATGACCGGCTCGGCGGTCATTTGCGCGACCAGCTCGCCGAAGAACGGACGTTCCTTGTGGACGCCGTAGAACTGCTCGGCCTGGGCCTTGGAGATGCGGATGCGGCGTTGAGCGACGATGCGCAGACCGGCGTCTTCGATGACGGCGTTGATCTTGCCCGTCAGGTTGCGGCGGGTGGCGTCCGGCTTGATGATGGAAAAGGTGCGCGACATGTGCGGTCCCGTTTTATGTTGCAATTGCGTTTGGGTGGCTTATAGCGGCCCTCGGCGATTTCGCAACCCCGCATTTTGTAAAGTTTTCACCCGTGCTTCAGATCACCAATCTGGTCTACGACGCCTATGGCCGGCGCTTCTTCAACGACGCCACCCTGACCCTGACACCGGGCACCAAGGCGGGCCTGGTCGGGCTGAACGGCGTCGGCAAGTCGACCCTGTTCAAGCTGATCCTCGGCCATGCCCAGCCGGGCGGCGGTGAGATCACCACGCCCAAATCCTGGCGCGTCGCCTCGGTCGACCAGGAAATCGCCGCCTCGCCGCAGCATCTGATCGACGCCGTCCTGGCGCTCGACACACGCCGCGCCAATCTCTTGAAGGCGCTGGAAACGGCCGATCCGCTGCACCAGGCGGAAATCCACCACGACCTCTATGCGATCGGCGCCGACCGCGCGCCCTCCAAGGCGGCGGAAATCCTGAGCGGCCTTGGCTTTTCGACGACCGACCTGACGCGGCCCATCTCGGACTTCTCCGGCGGCTGGCGCATGCGCGCGGCACTGGCCGGCGCCCTGCTCGCCGAGCCCGACCTGTTGCTGCTCGACGAACCGACCAACTATCTCGACCTGGAAGGCGCCTTGTGGCTCGAAGCCCGTTTGAAGCGCTATCCCAACGCCGCCCTGATGATCAGCCACGACCGCGACCTGTTGAATGAATCGGTCGACGCCATCGTCCATGTGGCCGGTCAAAAGCTCGATCTCTACACCGGCAATTACGACACGTTCGAACGCATGCGCGCCGAAAAAGCCCGCCTGAACGCGGCCAACAGCGCCAAGCAGGAAGCCGAACGCGCCCACCTGCAAGCCTTTGTCGATCGCTTCCGCGCCAAGGCGTCGAAAGCCGCCCAGGCGCAGTCGCGCATGAAGCGGCTGGAGAAGCTGCCGCCCATCGCCACCACGATCGCCGATCGCGTCGCCCCCTTCATGATCCCGTCACCGGAAAAGGAATTGGCGCCGCCGATCCTGCGCCTGGACGATGTCAGCGTCGGCTATGGCGACTCGATCATCCTGCGCCACATCACCATGCGTCTCGATCCCGATGACCGCATCGGCGTGCTGGGCGTCAACGGCGCCGGCAAGTCGACCTTCGCCAAGCTGCTGGCCGGCGCGCTCAAGGAAAGCCATGGCGACCATTGGCGCGACCGGCGCATGACCACGGCCTGGTTCCACCAGCATCAGATCGAGGCG
>OUWB010003775.1_pt1 | contig 32316 bp, 26 predicted proteins | sample 1779821 | NCBI WGS metagenome assembly OUWB01 (sample SAMEA3914806, study PRJEB12502) | metagenome | biome: forest; material: soil | place: Canada | collected 2011-08-03 | depth 0.1 m
ATCTCGTCCTGGCTTTGAATGACCAGGTTGCCGTTGGCGGCATTGACCGTGACCTTGTCCGCCGCCTGCCCCAGCGTCGCCGTGCCGAGTTGCCCCTGCGCCCCCAGAGCCGCCGCCGAATCCTTCAGCAACCCCAGACCGGCACCCGTGACGATCGCGACCATGGTGGCCCCCTCAATCCGAAGGTCCACCCCGGACCTTTCCCTCTTCAATGAGTCAATCGGCGGATTGGGAGATTTGTTTAGCGAGGGAACGCAAAATATCGGCGCACAAATGACATAGCGTTGTTATTTGTGGATATATTTATTTCACCCCCCTGACCAATTAACGGACGCGGCAATTTCGACAATTCGCACCCTGGCACCAAAAACCTCGAGTCGGTACAGTGCCACTGCAATTTGCCAGGAGACGGTGTTGAGAGGGTAAGAACATGGTCATCAAACTTGCCGGGACGTTGGGAAGCCTGGCGCTTCTCCTTGCCCCCTCATCGGCCGTCACCCGGCCGGCGGCCGAGCCCGATGCGACGCCGATCATTCAAACAACGGATGTCGATCGCTTTTACGCCGTTTATGACGCCGCCGGTGGATCTCCGACCGCGGATCGATTGCAGCACGACTATCTCGACCCAGGCTCCGAAGGTCTGCACACCTTCGCCAAGGCCCGCAACATCACCGGCGCCAGCATCGCCGACACCCTGGCCAAGCATCCCGCCATCTATACGGACGCCAGACGCTGCGCGGTTGTTCTGCCCCACGTCCGCGTTCGCCTCCAATCCGCCCTGCACAGGCTGGCCGACCTGTATCCGCAAGCCCGTTTCCCGCCCGTGACGATCGCCGTCGGCCGCGGCAAACCGGTCGCCATCGGCGGCCCCGGCGACGGCGTGATGATCGGCCTCGAAGCCCTTTGCGGCGTCCAGTATTTTGACGCAAATGTCGAGGATCGGTTCGTACATGTCATTTCGCACGAATACATCCATGTCCAGCAATCGCCGTCCTTGACCGACGACGGCCATCCAAGCGTGCTCAAGATCTCCCTCATCGAAGGCATCGCCGAATTCATGGGCGAAATGATTTCGGACGGAATAGGCAACCCGGCGGTACGGGGCGAGGCTAAAGGCCACGAACTGGCGATCGAGACGGCTTTTGTTGCCGACGAGGACAAGACCGACCTGTCGAACTGGGTGTTCAACGGCACCCTCGATAAGCCAGGAGATCTCGGCTACTGGGTCGGCTATCGCATCGTCAAATCCTACTACCAGCGCGCCGCGGACAAACGTCAGGCCATCCGCGATATCATCGAAATGACGGATCCAAAGGCCTTCCTGGCTAAAAGCGGATGGCACCCCGGCATGGACCTGGAATAGACGACGCGGACGCGGCGCTCCTGATGCGGGAGGTCGGGGATTTCGAAACCCCGGCGATTCAGTTTATCGATCCTCCGCGCCACAAAGCGCCGAATGACGCAATGTCCCCGACGCCGTTCCTTTCCGCTTTTGGCTCATGGGCAACCGCAACGTTTCACGGCTTTCAAGGACCGACGCCGCCCCATGTCCGCACACGATGTGATTTCGATCTTCGCCTTGCTGCTCGCCGTCGCCGCGGGCGCGTCCCTGCTGATCTTTCAGGGGCTGACCGGCGTGCCGCCGATGTCGTCGAACGCCGCCGAAGCCAGGGACGTCATCGCTCTGTTGAAACGCGCAGGACTGCCCGAGAAGGCGGTGATCTACGAACTCGGCTCCGGCTGGGGATCGCTGGTCATCGCGTTGGCGCAGGCCTTCCCCGACGCTGAGGTCCGCGGCATCGAAATATCGCCCCTGCCCTATTGGGTGTCGCGCCTGCGGACACGAAACCTGCGCAATGTGTCCCTGCGCCGGGGCGATTTTCACTCCTGCGATCTGAGCGATGCGCAGGCCGTCACCTGCTATCTCATGATGAAGCCGATGCCCCGGCTGGCCGGCTTACTGGACAAGGCGCTGGCGCCAGGCACGCCGGTCGTCTCGCTGTCCTTCTGGTTTCGCGACCGCGACGTCGCCGCGTCGCTGACCAATGCCGGACTGCTCGGCGCCACGGCCCTGTACTATTGGCCGGCGCGCAAAGCCGATGCAGCGGCGGGCGATCCAACGCGCACGTAACATCGGGTATGCCCTCACCGAAATCCCTATGGGAAATTTATATGCGCACAGCCATGAATGGCCGGTAGCGCGCCACGGCGGTCCAGCGCGACGGTCACGTGTTCCCTCACGCAGGAATGCCATGCGTCCCTTGGTCGCCGGAAACTGGAAAATGCATGGGCTGACGGCGCAACCTGGCGCCATCCGCTCGGTTGCGGCTCATATCCCAGAGCTTTGCCAATGCGACACGCAAGCCGTTCCAGCACCGCACGTGCGTAGTTTCCGACTCTTTTCGGCGCGATCGATATTGCCTAGAGCAGTCCCCGCTCATGCCGATCGGGGAAATGGCTCTCGTTTTTTGTTTTGCCGCACGTCTTATCCGAAAAGTGGCGTCCGCTTTCTCGGGAAGGGCTCCGGCCTCGAAGATCATTCTGACCGTCTGGGGAGCACGGCGCCTGAAGGCTTTGCCTTTTGGGAAGGCCGCGCACATGTCAGCTCACAAAACCCAGGATTTGTTCAATGCTGACGCACAACCACCGGCTTCGCTGGGTTTTAGGGGCCGTGGGCCTCGTTCTTGTCGCGGTGGTGCTATGGATCCTGTTCCACGCCAAACCGGCCAAACCCGCCGCGCCCAAAGCCGTTTCGGTCACGGTCGTTCCGGTTCAGGTCGCGGCGGTGCCCGTGACGATAACCGCCCTTGGCGCGTCCCAGGCCTGGACCAGCGACACCGTTGTTCCTCAAGTCACCGGCATGCTGACCAAGGTCAATTTTACCGAGGGCACCACCGTCAAGGCGGGCCAGGTTCTCGCGGAAATCGACCCCACCCAATACCAGGCGGCCCTTACCCAGGCGCAAGGCGCCCTGCAACGCGATAGCGCTTCGCTTAGCGCGGCCCGCGTCGATTTGGCGCGCTACCAGACCCTGGTGCAGCAGGATTCCATATCGCGCCAGACCTTGGACACGCAAACGGCCCTGGTGCAACAGGACGAGGGCACGGTTAAGGTCGACCAGGGTACGGTGGCGGTAGCGACGTTGAATCTGCGCTGGTGTCACATTCTTTCCCCCATCTCCGGTCGAGCCGGCGTGCGAAACGTCGACCCCGGCAATGTCGTTTCCGCGTCCTCGGGCCAGGGCACGACAACGCAGACCACCGGGGCGGCAACCGCTTCGAGCGGCATTGTGATCATCAATCAGATCGACCCGATCGCCGTGGTGTTTTCAATACCCCAAGGCGACTATCAACGGTTGGCGCAGGTCTCCAACGGATTTCGCACGCCCCTGAAAACCGAAGCCTTCAGTCAGGAGACCGGGGCATCGATCGCCACGGGGGAATTGCAGATCGCCGACAACAAGGTGGCCCCGGCCACCGGCACGGTCACGATGAAGGCGCGGTTCGAAAATCCGGATGCCCAACTTCTGCCGGGTCAGTTCGTCAATGTCCGGCTGACGCTCCAGACCCTGGCCCAAGCCATAACCGTTCCCACCTCGGCCATTTCCCAGGGCCCCAACGGTCCCTTCGTCTATGTCGTCGGACCCAATGAAAAGGCGATCATTCGCCCCGTCAAACTGGGACCGGTGCAAGGCGCGATCACGGTGATCCCGTCGGGCCTGAACGCGGGCGAAAAGGTCGTCATCGACGGGCAGTCGAGTTTGGATGCCGGCGTACCGGTCAGGGAAGTCAATGCCGCGGCGCCCAAGGTGGCCGCCCAATGAGCCTGTCCAGTCCGTTCATCAAGCGACCCGTCGCGACGGCGCTCATCGCCCTGGCCTTTCTGGTCATCGGGATTGTCGCCTATATCAACCTGCCCGTCGCGGCCCTGCCCAATGTCGATTTCCCGACCATCCAGGTCAGCGCGCAATTGCCGGGCGCCAGTCCCGAGACCATGGCGTCGAATGTCGCAACGCCTTTGGAGCGGCAATTTTCGCTGATCCCGGGCGTAAACCAGATGACGTCGGTGAGCTCCTCGGGCTCGACCGCCGTCACCTTGCAATTTGCCCTGTCGCAGAACATCAATACCGACTTCGAGCTGGTACAGGCCGCGATCAACGCGGCCAGCGGCCAATTGCCGACGAATTTGCCGAGTGCGCCGACGCTGCGTGAGGTCAATCCGGCCGACGCGCCGATCATGATCCTGTCGCTGAGTTCGGATGCCCTGCCCCTGGCAAAGGTCGACGACTATGCCGACAATATCCTGTCCCAGCAGATTTCCCGCATCCAGGGCGTCGGCCTCGTCACCATCGGCGGCCAGCAAAAGCCCGCGATACGCATCGCCATCGACCCCCGCAAGGTGGCGGCGCTGGGCCTGCAGATCGACGACGTCAAATCGGCCATTGTCGCCAGTACGACAAACGCGCCGAAAGGCGCCATCAAGGGCGCCAGTCAGAATCTGACCGTCTATGCCAATGACCAGATCCTGACGCCGGCGCCGTGGAACCAACTCGTCGTGGGCTATCATAACGGCGCGGCCATACGTCTTTCCGACATAGGCAGCGTGAACCAGGGCGTCGAAAACAACCAGATCGGCGCCTGGGCCTTTCCGGGCAAGGCGCCTTCTGACAAGACCCTGGCGGGCGGGCAGACGATCCTTCTTCTGATCTACAAGCTGCCCGGCGCCAATGTCATTCAAACCGTCAATTCGATCAACAAGGCGCTGCCCAGCCTGCGCGCCAATATTCCGCCGGCCATCAAAATCCATATCCTGGCTGACCGGACGCAAACGATCCGCGCCTCGGTCAAGGACGTGGAAATCACCCTGCTCGTCACCATCGCGCTGGTCGTCGCGGTTATTTTCCTGTTCCTGCGGGACGTTCGCGCCACTCTGATACCCAGCGCGCTTATTCCGCTGTGCCTGCTGGCGACGGCGGCGGTCATGCTGCCGCTGGGATACAGTCTCGACAACCTCTCGCTCATGGCGCTGACCATTGCCGTCGGGTTTGTCGTCGATGACGCCATCGTCATGAGCGAAGTCATCTGGCAGCACATCGAAGCCGGTGAAAAACCGTTTGACGCGGCACTGGCCGGGGCCGGCGAGATCGGTTTCACCATCCTGACGATCTCCATTTCGCTGATCGTCGTCTTTACGCCTTTGATGTTCATGGGCGGTGTGGTCGGGCTGCTCATGCGGGAATTCGCCGTGACCTTGAGCGTCGCGGTGCTGTTGTCGCTTTTCTTGTCGCTGTCCCTGACGCCGATGCTGTGCGCGAAGTTCCTGAGGGCGCCAAAGCCGGCGTCAAACGTCGTCACCCGGTCTCTGGAAACGGGATTCAAGAATCTCGAGTCCGGATACGCCAAGGCCCTGGACTTCGTCCTGCTGCACAAGATCGTCACCCTGTGCGTCTTCGTCGCGACGGTCGTGTGCGCCATCTGCCTCTATGCCGTGGTTCCGACCGGGTTCTTTCCGCAACAGGATACAGGCTTCCTGAGCGGGGTCATGATCACCTCCCAGGACTCGTCCTTCATCCGCGCGAAAGCCAAGGTTCAGGCGGTCGCCGCCGTCATCGACCAGGACCCGGACGTGTCCGCCGTGGGACTGTTCATCGGCACGTCCAGCACCAACCAGGCCAATCTCAGCATCGCGCTCAGACCCAAGGAATCGGGACGAACCTCAAGCGCCGATCAGGTCATAACCCGGTTGCGGCCCAAGCTGGCGCGTCTGGTCGGCGTCCAGACCTATCTGCAGGCCGCCCAGGACATCAATGTCGGCGGCCGCGCGGGCCAGGCCCAATATCAATATACCTTGTCGGATGCCGATCTCGACGAACTCAATAAATGGGCGCCCAAGCTGCTGGCGGCCTTGAGGAAGGTGCCGCAGCTGACCGATGTCAGTTCCGACCAGCAGTCCAATGGCGGCGCGGTGAACCTGACGATCGATCGGGCGGCGGCCGCGCGGTTCGGCATTACGCCGGCCGCCATCGACGCCGCCATCTACGACATGATCGGCCAGGCCGAGGTCACGCAATATTTTACGCAACAAAACAGCTATCACGTCGTCTTCGAGGCCTCTCCGATCCTGCAGGCGACGCCCGAGCTGTTTCAATCGGTCTACATTTTGTCGCCCTTGACGGGGCAGACCGTGCCTTTGTCGCTGTTCGTGTCCGTGGGGCCGCCGACCACCAACAATGTCACGGTCGCCCATCAGAATGAATATCCGGCGGCCACCCTGTCCTTCAATCTCGCGCCGGGCGTCGCGCTCAGCCAGGCCACGGCGGCGGTGCAAGAGGCGCGCGACAAGCTTGACGCGCCGCCCTCCATATCCGGCGCGTTTCAAGGCACGGCGCAGGTCTTCCAGCAATCGCTGGCGACGACCCCCCTGCTCATCGGCGCCGCCCTGTTGGCGGTCTATGTCATATTGGGCATTCTGTATGAGAGCTTCATCCACCCCCTGACGATTATTTCAACCCTGCCCTCGGCCGGGCTCGGCGCCTTGCTGGCCTTGCTGGCCGCCGGGCAAAATCTGAATGTGATCGGGATTATCGCCATCATTCTTCTGATCGGGATCGTGAAGAAGAACGGCATCATGATCGTCGATGTCGCGCTGCGCCTGGAGCGGGACCACGATATGAGCGCGGACAAGGCCGTTCGTGAGGCGTCGCACCAACGCTTGCGGCCCATCCTGATGACCACGGCCTGCGCGGCGCTGGGCGGGGTGCCGATGATCCTTATGAACGGCACCGGCGCGGAATTCCGCCAACCCCTGGGGTGGGCCATCGTGGGCGGTCTCGTCGTGTCCCAGGTCCTGACCCTGTTCACCACGCCGGTCGTCTACATCTATCTCGACCATGTGCGCCAATGGCGGCCGAAACGGAAAAAGGAAGCCGTGGCGCCCGGAGTGTGATACGCCGGGCCTTCCCCGCTCGGCTTGCGTGGCATCGGTATGCCGTCACCAAAATCGTCGAAATGCCTATGGGAAATTTACGCGCGCGCGGCTGAGAATAAGGACTGGCGCGTTCACTTTAACACAGGATTGCCATGCGTCCCTTGGTCGCCGGAAATTGGAAAATGCACGGACTGAAGGCGCAACTCAGCGAAATCCGGTCGATCGCGGCCTCGGTCAGGGCGTCGCCGCCCGATGCCGATATTCTGATCTGCCCGCCGGCGACCTTGATCGAGCGCGCCGTCCAGGCGGCGGACGGCAAGCTCGCCATCGGCGGCCAGGATTGCCATAGCGAAATCACCGGCGCCTTTACCGGTGACGTCAGCGCCCAGATGCTTAAGGACGACGGCGCCACAGCCGTGATCGTCGGCCATTCGGAACGCCGCAAGACCTATGGCGAGACCGACGCGACCGTCGCGGCCAAGGCTTCGGCCGCGAAACGGGCGGGGCTGATGGCCCTCATCTGCGTCGGCGAATCGAAGGCCGTTCGCGATGCCGGCCAGGCGCTCGCCTTTTGCGCCCGACAGATCGTCGCCAGCGTACCCGAGGGTCTGAGCGGCGCCGATTGCGCCATCGGCTACGAGCCCCTGTGGGCGGTCGGCGCCGATGAAGCGGCGCGGCCGGAAGACATAATCGAAATGCACGCCCATATCCGCCGGACGCTGATCCGCCATCTCGGCGCCGATGGGACAAGGGTGCGTATCCTCTACGGCGGCTCGGTCACTTCGGCCAATGCACGGGACATTCTGGGCCTGCCCGAGGTCAACGGCGCCCTGGTCGGGCGCGAGAGCCTGGCGTTCGCCAATTTCGACGCCATTGTCAGCGCGGCGGCCGCTGCGCATCGTTAAACAGGAGCCAAACATGCCCGATCTTCCCGAGGTGGCCGCCCGCCTGATGGCCGCGGGCAAGGGTCTTCTGGCCATAGACGAGAGCACGTCGACGGCCAATAAACGCTTTGCCGCGACAGGCATCCCCCAGACCGAGGAGATGCGCCGGCAATGGCGCGAACTGATCGTCACCACGCCATCGCTCGGCGAAGCAATCAGCGGCGTCATCCTGTTCGATGAAACGATCCGCCAGGCCACAAGCGACCACGTGCCGTTCATCGAGGTCCTCAACGCCGCCGGCATCGTCATCGGCATCAAGGTCGACAAGGGTACGGTCGACCTGGCCGGACATCCCGGCGAAACCCTCACCGAAGGGCTGGACGGCCTGCGCGCGCGCCTGAAAGACTATCGCGACATGGGCGCCCAGTTCGCCAAATGGCGGGCAGTCATTACCATAGCCGAGCATCTGCCGACCCATGCCTGCCTCGACGCCAATGCCCAGGCCCTGGCGCTCTACGCCGCCCTATGCCAGGAGGCCGGCCTTGTCCCCATCGTCGAGCCGGAGGTGCTGATGGACGGCGACCACAGCCTGGAGCACTGCGACGAGGTGACCGGCGAGGTCCTGAACGTGGTCTTCGCCCACCTGCGGCAACAGGATGTCCAGCTCGAAGGCATGCTGCTCAAGCCCAACATGATCCTGCCCGGCCTCGACCACGCCGAACAGGCGTCAACCGACGAGATCGCCCGGGCCACGGTGACGTGCTTCAAGCGTCATGTGCCGGCAGCCGTCGGCGGCATCGCCTTCCTGTCGGGCGGCCAGACGGGTCCCGAAGCCTCGGCGCGGCTCAACGCCATGCACGCATTAGGTATGCCCCTGCCATGGCCGCTGACCTTCTCCTTCGGCCGCGCCCTGCAGGAGCCGGCGCTCGACATCTGGCACGGCGACGCCGCCAATAGTCTGGCCGCGCAAAAGGCGCTGCTGCATCGCGCCCGGCTGGACAGCGCCGCGCGGCGCGGCGCCTATACGGACGCAATGGAAAAAGAACCGGTGTCCTTGTCATGAATTTGGCCTTTCCCCCCATGCCCGGTAAGCTCCTGCTCTATCTGTTCCGCCACGGCCGCACGGAATGGTCGGTGTCCGGCCAGCATACCGGGCGCACCGATATCCCCTTGACGGACGAAGGCGAACGGCAGGCGACAAGCCTGGCGCCCCGGTTGACAGGGCTGTCGTTCGATCATGTCCTGACCAGCCCGCTGCAACGGGCGCGGCGGACGTGTGAACTGGCCGGACTGGGCGCCGCCATGCGGATCGAACCCGACCTGGCCGAATGGGATTACGGCGCCTATGACGGCCTGACCTCGACGCAGATCCATCAGCGTCAGCCGGGTTGGGATATTTTCCGCGACGGGGCGCCGGAAGGCGAAACGCCGGCGATGATCGCGGCGCGGGCGGACCGCCTGGTCGCGCATCTGGCGTCCATGACGGGACGGATCGCCCTGTTTTCCCACGGCCATTTCAGCCGAGTGTTCGCCGCGCGCTGGCTGGGCCAGCCGATCGAACTGGGGCGGCACTTCACGCTGGGCGAAGCGGCGATGAACATCCTGGGCTATGATCCCGGCCATCCGGACGTGCGTGTGATTTCGCTGTGGAACCTGCCGCCCGGCGAATAGGCCGATCCATTTCCGGCTGGCCGAACTCCGGGATCGCGCCTAAATATAAACGAAATAACAGGGAGCGAGACCATGACTTCTGGGTTCAACCGCCGCATCATGCTGGCCGGCACGGGCGCGCTAATGGCCGCCGGGCTTGGCCGTCCGGCCTTGGCGCAAACCTCGACCTACGACACGGTCTCAACCCTGACCACCGGGCCGTTCGTCGAGGCCGAGACCTCGGGCGGGCGGCTTCGCGGCGGTCACAGCCGCGGCGCCCTGGCCTTCAAAGGGGTTCCCTATGCCGGTCCGGTCGACGGCATGAACCGTTTCAAGGCGCCGCCGCCGCTGGTCCCCTGGACCGGCGTGCGCGACGCCCTGACGCTGGGCGCGCCGGCGATCCAGCCGCCGCACACCACCTATGGCGAGAACGAGCCAGGCTATTCCGAGAATTGCCTGGTGCTCAATGTGTGGACGCCGGCGTGCGACGGCAAAAAGCGGCCGGTCATGTTCTATAATCACGGCGGCGGCTATGCCACCGGATCGGCCGGCAGCCGCGGCCAGGACGGCGCCCATCTGGCCGCCACCTATGACGTCGTCGTCGTCGCCAGCAATCATCGCCTGGGCCTGCTGGGCTATCTCTATCTCGGCGAGCTGGGCGGCGAAGACTACGCCACCTCGGGCAATCAGGGCCTGCTCGACATCGTCGCGGCGCTTCAGTGGGTCAAGACCAATATCTCGGCGTTCGGCGGTGATCCCGGCAATGTGATGCTGTTCGGCGAGTCCGGCGGCGGCTTCAAGACCGGCACGCTTCTGGGCATGCCGGCGGCCCAGGGTCTGTTCCACAAGGCCAGTATCGAAAGCGGCCCGGGGCTGCGGCGCATGCCCAAGGACGCGGCCACCGAAACGGCGCGGCGCGTGTTGAAGGGGCTCGGCATCGCACCGGCTGACTTGCATAAGCTGGCCGAGGTGCCGGCTCAGGCGATCCTCGACATGCAGATGGCCGGCGGCGGCGGTCCGCTCGGCGTCCCCTCGGGGCCCGGCGCCCCGGTCATGACGGACTGGCAGCGGGCGCACGGCGCCAGCTGGTTTTCCGAACAGCCGGGCAGCTTCGGTCCGGTGGTCGATGGCACGGTCCTGCCCACGCACCCCTTCGACCCGGACGTGACGCCGCTCGCCGCCGATATTCCGCTGATCGTCGGCAATAATCGCGACGAGGCACGGTTCTTCTACATGGGAGAGCCGGCGGTCTTTTCGCTTGACGAGGCGGGGCTCGCCACGCGGATGCAAAAGGACTATGGCGGCGACGCCGACAGAATCCTGGCCGTCTATCGCCGGTCGCGCCCGCATGCCACGCCCAGCGAGCTCTATATCGCCATCTCGACGGCCCGGTCGATGGGCTTCGACGCCACGCGAATCGCCGACCGCAAGTCGGCCCAGCCGGCGCCGGTCTACCGCTATCGCTGCGATTTCGAGTCGAACTTCCCGATCAAGGGCACGAATACGACGCTGAAGGCCGGCCACGCCACCGAGATCACGCTGAAGTTCCTAAGCTACGATCAGGCTGGCCTGGAAGGGAACGGCCCAAGCCTGGCCCCGGCGTCGCACAATATGAGCGCGCTATGGGCCAGCTTCGCGCACACCGGCCAGCCATCCGCGCCGGGCCAACCCGCCTGGCCGCGCTATGATCTCCATGACCGCGCCACCATGCTGATCGACGCCGAATGCAAGGTGGTCGACGACCCGGACTCCGACGAGCGCATGCTGTGGCAGAGTTTGCCGATCTAACGACTTCGGATTGCGCCGACTCACATTGCTTCTTTATACGTGAAATGAAACGTCGAATGGATATCCAGGCCCCGGGGACATCGGTCCGGATCGTCGTTTGTCCAGCGCATCGACGCCAGGGAGCGCAAGGTGACGCACGCATCGGGGAGTGAGGAATCGATGATCGACAAGACCCTGCCGGTCCATCGTGGGGGGCCGCTTCGCGTCCTTGTCTGCGACGACAATGTCGATCTCGCCACGACGCAAACCTTGCTGCTGGAGGATGCGGGACATATCGCCGAAGCCGTATTCGGCGGCGAAGAGGCCCTGCATAAACTTCAGACGTTCAAGGCCGACGTCCTGCTGCTCGACATCGCCATGCCCGGCATGGACGGTATCGAGGTGTGCCGCACCCTGCGCGCCTCGGCCGCCTGGAACCACCTGAAGATCGTCGCCCAGACCGGTCAGGGCGACCGCGAGATGCTGCGCCGCGCGGCCGAGTCGGGTTTCGACCGCCTGCTGGTCAAACCGGTGGAATGGACCGAACTGATGGCCCTGCTCGACGATATCCGCCGCGAAATCCGCCGCGTGAAATAGAGCGAACCCTCGCTTAGCGCGGTTCGGCCTCGGGACGCCGCCCGACTTGCAGGTCAGGCCCCATCATCACCTTTGACTATGTCGCCGGTTCCCGAGATATCGGATAACCGCGAATGGGTTTATCCGTGCCGGCCAGAATCATGATCCATTGTTTCGCCGCCGCAACCCCATTCAAGCTATGCCATTTCATCGCCAAGCGCCTGTTGTCGAGGACGAAGGTGAGCTGATCGCCAATGGCCGGCGTTCGGCCCAATGGCTCTATTCGCAGTTGCTCAAGGAGGATTCCGGCGATCCCGACGATGCGCTGCTCCATCCGCCGAAGGCGTACCGCGCCGTCTTTCTGTCCGATACCCATATCGGCACGCCGGTCTGCCGCGCCGCGGAGCTCGTGCGCTTTCTGAACCATTGCCAAGCCGACTATCTCTATTGGAACGGCGACATCGTCGATCTCTGGCATCTTCGCATTTTCTCGCCCGCCCGCATGGGCAAGCTGCTCAACAGCGAAAGCTTCGGCCGGGCCCAGTTGACGCTCATCCAGAAGATATTGCGCGAGGACCGGCGCGGATCGCGGCAAATCTTCATCCCCGGCAATCACGACGAAGCCGTTCGCGCCCTGATCGGCACGGGCGTGCGCTTCGGCAACCAGATGCTTTTCCTGCATGACGCCGTCCACGAAACGGTCAAGGGGGAACGCTTTCTCGTCATGCACGGCGACAGTTTCGACACGATCGTGCGCAACCATCGCTGGCTCGGGGTCCTGGGCACGCACGTCTTCGGATGGCTGGTCGAATTGAGCCAGACGATCGACCGGCTGCGCAGCCGCGTCGCCCCGTTCAATCGGCTTCTGGAGCGGTTCGGACTCGACCGCCACTGGTCCCTGGCCCATCAGATCAAGGCCAAGGCCGACGGCGCGGCCTATAATGAAAGCTACCAGCGTGCCATGCTGACCTTCATGTTTCGCGAGAACGCCAACCTGGCGAAGCGCAATGCGCCCGTCTTCAGCGGCATCGTGTGCGGCCATACCCACGTGGCGGCGAGCAAGACGTTTGCCTCGCCGCTGAACCCCGTAACGGGCCAGTCCCTGGGGCCGCGCTTCATTCGCTACTTCAATACCGGCCATTGGACCGGCCGCCCGGCCGTCGACGGTCAGGACTTGCCGTCACCCGCCGAAGACGAGGCGCCCAATTGCACGGCGCTCGTCGAAGCGGCCGACGGGCATATGGAACTGGTGCGCTGGGACGCGCTCAAGGGAATCGTTCCGGTGACCGAGGGGTAAGCGACCACGCCCGCCTGGCGCTCTTCTAGAGCACTTCGCGATAAAGTGGACGCCACTTCTCGGATAAGAAGTGCGACAAAACAAAGATCTAGAGCAATTTTTCGAATCAATTTGATCGAAAAATGCTCTAGGACCGATCGCGGCCCAGGGTGCAGATCGGCGTAAAGCAGCCGAGGATCAGGCGCCGGGCGTCGAACGGGATTTCGCCGCTCACATCGAGCACGCCGTCGGCGTGCATTCTCTCTTCGGCGGTGTCCAGCGTCGCCTTGTCGGGCCAGACCTGCCAGGCGAAAACGATCTTCTCGCCCGGCTGCGCGGCGACGGCGCGGCGGAAATCGGTCTGTTTGCCGTCGGGGACAAAGTCCTCCCAGGCTTCGACGATCTCCAGACAGCCATAGGCCTTGAAGATGGCCGCGCCGCGTTCGGCCCATTCCCGGTAAGCGTCCATCTTGTCCGCGGGCACGGGAATGACGAGTCCGGCGATATACATGACGCAAGCTCCCTTGGATCGGACGCGCCCGGTGTTTGGGCGGCTGGAACTTTGTAGCATGGAACCGTGTCACGGAAACGTGGGCGCGCGCGTGCCGACGGGGCTTGCCTTATACCCCCGCCGGGTATATACCCACCTGGGGTATATGAGGCCATCATGCAAACCGAGTCCGAACCTATGGAACATCCGTCGCACCGCGAACAGACGCCGCGGCTGAACCGCGCCATCGGCCAACTCGAAGGCATCAAGCGCATGATCGACGGCGGCGAATACTGCGTCGATATCATGACGCAACTACGCGCCGCACGCAGCGCCATCAAGACCATCGAGCTTGGCGTGCTCAACACCCACATGCGCTCGTGCCTGGCGCGCACCAGCTGCTGCGGCGACGACGCCCTGCGCGACCGGCAGGTCGAAGAAATCCTCACCCTCCTCAAGAAGTACGAGTAACCGCCATGACCTCCGACACGCCGAACCCGACGCCCGCCGAGCCCGGCGCGGCGAAGATGGCCTGCTGCCATGGCGGACACACGCAGGCTCATGACAGCGGCCAGCCTGCGCCCCTGCCCGCGCCGAGGGCCGGCCCAAAAACCTGGGATGCGGTCATCTATACCTGCCCCATGCATCCCGAGGTGCGCCAGGCCGGGCCCGGCGCCTGTCCCATATGCGGCATGGCGCTGGAGCCTGAGATCGTTACGCGCGACGCGACGGAAAATCACGAGCTGAGCGACATGACCCGTCGTCTGTGGATCGCCGCGGCGCTCAGCGTGCCGGTCTTCGTGCTGGCCATGGGCGCGCATATCGGCATCGGCGCCGTGGTGCCGGAAAAGGTCTCGGCCTGGGTACAGTTCCTGCTTTCGACGCCCGTGGCGCTGGGCTGCGGCTGGCCGTTCCTCGAACGCGGCTGGTCGTCGCTGAAGACACGCCATCTCAACATGTTCACCCTGATCGCGCTCGGCGTCCTTGTAGCCTGGACCTACTCGGTCGCGGCCGTCGTCTTGCCGAACCTTTTCCCGCACGCAGCCGGCATGGGGCCGGATATCTATTTCGAAGCGGCGGCGGTGATCACCACCTTGGCCCTGCTCGGTCAGGTCCTGGAACTGAAGGCGCGCGCCCAGACCGGCGACGCCATCCGCGTCCTGTTGCGGCTGGCGCCGGACACCGCCCATCGCCTCGATGGCGCGCACGAAGAGACCGTGCCGCTGGACCAGGTGCAGGCCGGCGACCGGTTGCGCGTGCGCCCCGGCGAAAAGGTCCCGACCGACGGCGAGGTCGTCGAGGGAGAAAGCCATGTCGATGAATCGATGATCACCGGCGAGGCCATGCCGGTCAAAAAGGCGCCCGGCGACGCCGTCACAGGCGCCACGCTCAATACCTCGGGCAGCTTCGTCATGCGGGCGACGCGTATCGGCAATGACACGCTTTTGGCCCAGATTGTCGCCCGTGTCGGCCAAGCGCAAAGATCGCGCGCGCCGGTCCAGCGCGTCGCCGACCAGGTGTCGGGCTACTTCGTGCCGGCGGTCGTGCTGGCATCTATCGTCACCTTCATCGCCTGGATGGTCCTGGGTCCCGAGCCCAGGCTCGGCCATGCCATACTCAACGCCGTCGCCGTGCTGATCATCGCCTGCCCGTGCGCTCTGGGCCTGGCCACGCCGATGTCGATCATGGCCGGCACCGGCCGCGCCGCGCGCGCCGGCATCCTTATCCGCGACGCCGCCGTGCTCGAGGCCTTCAAGGGCGTCGATACCCTGGTGCTCGACAAGACCGGCACCTTGACCGAAGGAAGACCACGCCTGATCGCCGTGGCGGCCATAGGCGGCGTCGACGAAAGCCGGTTGCTGTCGCTGGCGGCATCTCTGGAGGTCGCAAGCGAGCACCCGATCGCCCGCGCCATCGTCGACGGCGCCAGAGACCGGGGCATTACCCTGCATCCGGCCGCCGAATTCGCCGCGCCCGCCGGCAAGGGCGTCACCGGGCGGGTTGACGGCGTCCGCCTGGCGCTCGGCAATGCCGCGCTGTCGGGCGACGACGACGCTTTGGAAAAACTGGCCGCGCCGATGCGCGATCGGGGCCAGACCGTGGTCTTCGCCTGGCTCGACGACCAGCCGGCCGGCGTCATCGCCGTCGCCGATCCGGTCAAGCCGACGACCGCCACCGCCCTGAAGGCGCTGAAGGCCGATGGGCTGCGCCTGATCATGCTGACCGGCGACCATGCCGACACGGCGCGCGCAGTCGCCCGCACGCTCGGCATCGATGAGGTCGAGGCCGGCGTCCTGCCGTCCGGCAAGGCCGACATCGTCGAGGCGCTGATCAAGGCGGGTCGCAAGGTGGCGATGGCCGGCGACGGCGTCAACGACGCGCCGGCTTTGGCGGCCGCGCAGGTCGGCATCGCCATGGGCAACGGCACCGACATCGCCATGGAAAGCGCCGGCATCACCCTGATCAAGGGCGATCTCGACGGCATCGTCAAGGCACGCCATCTCAGCCGCGCGGTGATGGGCAACATCACCCAGAACCTGGTCTTCGCCTTCGGTTACAACCTGCTGGGCGTACCCCTGGCGGCGGGCATTCTGTACCCGGCCTTCGGGATTTTGCTGTCGCCGGTCGTCGCCTCGCTGGCCATGGCCCTGTCGTCGGTCAGCGTCATCGGCAACAGCCTGCGTATCGGGCGGACGAAGCTGTGATCGCCCCATGTAATGGCATCGAAGGATGGTCTCTACAAATGCAGGATCACCAGCAGGAACAGGACGGGGGCGACCGCACCCAGGAGGATCAGCGGCCAGGTCAGCTTTCGCGCCCGGGCCTGAAGGCAAAGAAGCACAAAGCCGGTAACGGTAAAGACCACGACACTGATCGCGAACAGATCTATGAACCAGTGCCATAACGGACGGACGTTCTTTCCCTTGTGCAGATCCGTAAGATAGGCGGCGATACCGCGATCCGTACGGTCAAGCGAAACTGTACCGGCCTTGAGATCGGCCTCGATGGCAATCCGCTTTCCTGGCTCGGGCAGCGAAATGTCGATCTTTCCCTTCGACTTGCGGACGGTGGCGTAGCGCGCATCGACTGAGAACATCCGGGCGAGCTCATCCGCCGTGTGCGCCGGAAGCGGAACGTCCGAGTCGAGCGCGCCGATTTCCGCTGCCAGTGGTGCCGTCAGCGGCAGCTGCTTGTGCTCGGTAAGCCCGGACGCCGGGAACAGGCTATCGTTATTGAGGATGAAGCCGCTCACCGCGTAGAGGCATAGGCAGACCGCGCAAACCGCCGCCGTCATCCAATGGGTATTGCGGACATAGAGGCGCCATTGGCGTGAAACAGGGGTGTGTGCCATTGGACAGTCTACTTTGAAGATCACGACGCGTGGGTCGACGGTTGTTGTTTGGGCTGAAGGTGACGGCGCGCGCCAATAGGCGCCTTACTGCGTAAGCTTTGCCGCGACCAGTTCCGCGTGCGCGGCGTCGTATTCCTTGCGAAATCCGGCATTGCCGAGCAGGTCGTAGGCGACAAGCGTGCCGATCGTCTGGCTGGCGACAATGTCCGACGGGAAATGGACGCCACAAACCACGCGATTGTGGCCATATTGCCCGGCGCGTAGGAAGATCACCTCGGCCTTTTCAGGCATCAGGTGCGCCAGAACCACCGCGGTGGAATAGCCCAGGACGCCATGGCCCGAGGGGTAGCTCGACGGCGTCTTACCCGGCGCTGTCGGCTTTGACGGCACGCAGGTCGGGATCGTGGGATCCAGTTCGTACGGGCGAAAACGCGCGAAATGCTTTTTGTATAGTCCGGCCTCGATGTTTTCGTCGTTGCGCACGTCATCGAAGAGCTTGCGCGTGGCAGGCAGCTTGGCCAGGTCGAAGCCCGGCAGGACGTCGGCGAGATAGGTCGCCGATTCATTGCCGTCATCGCGGGCCGCCTGGGCGATCTCGGCGGGCGTCGCGGCGGCGACGGTCGCACGCACGGCGTCCAGCTCGGCCTTGCCCTCGGCTGAGCCCGGCGCGAACGGCGCGGGCAGTGTCAGGGCCGGGTCGAAGTGCGCCGGATCGACGAAGATCAGCTTATGCGCGGGCATGGCACCGGGCGCCATCTGTGCGCCCGTTTGCGCGAAAGCCGGCGCATGCAGACAAAGCACCGTCGCGGCGACGGAGGTCAGGACGCGTTGCGAGAATTTCATGAGTGCCTCACGGGAAAGCGGTCCCGCGCCCAGCGCCGCCAATGGCGAGGTTCGGTGCGGGAGCCAAAGGAAATTTAAAACTTGGCGATCAGGGTCAGTTGGGCACTCTCGCCGGCCTGGTAGGTATAGGTCGACAGCAGCGGATTGCTGTTGGTCTTGATACCCGTGACGGCCTGACTGTTCGTCAGGTTGTTGATCTGGGCCTTGATGCGGAAACGGCCGAAGTCGTAATTGACCGACAGGTCGGCGGCGTTGAAGGCCTTGATCGGCACGGCCTGGGCGTTGTCGGCATATTGCTTGCCGACCTGCTTGAACAGAAGCGAACTGGACCACGCTCCGTGATGATAGAGGGCGCCGATGCCGGCCGTCGAGACGGGGGCCGCGGCGATCTCCATGCGATAGGTAGCGTCGGCCCGGGCGTTGTCGATGTATTTGTTGATCGAGCCGTTGCTGTACAGGGTGACGCCGTTGTCGAAGGCATAGGACACCTGGCCTTCTACGCCGCTGGCCTTGGCCTTGCCGATATTGATGTAGGTGTCGGTATTGGCCGTCGCCGCCAGCAGGTTCGTCAGGTCGATGCGATAGATGTCGGCGTCGATGGCGATGTGGTGCGATTGATAGACCGTGCCGAGCTGGTAGTTGGTCGACAACTGCGGCTGGGCGGTATTGGTCGATGGGTTGATGACGTACAGCGCATTGAGGTCGGGCATGTACATGCCCTCGGCGTACTGGCCGTAAACCGACCAGTTTTTGGCCAGCTTGTAATTGATCTCGAGATTGGTCAGCGTCTTGGTGTTCTTGTTGCCGGCATATTGCGCCTGGCGCGGCGACTTTATGACCACGGCGTCGACATCGCGCTTCATCGAGACGTATTTAATGCCCGGGGTGATGGTCAGGGCGTCGGTGACATGCCAGGCGAAATCGGCGAAGTCCTGCATCTGCCACCAGCTCGACAACTCACGATAGGACACCGAATTGAGCGAGGCGTCGGTCGAGGTCCGGGTGCAGGCCAGGGTTAGGGGATTATAGGCCAGGCAGATCGGCTTTTCGCGATTGTCCGGGACGTCGCGGCCGAGCGTCGCGTCGTAATCGTAGATGTGGCGGTTGCTGACCGAGGATTCGAGCCACACACCCGTGTGCAACTCGCCAAAGCCGAAGTCGCGGTTGACGCGGGTCATATTGCCCCAGGTCATATAGTGGTTGAGCTTCTCATAGCCCTGAATATCGGTCGGGTTCGACGGCTTGTTCTTGGTCGCGACGCCGTTAACCGTCACGGAGTCGGTGACATAGGTGCCGATGCCGGCGGCGGGATTGGTCACGCCGTCGGGCGAGGCCAGGTTGGTCGCCGAATTGGTCGTGTTGTTGTAGTAGATATTGTAGGTCGTGTTATCCAGCTTGAAGCCCAGCGGCAGGTCGCCCGCCAGCTTGGCGTACGAGAAGACCGTGTGCTTGTTGAACTGGTTATAGCCGTAATAGGTCGACTTGGTCGGGTCGTTGGACAGGCCGAAATCCTTGCCGTACAGCGCGACCTGAGCCAGCGTGCCGCCCGGATTGTCCGACACGTGCCACAGGTTCGAATTATACATGGCGAAGACGGTCAGATCCCAGCTGCCGGCGATCGGCAGGACCCACTTGGTCGTGGCGTTGGCCGAGTGCATCGACGAATAGGTCTGGGCGCCGTCCGAGCCATTCATGTCGACATTGATGAAGCCGGCCAGATCGTGCAGAGCCTTGATCTTGCCCGTCTGGACGACGGCGACGCTCTGCCACGAATTCCACGTGCCGACCGTATCGCGCAGGGTGACGCCGAAATCCTCAGCCACCTTGTTGGAGAACATCTTGACGTTGCCGCCATAATTGGCTTGGCCCAGGTCGCCGACCGAGCCCGGGCCGCGATCGACGATGATCGCGCCGATGGTCGACGCCGGAAAGAACGAGTTGGAATGGTGGGTCGGATTGTTGGTGTCGCCCCACGGAATGGCGTCGAAGGTGACATTGTAGTTGCCGTCCTTGAAGCCGCGCAGGGTCATCTTGGCTTCACCGAAGCCCGGACCGTTGTTCGAACCGCCGGTCGCCGCCGACGGCGTGATATTGGCGACGCTGGTGAAGTCGCCGGTCTCGGGGACCGACTCATCGATGAACGGGCGCGAAACGATCGATTGCGGTTCGCCCTGGTCAAGCGAAGCCTTGGACGGGGCGGTGGCGGCGGCTTTCGACCGCTCGGCCTTGATGATCACCGTCTTGATCGTCTGGTCGGTGACGTCCGTTGTGTCTTGTTGCGGCGTCGTATCCTGGGCGTGGGCCATGCCGGCAAAGGCGCCGGACAGGAGCGTGGTCGACAGAAGGGCAAGGGTGCGTGCCTTGCGGTTTATGGCGAATGTCATTGGATAGGTCCCTACGTGCCTCGCGGGACGGTTGGCCGCACCACGCTCTGTTGGGACCTTTCGCAGTCGATTGTTGCAGTCGCTTGCCACAATCATGACAAGTTCAAATCACGACACCTGGATTATGCCTTTGAATTCAACAGATGCATTATTGCCACTTTGCCGTAGACAGAAGACAACTACCTTCTGATCATGAATCTACCCTGGCGCGACGGACGGCTTCGCCTCACACCCATCGGCTCTTGGCGTTTATCTCAGATGAACATCTTCAACTGCGGCCAGATCGCCTGCGGATCCACGGTCAGACCGTGGCAATAGGCGATCGCCTTGCCGTTTTCATAGCCCATGGCGTCGGGCGATGAGGTCGTGCCGAGCACCGTCGCCTGCTGGCAATAGGGGGCGAGGCGTTCGGGATTGTCCTGCACGACCAGCAGATTGACCGGGTGCTGGCCCCTCAAACCCCATAGATAATACTGGTTGTGGCCACTCAATGCCGGCGGCAGGCCGTAGGGCTTGCCGTACAGGTCGAGCGCGGCCGCCTCGCCGTAATTATCAACCTTGATCCCCGTTCGCGCGCGTTCGGCCGGCGGTATCTTGGCCCACGCCGCGCCGACCTGAGCGGCGAAATCGTGCCAGCCCAGCTGGTCGGCGAAGACCTGCGGCAATAGCGTGCCCTTGAAACTCTTTTCCTGCTGTTGCGGCTTCAGGGGGAAGTGCTGGATATAGGTCTTGAGCGCGGGCACCGGGAGGACGGGCAAGGCCATCGGCGCGATCCATACCGAGAAGGCGACAGCCAGGGCGGCCCAGCCCGCCAGCGCGAGTTGGCCCGCCGAAGCCTTGACCCAGTGCGCGATGGCGACCGCGCCGGTGATGAACATGACGGGATAGCAGGCCGCCAGATAATAGTCCTTGCCGTGGGTGAGCATCACCAAGACCACGCAGGTGACGAAGCCGATCGCCAGAAACCGCACCGGCCGCAGGCGTTCGATGAGGAAAGGCCCTACGATACCGCAAAGCCATACCGGCGCCAGCACCGGGTTCATCACCATGACCTGGTTGAGCATGAAGGCCAGGGGCGGCACATCGGCGTTCTTGTATTTGGCGGCGGCGGCCAGTTCGAGAAACGGAAAACCATGCATCGCCTGCCATATCAAGGAGGGTGCGGCGATGAGCGCGGCCAGGCCGACGCCGATCCACAGGTCCTTGCGGAGGAGGAGCTTGCGCTCGGCCGTCGCCAGGAGGCCGACGGCCAGACTGACCAGCCAGAAGACCAGGGCGTATTTGATCTCCATGTCGACGCCGGCGATGAGGCCGCACAGCCACAAGGCGCGGCGGTCCCAGGTCGTGACGGCGCAGACCAGGCACAGGGCGATAGCGGTCCAGGCCAGGGGATCGAAGACCGTCGTATTGAGGATCGCCGCCATGCCCATCAACAAGGGGGCTATGGTGACGCAGAGCGCCGCGCCGATCCCGGCCACCGTGCCGCCGCCCAGTACCCGGGCAAAGCGCACGGCCAGCCAGGCCAAGGCCGCCGCCGCCAGGGTTGCAGGCCCGCGCACCATCCATACGCTGTGGCCCAGGGCGTAGAAGCCGGCGGCCAGCAGCGGCACCACCGGCGGCTGGTCGACATAGCCGAAGGCCGGATGCTGGCCGCAGACGATGAAATAGAGTTCGTCGCGAAACAGGTCGTACCGCCCGGCGAACAGGGCGTGCAGGACGAAGGCCGCGAGCGCGCAGCCCAGGGCGAGATAGTCCTTGCGCCAATCGGTCGGTGTTGAGTGTTCCATGGCGGCGCCCTCTATGGCCTTCGCAACGGGGGGCACGATTTCAGGTTGGAGGCCGGATGGCAAGCCCCCTGATGGATTTGCTCGCGGGGCCGGTTGCGGCCTGCCGGCGGGCGCCTATAGTCGTTGCGCCCGTTGAGGATGGCGGCCCCATGCCCACCAATGCCGTGCCGCTGCAAGCCCTGCGGGCCGCCTTGGCCTGAGATCGTTGCAACAGGACACAGGAAGTGACGTTGCGGTATCGGCCCGCCCGCCTATAGTCGCCGCCGACAACCGACAAAAAGACCACGAAATGCCCCCTGCCGAAGACCACGCCTTACGCACCGCGCTCAGCGACCTGATGCACGCGCGCGCCATTCCGATCTTCGCCTCGCCGGTCCTGGTGCGCAGTTGGGTCTATCTGCTGACCGACGAGGAACGCGCCGCCGAGCGCGCCTGGATCGACAGCCTGCCCGGCGAGCATGGCGCCGAGGGCTGGACGCTGCACGATATCGGCCCGACCGGCGGCATGATCTGGGAGCGCCACGGCGAGTTTTCGACCTATCTGTCCTACACGACCGCGGTCAATCTGGCCGCCGAGCGCCGCGGCGGCCTGGGCTTCGGCCGCGTCCACGACGACCAGTTTCCCTGGCTTGACGAGGCACCCGGCAAGGTGTTCCGCAGCGTCGAAATCGCCGTCCTGCGCTACGCGCCCAAGACCGATCAGCTGCAAGGCAAGATCGATCTGAACCAGGCGGTGTGCTGCGACGTCTTCGACGGCGCGGCGCGCATCTGGTCGGATTTTCGCCTGCACGAAGAGGGTCCCGGCGGCGGCTCCGGCCGCATCTACGTCCAGGACAAGGGCCTGCGCAATGACGAGCTGTCACGACTGCTGCAGAGCCTGATCGAGATCGGCCACTACCGCAAGCTGGCCCTGCTGGGCTTTCCGGTGGCGCGCGACCTGATGGCCTGGCTCAAGGGCGCCGAGGCGCAGTTGGCCGCCGTCACCGCCGACATGGCCGCCCGCGCCGCGTCGCAGGAACAGACGCTCGAGCGGCTGATGACCCTGTCGGCCGAGGTCGAGCTGCGCGTCAATGCCGTGCGCTATCGCCAGGGCGCGACCGAAGCCTATGCGCAATTGACCGAGGACCGGCTGGCCTCGCTGCGCGAAAGCCGGGTCGAGGGCTTTTCGACCATGCACGAATTCATCGAGCGGCGGCTCCATCCGGCCATGCGCACCTGCCAGGCGGCGTCGCGGCGGCTCGACGATGTCTCGACGCGGATCGGCCGGGTCAGCGACCTGCTGCGCGCACGCATTTCCATATCTCTGGAAATACAGAATCAGAGCCTGTTGCAAAATATGGACCTGCGCTCGAAGCTGCAGATGAAGCTTTCGGCCCTGGTCGAGGGCCTGTCGGTGTTCGCCGTCAGCTACTACGTCTTCAACCTGGTCAAATACATGATCGAGCCGGTGGTCAGCGTGAAGACGGCGCATTGGCTATACCTGCCGATTATCGCCGCCATCATCGCCCTGGCCTGGCTGTTCATCTATCACCGCAAGAAGCGCATCGAGAACCAGGCCGCCGAGCATCCGCTCAATTGAGGGTTTACATCGTCGCACTGACCGTCCAGGTGGCGCTTTCGATATAGTCGGAGGTCGCCAGAGCGTCGCAGACGGCGTCGAGTTCCTTGGCATCGGCCGTCGTCGGGATCAGCACGGCCGCCAGCTCGGTGGTCTCCTCGCCTTCCGACAAGACCTCGACCTCGCGGATCGGGTAATTGGCCTTTTCCAGTTCGGAGTCGAGCAGATCGCGCGCCTCGGTGATGTTTTCGGCGGCGCAGATGACGTGCACGCGATAGGTCGCCTCGGTGCTGGCCGCGTCGATCGGGCGCCGGTTGATATAGTTGACCACCGGGCGCAGCAGGGTATTGCCGGCGATGACCACGACGGTCACGGCGAAGGCCTCGGCCATCAGCCCGCTGCCGGCGAAGGCGCCGACCGCGGCCGACGACCACAGGGTGGCGGCGGTGTTCAGGCCGCGGACCTGCGCCCCCTCCTTCATGATGACGCCAGCGCCCAGGAAGCCGATGCCCGAGACGACATAGGCGATGATGCGCACCTGCCCTTCACCGCCGAACAGGCGGCCGCCCAGATAGACGAAGGCCGCCGCGCCGACCGAGACCAGCACCATGGTGCGCAGGCCGGCATTGCGCTGGCGGTACTGCCGCTCGATACCGATCAGGCCGCCGCACAGAAAGGCCACCCCGAGCACGGCGAGCATCCGCAGGAAGTCCAGACCTTCCTTGGTGAAGATGGCCGGCGCTGCGAGGGGCGCGCCGTTCATTCGGGGTTTTCCAGGCTGAACTGGTCGGCCACGTCGTCATAGGCGAAGACCTCGCCATAGCGGCCCCACTGGATGATGGTCTTCAGGGTCTGCTCGGCATAGTCCTCGGACATCAGGTCCTCGAGCTCGTCGCGAAAGCGCCGTGCCGGGGCTTTTCGGCTCGGCCGGTCGTCGAGCACCCGGCGGATGTGGGCGGCCAGCGGCACATAGGTCAGCAAGTGCTGGGCGAACAGGCGCTTTCTGCCATCGACATCGGCGTCGACGAAGCGCTTGGCGTCACCCGTCAGGGTCAGCGAGCCGCCTTCCAGTTCGGCGAAGCGGAACAGTTGCAGCACTTCGGCGACGGGGAACAGCTCGTCGGCCTCGTACTGGGTCTCGTGGGCGATGCCCGCCAGGTCGGCGCGGCCGTTATAGGGTGCGACGGCAATGGACTCCATCAGACCGGCCATGGTGTTGGTCGAGACCTGCGGCAGGGCCATGCCCATGCCCATGCCGGGGAACAAGCCGTCCTTGGGTTCGTCGCCGACCTTTTTCTGCGTCATGCGCTTGTAGATATCGTCGACCAAGGTGCGGAAGGCCGGTGCCTGGCGGTTGCGCGGTTGGGTCATGTCGACCTTGATCTCGGCGACGATGCGGCCCGGATTGGACGAGAACACCAGGATGCGGTCGCACAGAAGCACCGCCTCCTCGATATTGTGCGTGACGATCAGGATCGACTTGATCGGCATGCGGCCTTCGTACCACAGATCGAGCAGATCGGTGCGCAGGGTCTCCGCCGTCAGCACGTCGAGCGCCGAGAACGGTTCGTCCATCAGCAGGATCGACGGGTCGACGACCAGGGCGCGCGCCAGGCCGACGCGCTGGCGCATGCCGCCGGACAGCTCCTTCGGATAGGCGTTCTCGAAGCCGTCGAGCCCGATCAGGTCGATCGCCGCCAGCGCCTTCTTGCGGCGCAACTCCTTGTCGACCTTCTGGGCTTCCAGGCCGACCTCGACGTTTTCCAGCACGGTCAGCCACGGAAACAGGGCGAAGGTCTGGAAGACCATCGACACCGTGGCCGGCTTTTCGCCCGCGCCGTGGGGGAACTCGACCTCACCGGCGGTCGGCCGGATCAGGCCGGCGATCGAGCGCAGCAGGGTCGACTTGCCCGAGCCGGAGCGGCCCAACAGGCCGACGATCTCGTTTTCCTTGAGCGTCAGATTGACGTCGTCGAGGACGAGCAGGTCCTTGCCGCTCGACTTGCCATAGACGTGGCGGATTTGGCGGACGTCGACGAGCGTGCGCGGCGGGATGATATCGAGAGGCATGACGATATTCCTCTAAGTAAAAGACGCCTCATGTTTGTCCCAAAAGTGCAATCGACACTTCGCGCCACTTTTGGGCATGAGGCTTTAATTCATACGCAGGCGGCGCTCGGCATAGCCGTAGAGCGGCCGCCAGACCGAACGGTTGAAGGCGATGACGAAGGCACTCATGACAACGATGCCGAGCGCCACGCGCGCATAGTCGCCGGCCGCCGTGGCACGGGCGATATAGGCGCCCAGCCCGAAGGCCTCGATGTGGGTCTTGCCCCAGTCGACCGCCTCGGCGACGATCGAGGCGTTCCACGAGCCGCCGGACGCGGTCAGCGCGCCGGTGACATAGTAAGGAAAGATCGCCGGTAACGCGACTTGGCGCCACCATTGCCAGCCCTTGAGGCCGAACATCCCCGACACTTCCTTCAGGTCACCGGGAATGACGCTGGCGCCGGCAATGACGTTGAACAGGATGTACCACTGGGTACCGAGGATCATCAGTGGCGACAGCCAGATATTGGGATCGAGCCGGAAGGTCACCACGAGCATGGCGACGAAGGGGAATAGCACATTGGCCGGAAAGGCGGCCAGGAACTGGGCGATCGGCTGCAGCCGTTCGGTCCAGGCCGGACGCAGGCCGATCCATACGCCGATCGGCACCCAGATGACGCTGGCTATGGCGATGAGGACGACGACTCGCAACAAGGTCGCCAGGCCCATGGCGACGACAATACCGAGGTCGCCCCAGTTCAGGCTCTTTGCGATATAGGTGACCAGTTCCCAGATGCTGAAGCCGCAAGCGATGACGACAATGGCGATCCACAGGATGTCGAACGCGCGGTTGGCCTGGGCCGGGATGCGTACCTGCGGCGCCGGCGGCAGTTTCGACCATTTGATGGCCGCCAGCTTCTTCATCGGCCAGCCCAGCAGGCTGAAGGCCTGGCGCAGAAAGCGCGTGCGATGGACCAGGTCGTACAGCCAGGACTTCGGCGTTTCCTGCGACGCCGTCTGCTCGAAACGGAACTTGTCGGCCCAGGCGACGATCGGCCGGAAGAAGAGCTGATCGTAGAGCAGGATGACGATCGCCATGGCGACCACACCCCAGGTGACGGCGCCCAGGTTCTGTTGCTGGATCGCCAGCCCCAGCCACGAACCGATGCCCGGCAGGACGATCGAGGTGTGGCCGACCGTAATGGCTTCGGAGGCGACGACGAAAAACCAGCTGCCCGACATCGACATCATCATGTTCCATACCAGGCCCGGTATGGCGAAAGGCAGCTCGAGGCGGATAAAGCGGCGCCACGGCGAAAAGCCGAAATTGCGCGTCACCTCGTCGAGATCGGTCGGCAGGGTGCGCAGCGACTGGTAAAAGCTGAACGCCATGTTCCACGCCTGGGCGGTAAAGACCAGGAAGATCGAGGCGCACTCGACCCCCAGTTGGTTGCCCGGGAACAGGTTCATGAACATGGTCACGGTAAAGGTCAGAAAACCCAGAACCGGTATGGATTGCAGGATATCGAGCGCCGGGACGATGATCATCTCGGCCTTCTTCGAGCGCGCGGCGGCCGTGGCGATGATAAAGGTGAAGATCAGCGAGGCGCCGAGCGCGGCGAACATGCGCAGGGTCGTGCGCAGGGCGTATTCCGGCAGATGGATGGGATCGAGCGTGACCGGCGAGGTCTGCAGTTGCGACAGCGGCCGTCCCATCTGTTCGGCGCCGTGAAAGGTCAGCACGGCCAGGCCGGCCAGCAGCAGAAACGCCGCCAGGTCGGCCCAGGCGATCTTGATGCCGCCGAGCGTCAATCGCGCGAGAGGCCGCGCGCCTTTGGCATCTTCGAAAAAGAAGACCATGGTTCACCTTAAAAATCTGGCAGCCGTAACGGCTGCCGCGGCGAACCCTGTCCAGGGTACGAAACGTGCGAACCGCTACGGCAGTCTAATTCGACTACTGTCGCTGGGCATGGGTTAGGGTCCTTGGAAGACTCCAGCGACCGCACGGCGGCGCCGGAATTCAGCGCTCCATAGGTCGGGCGCAAAATCGTGTCAAGCGCCGTGAGATCGCGCTCCCGACTAATCGGGCGCGACGAGGAAGACGCGAATGGAAGGGCTTGGCGGCAATTGCCGCGCGGCCTGAGCCTCGGCGTGGACCCACAAAGCGAAGGTTGCATTTGATACCAGGCCGGGGGCGGTAAAAATAATCGACGAATATGATGCGAAGCTGAAAAAAAGAAGAGCGGCGGAGATTTTTATTGCACCGCACGAACAGCATAAAATCAAATGATGCCAATATGTTACACAGTGGTCACACTTCACAAAAGCTTCAATATCCTGTCACCCCAGCGTCATGCAGCGTGGCCATAGGCCCGTCAGATGACGGGATAAATAAATGTGAATTCCCGTCACACGGTTTCAGTCCAAGGGGATCTCCACATGGCTATCCGCGCTCGTAACACGCGCCTTCTATTGCTTTCGACCACCCTCATCATGGGGGCCACGGCCCATACGGCCTTCGCTCAGGACAACAAGACCGCCAACGCCGGCGACGGCTCCGAAGGCGCCGAACTCACGACCGTCATCATCACGGCCGAAGCCAAGAAGGCCGCCGCCAACGCGCCGTCGAAGGCGCCGCTGACGGAAACCCAGCCGCAGTCGGTTATCTCCAGCCACTTCATCGAGGAATCGACCCCGGAAACCGGCAACTGGTCGACGACCGTTCTGGTCGCGCCTTCGGTCTCGGGCATCACCACCAATGGCGGCGGCATCGGTGAGTACAACAAGAACAATATCCGCGGTTTCGCCGACGGCCAGTTCAACATGACGTATGACGGTATCGCGTTCGGCGACACCAACGATCCGACCCACCACTCCGGCTCCTACTTCCCGGCGCCGAGCATCGGCGCGGCGGTGGTCGACCGCGGTCCGGGCGTGGCCGGGGATCTGGGCCAGGCCAATTACGGCGGCGCGCTGCACTTCTTCTCGCCGGCGGTGAGCGACCACTATTCGTTCACGCAAAAGGCGACGGTCGGTTCGTTCAGCACCCACGACTACAATACGCAGATCCAGACCGGCACGCTCGACAGTTTCGGCGGCATCAAGGCGTGGATCGATTTCGACGAGAAGGACTCGAAGGGTGAACTGTCGCACGCCGGCGGCCAGGCCCAGAACCAGTCGTTCAAGATCGTCAAGGATTTCAGCGACACGCTCAGCCTGACGGTCTTCGCCTCGCACAACTACACCTTCTTCAACCTCCCCGACGCCGGCCCCGGCGAGACCTACCAACAGGTTCAGGCCGCCGGCAAGAATTTCTCGCTGAACACCAATCCGACGTCGGAATTCTGCGCCTGCTTCAACTATGAAAAGAAGCAGACCGACTTCGAATACGTCCTGCTGAAGGGCAAGCTGTCGGACAGCATCAGCTGGGAAAACCAGGGCTATACCTACTTCTATTCGAATCACACCCTGGCGGCCGACGGCATCACCGACAACATCAATGCGAACGGTCAGGCGCTGTCCAATGCGGCGTCGGCCATCCAGCTCAAGAACGACCAGACCGTGGCCGGAAAATCCGCGCCCTATTCGGCGACCGACATCGGCGGCTACCACAAGGGCAATGCCTACCGCGTCTTCGGCGACATCGTGCGCGCCAACAAGGACTGGTCGTTTGGCACCCTGCGCATCGGCGGCGACTACGAAGTCTCGTCGACCCAGCGCTGGAACGAACTGTACGACCTGACCAACGGCCTGCCGGACTACAAGTACCCGGCCTACACCAACGTCGCGCCCGTCGGCACCGTCCCGCAATACGGCGAGAACATCAATTACCCGGCGACCAACGACAAGACGCTCGAAGGCTCGGACTGGAACCAGTATCAGGTGTTCGGCGACTTCGTATGGCGTCCGTTGAGCAACCTGACGATCACGCCGGGCCTGAAATATTACGACTTCACCCGCAAGATCAAGGCGCTGTGGGACGCGGTCGACGGCTACGCCAAGCCGGACAACCACGGTTCGTTCATCGGCAAGACCAAGTACACCAAGCTGCTGAAGTTCCTCACGGCGAACTACCGCATCACCCAGGACTGGTCGGCCTACGCCCAGTACGGCGAAAGCTTCCTGACGCCGTCGCTGTCGACGCTTCAGACCTACACGCCGTCGGACAATGCCGCGAAGCCGAGCTTCGCCGTCAGCGAGCAACTGGGAACGGTCTTCTCGCGCAACGCCATCACGGCCGACTTCGACGTCTATGACGTGAAGATCTCGAACCTTTACGTCGCGTCGACCGTGCCGGACGCCGACGGCGATCCCGCCGGCTCCTACTATGTCAACGCCGGCAGCATCCATTACACCGGCGTCGAAGGTCAGGCGGCGTACAGCTTCAACTTCGGCCTGAACCTGTTCGCCAACGGCTCGATCAACGATGCCAAGACGGTCGGCGCCAGCGAACTGGCGAACGCGCCGAAGTGGACCGACGCGGTGGGCGGCAGCTACAAGCACGGCCCGTGGGAAACGACCCTGACCTTCAAGGAAGTCGGCCGTCAGGTCGCCTATGTCGTCACAACGCCGACCGTCACGGCCGATGGTCTCTCGCTGGCCGCCGGCGCGACCCGCGAGTTGAAGGCCTACAACGTCCTCAACCTCTCGACCGCCTATGCGATCACCAAGAACGTTCGCCTGAAACTGGCGGGCTACAACCTGGCCAACCACCGCTCGATCGTCGGCATCAGCGGCGGCGGCTCGCCGACCGACCTGTACAGCTTCCAGGCCGGCCGCGAAGTCCAGGCCACGCTCGAAATGAAGTTCTAATCGAGATCGTGCCGTGTCGAGCCTGGCTCGACGCGGCGCGGCCTGTAAGGGTGCGTCGTCGTCGCCCTCTCGCGGCGACGCGCCGGGAACAGGCCTTCCATCCAGGAGTCACGACGGCATCAGGCTCTGGACCTCACGGTCTGGAGCCTGTTCGATTCGTGGATTGACAGCTAATTCGTGGATTGACAGCTAAAAGGGCCGGAAGATCACCACCCAGACGACGGTCAGCGCGATGCCGACCATGGCCGCCAGGGCGAGAAGTCCGGGGAAGATAGCAGCCGAGCGGCGCCTTTGCATGAGTCGTACCTGTATCGTCCTTGTATAGACACGGACAGGGCCATCCGGCCATAGCGGCCGCGCCGCGAAACCTGTGGACAATCGCAAGCGAGGCGACGCGGCTTCGTCATCATCCGGTCACCGCGGCGGTGCATGTTCGCTCGACGTCAAAGAATGGGCGCAACAGATATCGGCTGTAACCGGTTGCCGCTCGATTTTTGGCCTCTTGATTTTTTCGGCGGAAAAGGCATTATGATTACAATTGAGACCTGTTTCCCCCGCGGTCTCGCACGAATACGCCTTCCAGGCGAAAAGCCTCGGCCTTATTCACGGCTATTTCGGGCTTTGCGGCATTTTCCTTTTGAAATCGCTCGCCACCGGCGCTAAAGCCGAAAGTCGTGCGTTCACGCACCGTTAACATTTCTTACAGCCATGTGAGCAGGTGCAGCAAAATCCGGCTTGCATTCTGGCGCAATGCAAACATGTTACGGCGTTGAACGGTCTGAACCTTTATGGATTGCTCAATGAAAAAAATCGAAGCTGTCATAAAGCCCTTCAAGCTGGATGAAGTGAAGGAAGCCCTTCAGGAAATCGGCGTGCAGGGGATGACCGTGCTGGAGGCCAAGGGATATGGCCGCCAGAAGGGCCATTCCGAACTCTATAGGGGCGCGGAATATGTCGTTGATTTTCTACCGAAAATCAAAATTGAACTGGTCGTGGCCGACGATCTCGCGTCCACCGCCCTGGAAGCTATCCAGACCGCGGCGCGCACGGGCAAGATCGGAGACGGCAAGATCTTTGTGAGCGACATCATCGATGTCGTCCGCATCCGAACCGGGGAATCCGGACCCGCCGCGGTCTAGGGCTCCCCCTCCTCCTCACACCACACGGCTTCATGGGGCGTCAAACATGACATCTGCAGACATTCTCAAGCTCATCAAGGAAAAGGACGTCAAATATGTCGACGTTCGCTTCTCCGACATGCGCGGCAAGATGCAACACGTAACCTTCGACATCGACCTGGTCGATGACGAATTCCTCAATGACGGGACCATGTTCGACGGTTCGTCGATCTCCGGCTGGAAGGCGATCAACGAGTCGGACATGAAGCTGCGTCCCGACCTGAAGACGGCCTATATCGACCCGTTCTATCAGCAAACGACGCTGTTCCTGTTCTGCGATGTCGTGAGCCCTGACACCAACGAACCCTATAACCGCGACCCGCGCTCGATCTCGAAGAAGGCTCTGGCCTATGTCAGCGCGTCCGGCGTCGGCGACACGGCCTATTTCGGCCCCGAAGCTGAATTCTTCATCTTCGACGACGTCCGCTGGTCGATCGCTTCGGACAATACCGGCTACGCCTTCGACTCGACGGAACTGCCGCAGAACTCCGCCAAGGTCTATCCCGAAGGCAATATGGGCCATCGCCCGGGCCCGAAGGGTGGCTACTTCCCGGTCAACCCGGTCGACTCGGCGCAAGACCTGCGCGGCGAAATGCTGGCGGTCATGGGTGAACTCGGCCTCGAGCCCGAAAAGCACCACCACGAGGTGGCGCCGGCGCAGCACGAGCTGGGCCTGAAGTTCTCCGATCTGCTGACCATGGCCGACCGCCTGCAGCTCTACAAGTACGTCATCCACAACGTTGCCCACGCCTACGGCAAGACGGCCACCTTCATGGCCAAGCC
>OUWB011202834.1_pt1 | contig 32267 bp, 41 predicted proteins | sample 1779821 | NCBI WGS metagenome assembly OUWB01 (sample SAMEA3914806, study PRJEB12502) | metagenome | biome: forest; material: soil | place: Canada | collected 2011-08-03 | depth 0.1 m
AAGACCAAGATGGAAATCCTGCAAGGCGTCTTCGAGACGCGGAGCTGGTTCCTCGAGGATCGCCGCTATCAAGTCAGCATCCATATGAGCTACTAATACTAATATGTGTGTCCGGCCCCTGTTCGATCAAACGGGGGCCGGTTTTCTACAAGATGCGGCGAGGCAAGCCTTGGCTAAGCGTATAATTATCGTCGGCGGCGGCACCGCGGGCTGGATCGCGGCGGCCTATATGGCGCGCATGTTGTCGGCCAATCTCGACACCGGCGTCCAAATCACCCTGATCGAGTCGCCCGATATCGGCATTATCGGGGTGGGCGAGGGGACCTTTCCCAGCATCCGCAAGACCCTGAGCCGCATCGGGCTCAGCGAGACCGACCTGATCCGCGAGGCCAATGCCACGCTCAAGCAGGGTATCCGTTTCGTCGACTGGCGTGTGGCGCCCGCGAACGGTCGCTCCGAACACTATCTGCATCCGTTTCAAGTCGCCGAAACGAAGAGCGGCCTCGACCTCTTGGCCTATTGGCTGGCCGGCGTCGCCGGCAACCAAAGCTGGGCAGATGTCAGCACGGTGCAGGCGTCCGTCCTCTACAATGCCCGTGCGCCCAAGCTGATCAGCCATCCCGACTATGCCGGGCCGCTGAACTACGCCTATCATTTCGATGCCACCCAATTCGCCGCCGTCCTGCGCAAACGCGCCATGGCGCAAGGCGTGACGCGTATCGTCGATACGGTCGACGAGGTCCGCCTGGCGCCCGACGGCGCCATTGCCGGCTTGGTGACGCGTGAGAACGGCGAACAGTCGGCGGACATCTATGTCGATTGCACCGGCTTTCGCGCCCAACTGATCGGCAAGACCCTGGGCATTCCCTTCCAGTCCCTGAAGTCCGAGCTGTTCACCGACCGCGCCGTGGCCATCCAGGTGCCTTACGACCGGCCGGACGCCGACATTCCTTCCTACACGATCTCGACCGCCCAGGAAGCCGGGTGGACATGGGATATCGGGCTTAGCGAACGCCGCGGCACGGGCTATGTCTATTCGTCGTCGCATACGACCGACGAGCGCGCCGAGGAGGTGCTTCGGGCCTATATCGGTCCGAAGGCCCGGGGGCTGGACGCGCGCATCCTCAATTTCGAGCCCGGCTACCGGCACGTGCAGTGGCACAAGAACTGCGTAGCCATGGGGCTTTCGAGCGGCTTTATCGAGCCTTTGGAGGCCACCGGGATCGGCTTTGCCGAAATCGCCGCGGTCATCTTCTGCGGCCTGTTCCCGTGGACGGGCCCCGTCGATATGGGCGCGGCCCAATTCAACGCCCAGATGACCCAGCGTTATCGCAGCGTCGCCGACTTCATCAAGCTGCACTATTGCATCACCCAGCGCACGGACAGCGATTTCTGGCGGGATAATGCCGAGGCCCGGTCGATCTCCGACGGGCTGGCGACGCGGCTGGAGCAGTGGCGCTATCGGCCGCCGTCCTTCCTCGATATCGACCTGAAGCACGATATCTTCACCGAGCAGAATTGGCAGTACGTGCTTTACGGCATGGGCTTCAAGACCGACCTCGGCGACCGCAAGGGGGCGATGAGGTACTTCGACGACGCCCGCGCCGAATTCGCCGAGATTGACCGGCAAAGCGCCTATGCCCTGAAGATCATGCCCCGGCACCGCGACCTGATCGAGCAGGTGCGCCGGACCGGCTTTGCACCGAAGACCGCGGCCTAGGGCGCGGGGAAGGATAATATCTTTCCTGGATTGTGAATTGTATTTCAATCCACCCTGGGATGTAAATGAGGCGCCGCCTCATGCGCCGCGACGCTGCCGGGCACGTCCTGCGCCGCTTTAAAAGTTTGGTCGGCCGCTTCTCCCGGCGGCTGGTCATGAACCGTGTGCGACCGCCCGGCGTTCGCGGTGTTTTGCCCCGGGCACCTTCGGTATCCTCCCGGCTTTTCCGGGCCGGGAGGATATTGGCAAGGCCATTGCGCGCTGCGAAATCGTGATCGCCGGCCGTCTTTCGCGGCGTCGAGAAATCGCCTATGCGTGGAGACGGCCTGCTGTACCTGGACGGACGCAGCGCCGTCACATTGAAGCTCCAAGTTCCCGGGCGACGCGTCGTTCGGGCCCACGGGAACAACCCGGGCGCGGGGGAGCGAGGCGTCTTCGCTTTCGGATTGTGCTGAGGGATTTTCAGGTCGTGACGATAGACTTGTATACATTATGCTGGAACGACGCGCACATGCTGCCGTTCTTCTTCGCCTACTATGATCGCTTCGTCGACCGCTACATCGTCTTTGACGACGGCTCGACGGACGGCTCGATCGAGCTCCTGACGGCCCATCCCAAGGTCGACCTGAGGCGCAGGGCGCCCTATGAGGATCCCGATTCCATCGTGGCTTCGGGTCTGGCCGTGTTTAACAACGCCTGGAAGGAAAGCCGCGGCCGGGCGGACTGGGTCATCTTCACCGACATAGACGAACACCTGGTTCACGAGCGCGGGCTGGACGTCTATCTCGACCGCTGCGCCGCGCTCGGCGTCACACTCATACCCGCGCTCGGCTTCCAGATGGTGTCGGAGACCTTCCCCGTCTTCCGGCCGGGCATCCAGTTGCAGCGGGAATTTACCCAAGGCGTGCCGTGGGTGCAGATGAACAAGCTGAGCGTGTTCTCGCCCGACGCCATCGAAGAGACGAACTATGCACCTGGCCGGCATACCGCGACTCCGGTTGGGCGCCTCCTCCTGCCGCCGAGCGACGAACTGCGGCTGCTCCACTACAAGTATATGGGACGTGCGGAGACCCAGACTCGCCACGAGGCGTTCCGGGAGCGGCTGCGGGCGCGCGACCTAGCCAACGGATGGGGCCATAAATACATGTGGTCGGCCGAGGATCTGAGCAAGGACTGGGACGCGATGGCGGCCCGGCTGGTCGATGTCGCCAACCTGCGGCCCGACGACCTGCTCGCGATACCGAGGTGGTGGTCGGGGCTCGATCGCGCGGTCGAAACCGGCCCGGATCGAGGCGACCGGCCGGAAGGGGAAACGGAAATGACGGGGGACAGGATAGCGATTTCCCCCATTTGAGCTGCGCCGACCCGCTGTGAACCTAAACCCTATGCCCCGGGCGCAAACCGCGTCCACTGGCCTTCGGAGACCACCTCGACCGTGGCGCCGTCAACCTTGATCCCCGTCTGGTCGTCGATGGCATAGACCGGCACGGGCAGCTTCGCCGCCCAGCGTTCCGCATTGGCGCGCAGGGCGTCGAGATGGCCCGGATGCTCGAAATGCGGGATGATCGCAAAATCAGTCAAGCCCATGCCGTGGGCCGTCATCAGGGTCTGGCGGATATCGCCCTGCGGCGTTGTGACGGTGAACGCTTCGCTCATCAGCGGACGGCGCGCCGCGTCCGGCGGATGGGTGTAGTTTTCGGCAAAGATCGCCGCCGTCGCCATGCTGCCGGCACTGACCCCGAGATAGACGGGGGGTTGGGGCATGGCCTTGAGATAGGCCGCCAAGCCGGACTCGGCCAGCCAGTAGGCGAGGTAGAGCGGATCGCCGCCCCAGGCCAGCACGGCATCGGCCTCGGCCACCGCCGCCTGCCAATTGGCCGCGGCGATACTGGGCAAGGCCGTCAGCTCCAGCAGGCCCAGCGACTTCCAGCCGAGATGGGTGACCGGTGACGGCGAAGTGCCGTTGGCCGCTCGCCACGCCATGCCCTGGCCGCCGGGATAGGGATAGATCCCCGTCGGGATGAACAGGGCGGTGCAATCAGCGATCGGCTTGCCGAGCAGGTCGACGAGGGCCGCCTCGAGGCTGGCATTGGTGATCCCCGACGAGGTCAGCAGCAGCTTCATCGCGTCACCCCTCAAGCCGGCACATAGCTGAGACGCAGCACATTGTCGTCGATCGGCGTGGTAGCGACGAGGCGCAGCGGCGGCCGGGCGGCGGGAAAGAACGGCTTGCCATGGCCCAGCACGACCGGCGCCAGATAGAGCTGATATTCGTCGAGCAGCCCCATTTCCCCCAGGCTATGCGCCAGGATTGTACCGCCGACATCGATCTGGCCGTCCGTGCGCGCCTTCAGGTCGCGCATGATCCCTTCGACATCGTCACGGACCAGGGTGGCATTGGGGCCGACGGAGGTCAGGGTCTTCGACACCACCCATTTGGGCAGGCGCCGCCAGGCCGCGGCAAAGCTGTGCTGGCGCTCGCCCCAGCCGTCCTGGTCCTCGTCCCAGTAACGCATGACCTCGTACAGGCCGCGGCCGTAGACGACGGCCGCGACCGTGCCGATGCGGGTAATAAAATGGTGGAACAGGGTTTCGCTGGGGGCAAAGCCCATATGGTCGACATAGCCGTCCAGCGACACATTCATGGCGAATATCATCCGGCCCATGGGCATCTCCTCCGGCCGCGGCGTGTGGCGGCCCTTTTTGTTATACCAGTTGTGATATGCAACCAGTTGCAAGCTAGCGCAGCCGCTCTAAACTCGCAAGTCCGATAACGGAGATACGTCTGCATGAATGCCCATCGCTCGGGGTGTCCGATCAACCTGACCCTGGAAACCCTGGGCGATCGCTGGAGCCTGATCGTCATCCGCGACCTGATGTTCGGCAATCGCCGGCACTTCCGCGAACTGCTGACCCGGTCGGAGGAGGGGATCGCCTCGAACATCCTGGCCGACCGGTTGAAACGCCTGGAAGCGGCCGGCCTGGTGTCGCGCCGCGACGATCCCGCGCATAAGCAAAAGGCCATTTACAGCCTGACCGAGGCCTCGATCGCCCTGGTCCCGCTGCTGGCCCACATGGGCGGCTGGGGCCTGCGCTATACCCAGCCGTCGTACGAGCTGTCGGTGCGGGCGAAGCTCCTCGAAGACGGCGGCCCGAAGCTATGGGACGCCTTCATGGTCGAACTGCGCCACCTGCACCTGGGGGCGCCGGCGCCGCGGCGCTCGGTCTTTGTCCAGCTGCAGCGCGCCTATGAGGCCGCCATTGCGTCTGCCGGCTAGAGCCAAGCTGTCTAGCCGGGTGTTTCGTCTTCCGCCCTCGGAAAGAGATTCGGCAGGACGAGCGGGATGAAGAAGATGAAAAACACCAGGATCGCCAAGATCAGGATGCTGGGCCCGCCGGCGCGGGCGCCGATAAAGGTCTGCATCGCCCGGAAGAAATCGGAGACCGAGAACGAAAGCGCGAGAAACAACGCGGTCAAAATGGACAGCAGGACGATGCCGACCCGGGTCTGCCAGTTTTGCAGGCGGAAGGCGGCGCTGATGACGAAGCCGATGCCGATGAAGTACACGGCGATAAAGGCGAAATAGCTGCTGCGGATCGCCGCATTGGCGTTGTCGCCGGCGTCGCCGACCAGGATGGTCTGCGTCTCCAGCTGAAAGATCATGCGGGCGACAAACCAGACGGCGATGAAGAGAAGCTGCGCCGCAAACAGGAAAAGCAGTTGCGAATAGCGCTGGACGCCCCAAGGCGCGGTGCCGGCGATCCAGGCGCGGGCGCGCCTGGGCATCGAGCAGAGGAAGAAGATGTTGACGTAGCTGCCCAGGAAGGTGAGAGCGAAGAAAAAGAAGCTGGCGACATAGGCGCCGTTGGTTCGTGACAACCAGGTATTGTCGTGCAGCTTGCCCTCCAGCGCCGTCTGCAACTGCTGCATTTTTTTGGCGCAGCTTTCGCCGGGTTCCATTTGCCCGCTGACCAGGCAGCGTACCGGTACCGACGGGTCGGCATTGCGCGACTCCAGCAGCGATTTCAGGGTCAGGGTGCGCGTATCGCCGAAGATGTCGACCAGGCTGCGGTCGGAATCGACCGCTGAATATTGACGGATCGGCATGTGCTGGATGCGGGCATTGAATTGCCAGGGGGCGTAGCCGTCATTGGTTTCGATATAGGTCACCGCCGAACACATGCACAAGGGAATGGCAATCAGCACGGCGATGGCGCAGATATTGCCGAGGATCGGCTGCTTTCGCATGAAGAAGGGGCTCAGGCCGAAGCCGAGCGCCTTGCCCAGGGTCAGGCAGTAGATCGGTACCATCATGGCGCCGAAAAGCACGAAGAAGACGAAGTAGTGGAAGTAGAGGGTCAGCCACAGGGCCGCGCCGGCAGCCCCGAAGTCCTCGAACGTGGTAATTACCGGCCACCACAGGAAGGCGTAGACGATGGCGCCGCCGACCAGCCACAACCAGCGCCGGATCTGGTCCTGACGGCGATATTTGACCAGGTCGAGGCGAACCTGCGGCGTCCGGGGCGAGTCCGGATAGCGTTCGATGAAGTCGCTATAGTCTTTCGGATCGCGGCTCTTCTGCATCTTGAGCCAGGTCAGTTCGTCCAGGGTCGGCACGGAGCTGTGCGCTGTCTTGCCTTGTTGGATCGCATCCTCGATCCGGCGGAGCAGGGTCTGCCAGGGCGCGGCAGACGCGTCGTCGGGCGCGTAGACATAGGTCTGCAAACGGTCGAGCCCGATCGGTACTTCGCAGCGGCCGATTTTCAGGGGCACCAGCTTGCCCATGAGGGAGACCTGTTCCGTCTCGAAATAGACCCACTTGGAGCGGACCGAATTGCGCGTCCACAGGACGATGGCCGCGTCCGCCGTGCGCAGCTTGTCCTCGATGATCTGGGCGTAATCGCGGCCCGGCGGCAGGTTGTCGTCCCACCACACCTCGTGGCCTGAATCCTTCAGGCGATCGGCCAGCGCCATGCACAGGGCGCGATCCTTCTTGCTGTACGAGATAAAAATGTGACCCATTTGATCCCCGCTCTCATGTGGTCCCCCGGTGTCAGTGCCCGGCGTTGGCCCTCTTCATCCAATCCTCGATAGACATCCGTGGCGTCGGCAAACTGCGCGGCAGCAGATCGATGACGCCGGGAAAGCTCTGGCGGTACGAAATGCAGTTGCTGGGCGCCGGAAGCCGGCCACCCTGCCAACCCGCCTCGGCATATCCCATGGCCTGTTCCTGGGCGAGGCAGCGCGTCTGGATGGTGTCCTGTTCCTGGGGGCTCAGGTCCTCGGGTCGGCCCTGGTAGGCGCAGGCATCCGGCCGGTTTCGCATCAGCGTAGCGAAGGCGGCGTTGAACGCCTCGACGAAATGCGCCTGCGCCGGTGACAGCGCCGCCGGATTGTTGACGCGCAGCTGGAACTTCGGATCGTCCCTATAGCTGTAGTTCATGTAGACGTTGCAATCGGCCAAGCTGGCCGCCCGGAAATAGACCATGGGCGTTCCGGTCATGGCCGGTGGCGTCCGGTGTTTTGATACCGGCGCCGCTGAGGTGCTGCCACCCAGCGAAAGGCTTGCCAGGGAAAGGCCCAGGCACAGGCCGACGTGTGCGCGCCAGCCGGCGCGATTGCATAAAAGAATGGTCATTCTGCCCCCCGGCATATTTACCTTCCATCAACCAACTGGCATAACGCTGCTACGTTTGCAAGCGGCAGGAGAACAACCGTGGCGGGTTTTCCCGACGGTGTGTTCCCGGTGCAATCGTACCGGCGGCAAGAGGGGGCGCTTATGCTGAGGAAAATCAAATTCATAGGTACGTGCGGGCTGGCCGCGATCGGACTGGCCGCGGTTGCCGTGCCGACCGGCGCCGTCGAGACGGTGCCCGCGCCGGCGGCCGCGCCCGCCGCGGCCGACACGATGTCCTCCCAAACGGCCGCGCAACACCTGTCCCAGGCCGTGCAGATCCGCACCGTCAGCTATGAGGACAAACCCTCTCCGGACCCGGACAGCCTGGCGGCCTTCAAGACGTTCCTGGAGACCACCTACCCGGCGGCGCACCAGGCGATGACGCGCACGGAGGTCGACACCCATGCGCTTCTGTTTACCTGGCCCGGATCGGATCCCCAGGCCAAGCCGATCATCTTCCTGGCCCACATGGATGTCGTCCCGGCCGAGGAGCAGGGCGACATCAAGTGGCAGCACCCGGCCTTTAGCGGGTTGATCGCCGACGGCCGCATCTATGGGCGCGGGTCGATCGACATGAAGGGCCAGCTCGTCAGCCTCTTCGAGGCCCTGGAGACCTTGGCGAAGGCGGGGTTCAAGCCGCGCCGGACCATCTATGTCGGTTTGGGAAGCAATGAGGAAACCGACGGTCGCGGCGCCCAGGCGATCGCCGCCTGGCTCCGGGCGCATCAGGTCCACGCCGAGTTCGTCCTCGACGAGGGGCCGGTCGTGCTCGATCCGTTCGAACTGACGAACAAGCGCGCGGCCTTCGTCGGCGTCGCCGAAAAGGGCTATGGCACGCTGGTCGTCACCGCGACCGATGCGGGCGGTCATTCGGCGGTGCCCCCCTTCGATCCGGCGCTTGTGCGCCTGTCGAAAGCGGTGATCGCCATCGACCACATGCCGATCCGCACCGGCTTCACCGATACCGACCGCCAGATGCTGGCGGCCGTCGCGCCGGACATGCCGGGGACCAGCAAGTTCGCCATCGATAATCTGTGGCTTTTCGGGCCCCTGGTCAAATACCGGATCGACGGCATTCCGGCCGGCCGCGCCCTGCTCGGAACCACGCTGGCCCCGACGATGATGCTGGGGGCGACCAAGGAGAATGAATTGCCGGCGCAGGCGACGGCGAAGATCAATGTGCGCATCCATCCTCGCGACACGGCGGACGGCTTGTTGGCGGAGGCGCGCGGCCGCGTCGCCGGGCTGAAGGATGTGACGGTGGCGTGGGAGGGAACACCCAATCCGCCGACACCTTATGCGTCCACGCAAAGCGACGCCTACCGACTGCTGGTCAAGCATATCCGCGACTTCGCCGGGGCCGACATCCCCGTCGCGCCCGTCCTGGTGTTCGGCGGGACGGATTCGCGATACTATGCGGATCTCGTCGACGATACCTACCGCTTCCAGCCCTATGTCCTGACCGAAGCCGAGGCCGGGACGATCCATGGACACGACGAATACCTGAGCGAACAGAACCTTTCAGGCGCCATCCGCTTCTTCCACGGCTTCATCCAGGACGCGGCGCAATGACCCGGGTCCATCCCGACAAGGCGCCGCTGGCCTTTCGCGTCGGCATCGTCGGGCACCGCCCCGACCGCCTGCCGCAGGACGGTGCCGGCCTGGCCGCCATCGAGGCGCGGCTGGGCGAGGTCGTCGCCGCGATCGCCGAAAGCCTCGAGGCGTTCCGCGCCGACGCGGCGGAAAAGATCTCCACCGACCTCTATTCGGACGCGCCGGCCGTGCTGACCGCCGTCACGCCCCTGGCGGAGGGCTCCGACCGGATGTTCGCCCGCGCCGCGCTGGGCCGCGGCTACCGCCTGTTCTGTCCGCTGCCGTTCGCCGCCGACGAATATGAAAAGGACTTTGACGGGCCGGCCTCGGTCGCGGAATTTCGCGGCCTTCTGGCGCAAGCGAACACAAACGGTTCGGTGCTGGCGATGGATGGCCGGCGCCAGGCCGAAGACGCCGGCTATCCCTATGGTGCGGCGGGCGCCGTCGTCGTCAACCAGTCCGACCTGCTCATCGCGGTCTGGGACGGCGACCGCGCCGCCGATAAGCCCCACGGCACGTTCGACATCATCGAACTGGCGCTGAAATATCACCTGCCCGTGCTGTGGATCGACGCCAAGGCGCCCTTTGCCTGGCGGGTCCTGAAGTCGGGCAGTGCATTCAAGGACCTCACCTCTCACGGCGCGGCCGTATTACCCGACGCGGCGCCGGCACCGGATGACTTGAGGGCGGCGGTGGCGGAGATCGTCCGGGACGAACTGCGACTGCCGACGGACGACACGCTGGAAGAGCGTGCGGAAGGTGGAGGCCACGAAACCGCGACGTCGCAAAACCTCCGCAATGCGGAGGATTACTTCAAAGAGTGGCAACGCCGGGTCAATTTGAACTTCACCTGGAAGATTTTTCGCAACCTGATGGCCGGCGAGAAGGTGGAGTCCATCGGCTTCCTCATCAAACCGTATCTTGCCAGCGTCGAGGCTGAGTGGCTGAGGCCTGGTCAGAACCCGGCCATCCTTGACAGCGCGCGCCAGCTGCTGCGGCATTTCGCCTTCGCCGACAAGCAGGCCGACATCTATGCCGACGCCCATCGCAGCGCCGTCCTCTATACCTCCTTCCTGGCGGCCTTCGCTGTCGTGCTGGCCGTATTGCCCTTTTCGTGGGCCTGGCTTTTCGACATCCTGCCCGGCCAAACCTTGTTGGGATGGGACTTGAGCGAATGGAAGGGGTGTGTGGCCGGCCTGGAAGTCATAGACCTCTTGACTCTGATCTGGACCCTTTATGTCTCCAGGCGGCAGCGGTGGCATGCTCGCTGGCTGGAATATCGGATGCTGGCCGAGTGGATCCGTCAGTTACGTCTGCTGGTGGCCCTGGGCGGCGGGCGGCCGACGCCGCGAACCCCGCCGCAGATGGTGGTCTATGGGCGTCCGACACACAGCTGGATGTACTGGCACATGCGGGCCATCACACGCGGGGTCAAGGTGCCGTCGACTGTGGTCGACCAAGCCTTCAAGACCAGCTTTCTGAACGACCTGATGGGCGAGGTGTCGGACACGTCGTCGGGTCAGGATCGCTTTCACCGGCGCAATTATGAGCGTTGCTTGCGGATCAACGAACGCCTTGAGGGACTTGCCGAGTTTTTCGTCAACCTGTCCCTGACGTGCGTCCTGCTTCACGTTGTCTGCCTGGCGATCGAGATGTGGCTGTTGCCGAAGGGCGCCGAGGGGCTTTTGCCCACCGGACTCGCGGCGATATCCGCGCTCACCTTGATCTTCACCGCCGGCGGGCCGGCCCTGGTGGCGGCGTTGGCCAATATCAACAACCAGGGTGAGTTCGCCCGCATCTCCAAGCGCTCGCTGGCCATGAGCTCGTGGATGAAGCAGATGTATACCCAGTCCCAGGCCTTGCTCGGGCGTGTCGCCAAAAACGAACCGGCCGCCGACCTCAACGAACTGAACGAACTGGCCCAGCGGGTGACCGACTCCATGGTCCAGGAAGTCGCCGACTGGCGCACCCTTGTTCACGACCGGCCCCAGGCGCCGGCCTAGGTGGGTATAAATATAAGCCGTTCGAACCCCGCCGCGGTGGCTTGGCCGACCAATCGGCTATCCAGGGTGGCCAGGGGGATGCCGACACGCTCGGCCAGGGCCAGATAGATGGCGTCGCGGGCGGAAAACCCGTGCGTGGCCGCCAGGACCAGGGCCGGCCGCGCCAGGGGACGTATGGAGGCACTTTCGCCGACGAATTCGGACAGGGCATCGATCGCGCGTTCGGCCACCTCAAGCGTCGCTTCGCCGCGCGCCATGCGTTTGGCGGCAAGGCTGGCCATCTGCGTCCACAACGCGTCCGGCGCGACCAAAAGGGGGCCGCGCTCGAGGAACCGCCGCGCCACGGGCGTGGCGGCTTCCTGGAAAAACGCCGCGCCCATCAGCGACGCGTCGACCACGTACTCAGCGGGCATCCGGCTCGGCTCGAACAAGATCGGCGGCGGACACGTCCGAGGCGCGGGTGTTTTCGGCGAACCAGTCGAGCGTATCGCGCCGGCGCGCCGCGGCGGCGCCGTTGAGCAGGGCGGCCGTGGCGGCCTCCGGCGTCATCTTCGTTTCGGCCATGATCGTCTCCAGCAGGCGAAGCGCCACCGGATGCAGGTCGCTGCGATCGACGACGATGACGTCGGGCAGGGTGGTCGGCGAGGCCGGCCGCGAGAAGGTGACCGCGCGCCCGTCAACATTGAGCTTGGCCTTGCGCCCCAGCGACAGCCAGGCGCGCGCCTGCGAATGCGACTCCGTATTGGCCCACCATTGGCGGCTGATCTCGCCCTTGGCCGAGGCGGGCAGGGGGCGGCCGATAATGCCCTCGATCTCTTCGAAAGACAGGTCGACCGAACGGTCGCCGCGCGCCGCCAGGAAGTCTTTCAGGGGTTGATAATGATACATCGGACTTTTTAACTCCAAAATACTACATATCTATAATAGAGCATTTTGGAGTCTTTTCAAGCCCTCCCTTATCGAGACTCGTATCGAGGCTGGCGAAAGGGCAAGCCGTCGGCATTGACACCGTGTTCCGACCACTCCCAATCTCTTGAATCGAAAAGAACAGGGAGCGGCGACGGTGAGCACTATTCCCCAAGGCACGATCGTGGCGCTGCCACCGCTACCGGTGGGATGGCACCTTGTCACCGCGGCCGTGCTGGCGGACGGCGGCCTTGGCTTGCTGGGCGCTGACGCCGATCTGGCTCATGAGCATCGTCGTGACGCCACCGGGCTGACGCTGGGCAAGCCCTGGGACGTGGCGGCACGCGCGACGGCGCGGCTGTGGCGGTTCGATGGCGAGGCGTTGGAGGACGGGCCGTCCTTTCCGCTGGAAACGCCTTTTCCACAAATGGATCGCTTCAACGATGGCCGCTGGCTGGTCGTGGCGAGCCGTATGATGGACGAACCCAATGCCCGCGTCCTGGCGCCCGATGGCGCCGTTTTGGCATGTTTCAGGCTTGGCGACGGCATAGAACATGTGGGCGTCGACCGGCGAGACGGAATCTGGGTCGGCTGGTTTGACGAGGGCATTTTCGGCAATGATGAATGGCATATGCCGGGTGAAGTTTGGCCGCCGTCGAGTCGAGGCATCGGCCTGTTCTCGGCCGTCGGCGACTATCAACCGCCTGCGGCCTTTCCCAAGGCGGTGGGAATTATCGCGGACTGCTATGCGCTGAATGTCATGGACGAGGAGGCGTGGGCCTGTCCTTACGCGGATTTTCCGGTCCTGCACCTGCGGCCGGACCGCCCTGTCCGCTGGTGGTCGAACCCAATTGGCGGTGCGAGGGCGCTGGCGGTATCCGGCGGTCATATCCTTCTCGCCGGCGGATATGGCGCCGACGCCAATCGACTGGCCCTGCTGGCGCTCGAAGGTGACGGCGACGGCGCGGCGGCGCGAATCGTCGCCACCTCGCAGCTCCCGCTTGTCCCGAATGTGCTGGAGCCGGGCGAACGGTCCGAAATTCTGGAATACCGGCCCTGGCGATATCCTCTACTTTTGGCCGGGCGAGGGGACACGATCCATCTCATCCAGGACGGCGTCTGGCATCGCTGGCGCGTGCCGGACGCTTTGGCGGTTTAGCTTAGCCGGCTGCGTCCAGCCAGGCGACGGCTTCCTCCAGGGTGAGGAAGCCGACGACCGGATGGCTTTCGAAGATCATCTTGACCGATTGGTTGCGGGCCAGGCCGACCTCAGGGCTCAGCACCGCGGCGGTGCGGGCCGGCGGTGAGGGTTGCGGCGTCGACGCCCAATATTGTTCCAGGCGGATAATGTCCCCGTAATCGACCGTTCCGGTGGACGCGCGAAAATCGACCAGCTTCTGGTAGAGCCAAGGGCTTTCCATGCCGCGGAAATAGGCGATGCAGTCGTCGACATACCGCGCCGACTCGATGGGCCCTGACACGCTTACGTGGATGCGGCGCCTGGCCTCGTCGACTTCGAAAGAAACGCTGTACCCCATGGTCCTGCCCGCCTGATGCTTGAAGCAGGATAACGTTGTTACGGTTTATGCCGGGTTAAGTCCGCGTCTCCCGATCAAGCCGGGAAGCGGGTCCCGAACATCGGGTGGCCGCTTTTTGACTCCGCGGCGGTCGCCTCGTCCTGCAGGACGTCCCAATGCTCGGCCAGGACGCCGTTTTCCATGCGCACGATATCGGCGGCGATCCAGTTGGGCATCCCTTCGCCGCGGCCGGTGAAGCGGCCATGCAGAATGACATGGTCGCCATTGGCGACGATCAACTGGTTCTCGTAGCGCACCGTCTCCGGCGCGCCGCGAACCAGGTTGAACAGTCCGTCGCGGCCGGGCGCGATATGGGCGCTGTGCTGGATATAGTCGGCAGACCAGAACTTGAGCGCGCCTTCGAAATCGCGCTTGTTGAACAGGGTGTCGAACGCTTCGAGGACAAAGGCTTTGGTGTCTGTATCTTGTGACATGTCGGTCTCCCGCGATGTGAGGGGTTTAAGGATCAGGCGTGGACGGGGGCTGAGGTCATGGCGTCGTTGAACGCGGTGACGAAGGCGCCTTCATCGGGCCCGACGGCGTTGCGCATCGGCTTGGCGATCTCGACGAGGATTTCGTCATCGTCGCTGCCCAAGGCTTCACCAAGCCCCTTTATCGTTTCGGCGATGAAGGCGGCCAGCGGCATGGCGCGCGGTTCGTTATTGCTGTTGATCAGGTCGGTCTGCACCCAGGGCGGGGCCAGTTCGAGCACGCGCACCGAAGTGTCCTTCAGCATGTAGCGCTGTGACAGGGTGTAGGAGTGCAGGGCGGCCTTGGTGGCGGAGTAGATCGCCGTCGGCGCCAGCGGCACGAAGGCCAGGACCGAGGTCGTGTTGATGATAGCGGCCGCGGGCTGTGTCTTCAGGTGCTCGACCAGGGCCGCGCTGACACGGATCGGACCGGCGAGATTGGTCGCCAGCGTCGAGACCAGCAGATCGTCGTCGATGGCGCCGGTCGCATTGTCGAAATCCATGATGCCGGCATTGTTGAACAGCACGTTCAGCGTCGGATAGTCGGCAATCAGCTTGGCCGCCGCCGCCTTGATGCTGTCCGGATCGGCGACGTCAAGTTCGATCGACGCCATGCCTGGATTTGCCGTGGTGACCGCATCAAGCAGGGCCTTGCGACGGCCCGAAATGATGACCTGGTTGCCAAGGCCGTGCAGGGCTTCGGCCAGGGCGCGGCCGATGCCGGAGGTGCCGCCGGTGATGAAGATCGTATTGCCACTCAGTTTCATAATATCGCTCCACAGCAGGATATTTTGAGCGGCTGGATCGTCGCTCGCAATCACAATGGTGATCGTAATTGTCTTTTGCGCGCATCCATTCGCCCTGTCAATGACAATTGTGATCGTCATTGTGTTTTTTATGGCGATGCGCTAAAACAGCGGGGAAGAGGAGTGTGACCATGGGTGTGACCAAGGCCAAGGCGGCCGAAAACCGCCAGGTGATATTGGCGACGGCCGAGCGTTTGTTCCGCGAACGCGGCGTCGATGGCGTCGGCCTGGCGGAGCTGATGAAGGAAGCCGGCTTCACGCAGGGCGGCTTTTACAACCACTTCAAGTCGAAGGAGGCCCTGGCCGCGGAGGTCGTCGCCAATGCCATGGCGGGCGGGCGCCAGGAACTGGCTGACGCCTTGGCCAAGCCCTTGGGCGAGGAGAGCGCGGTCGAACGGCAGATCAACTATTATCTATCGGAAGGCCATCGCGACAATGTGGCGTGCGGCTGTTCGGTGGGTGGCCTGGCCGGCGATGTGTCGCGGCTGGGCGACGATGCGCAAGGCCCGTTCGCCGAGGGCCTGCTGAATTCATTTGCCTTGCTGGATGAGGCCGTGAACGCTTCGACCGCGTCGAGCGATTTGCCGACCCGCGACCGCACGATCGGGCTCTATGCGGAGATGATCGGGGGCCTCGTCCTGGCGCGCGCCGTGGCCGAAGCCGATCCCGATCTGTCCAGCGAAATCCTGGCCTCGACCCGCCGCGAACTCCTGGCGCGGTTTGCGTAGGGCGGGCGCCCCCAAAACGCCCGGAGCGCCCGCCTGCGGCGCCTAGGCCGGCTGTTTGAATTCATGGATATTGGCGGCGAGCCATGCCTCGACGCTCATCGGTTCACGCCCGGTCAGGGTTTTGACGACATCGTTGGTGCCGGCGAAAACGCCGTTGATGTGATCCTTGGCGACCTCATAGAGGTGCTGGGCCAGGAACGGCCGGTTCAGCGCCTTTTCGACGCCGTCGCGGAACTGCTCGGGCGTGATCGGTTGGTACTCTATCTTTCGGTCCAAGGCGTGTGACAGCTTGTCGGCGATCTCGGCCTGGGTCAGTTCCACCGGGCCGTACAACGGATAGACCTGGCCCGCGTGACCTTGCGGATGGAGCAGTAGCGCGGCGATGACCCGGCCCTGGTCCTCGGCGGCGATGGGCGCGTGCTTGCCGGTAAACGGTGTGCGCAGGACGCCCTGTTCGATCGCAGCCAGCTGGAAGGGATAGATCAGCCAGTCGGTGAAGAAGGTCGGCCGGATGTGCGTGGTGGCGACGCCCGACCAGTCGAAGACCTGTTCGGCGACCCAATGATCCTGCGCGGCGTGGCTATGGGCGTCGCGGCGCGCCGATTTCTGCGACATGTTGACGATCGCCTTGACGCCGGCTTCCCGGGCCGCCTGGGCGAAATAGGCGGTGGACGCGATGATGCCGGGTTCGATCGTATGGACGTAATAGGCGCCCTCGACGCCTTCCAGCGCGGCGCGCAGCGAATCGAGGTCGTGCAGGTCGCCGATGGCGGTCTCGATGCCGCGGGCCCGTAGCGCCTGCGCGCGGTCGTCGTCGGTGCGCACCAGGGCGCGGATATCGGTGTGCCCTCGGGCCAACAGGGCCTCGATGGCACAGCTGCCGGTGTCGCCGGTCGCGCCGGTTATCAGGATTTTCCGGGTCATGGTCTTGATCTCCAAGTTTGGGTCTCCAAAATGAGAGCATATACTCCTATTGCATAAAAGAGCATATGCTCGTATTATTTGCAATAGACTTTTCGGGAGAGCGATTTTGAAAGAGCAGCTTCGGCTAACGATCGGAAAATGCCAGTGTTTTTCCATCCGCAAGGCGGCGCGGGCGGCGACCGCGATCTATGACGGCGCGCTCGAATCGGCCGGATTGCGCATCACGCAATTCCTGTGCCTGGTGACCATTCGCGACCTGGACGGGATTTCGGTGAATGCGCTGGCCGATGCGCTCGACCTCGACCGCACCACGATGGGCAAAAACCTTGTGCCCCTGGAGCGCGAAGGGCTGGTCGAGGTGCGCCGTTCGCCCACCGATGCCCGGGCCAAGGTGATCCACCTGACCGATGCCGGCCGGGCCCGGATGGAACAGGCAACGCCGCTGTGGCTGGGGGCCCAGCAGCGGATGTCAGACCTGCTTCAGGACGACTTGCCGGGCTTTCGCGCTACCCTAGAAAAAATCGTCGCCTAAAGCGCACCTACCGCCTTGGCCAGGGCCGTGGCGAACGGGGTGGGCGAGACCAGGTCGACGAACACCTGGCCGGCGACAATCGCGCCGATGCCCCAAAAATAGGCCGGGTGAATGCGCTTGCGCACGATGAGGTCGTAGACCGGACCGATCAGGGCGATGGTGATAAGTATGCCGTCGACGATGAAATACCAGCCCGTGCCCATGATCGGAACGGGCAGGGCGCGCTCCAGGCCGGGCATGATCACGACGAAGGAAGCGCACAGCATCAGGCGCTTATGCCATTCGGAGCGATGACGATTGAGCACGCCGGCCGTGACAAGACCGCCAAACATGAGCAGGCCGACAAGGCCCCGTGTCACGAAGAGGTTGGGCGGATAAAACGGTGGCAGGCTATTGGCGTGAAGGGCGAACTGGATCGCCAGGGCGCCCATCACGACCATGGCCACGGCCAATGCGGCGCCGAACATGCCCAACTTGCGGTGCAGGGACACGGCGCCGCTGACGATGAAGGCCGGTTGCGCGACGAACAGCACCATCCAGGCGCCGAAGACCACACCGTGCACGACCAGCATGATCGGGAAGCCGGGCGTTTGCATGTCGAACGGAATGGTGTGTGAAAAACCGAAGGCGACGATCGCCGTCAGCAGCACGGCCATGCCAAGATAGAAGGGCTGTCCCACACGCTTCACAGGTTGGGTGTCTAACGCCACATCCGTCATTGTTTTGCTCCATTTGAAGTAACAATGGTTGTTACGGATTTGACGACCGGTCAAGCGCCTTTAGGACTTATGTTGCGCTGACGATCTGACGGGGAAGGCCGGCGGGAATTTTACGGCAACCGCACTAGGCTGGGTTTTTTCATGCCGGGTCAGATGAATCGTTACCGCGAAAAACGCCTGCTCCAGATCGTCATGGCGATCGCCTGCCTTGTTCCCATTCTCGGCGGCGGCGCGGGCGTGTGGAAAGGGGCCGGCATGCTGGGCGGCTCAGGCGTCGACCTCGACAGCCATTTTCGCTACCTGTCAGGTTTGCTGCTGGGGATCGGCCTGGCCTTCGCGGCGATGATCCCGCGCATTGAAAGGCGGACCTCGGCCGTTCGCTTGCTGAGCTTTGTCGTGGTGATCGGCGGCCTGGCGCGCGCCGCCGAATTTTTGCACGCCGTACCTTCGAAAACGCTGATCGCGGCCCTGGTCATGGAACTCGTCATCACGCCGGCGCTGTGTCTCTGGCAGGGCCGCGTGGCGGGCCATTTTCGCGCCTTTCGATCGTGAGGCCAAAGAGGATGGCGCCCGCTTCGGGCGGGCGCCGCTTCAGCTATGTCATAGCCGGTTCCAGCGCGGCGAAGTCGCTATAGTTTGTTTCCGTCCCGCCCCAGAAGGCGTCGCGGACGTAAGGCGTCAAGGCCAGGTCGTGTTCAAGACGGTAAGGCAGGTCCGGATTGGAGCTGAAGTGACGGCCGAACGCCACCAGATCGGCGGTGCCGGTCTCGACAATCTCGATGGCGCTTTGGCGATCGAAGCCGCCCGCCGCCATCAGCACGCCCTTATAGTGCGGGCGCAGATACTTCGTGGCGACGACGCCGGCGCCTTCGTGCAGCGTCGAGTCGCCCCTGATGCGCGGCTCGATGACATGCAGGTAGGCAAGATCGTAGCCGTTCAGCATCTGCGCCACATAGGTAAAGGTCACCTCGGGATCGCTGTCGGAAATCCCGCCCCATTCGCCCGACGGCGAGATGCGCACCCCGACGCGGCCGGGGCCGAAGACGTTGATCAAGGCCTCCAGGCATTCCCGCAGGAAACGCGTGCGGTTTTCGAGCGATCCACCATAGGCGTCGGTGCGCCGGTTGGTGCCGTCCTGGATGAACTGGTCGACCAGGTAGCCGTTGGCGCCGTGCAGTTCGACGCCGTCGAAGCCGGCGGCCTTGGCGCGCGCGGCGGCGATGCGGAAATCCTCGACGATGCCGGAAATCTCCTCGATCGTAAGCGCCCGATGCGGCGAGGCCGGCACGAAGCCGTCCTGCGTCATGGCGACGCCGTCGAAGGGGACGACCGAGGGGGCGACGGGATCGACCCCGCCGGTCATCTCGACGTGGCTTTGGCGGCCGCCGTGGATCAGCTGCATGAACGCGATGCCGCCCTTGGCGTGGACGGCGTCGGCGACGGCTGTCCAGCCGGCAGCCTGGCCGTCATGATAAAAGCTGGCGGCGCCGTAATAGGAGCGGGCGCCAAGCGAGATGCTGGTACCTCGATGATCACCAGCCCGCCTTTGGAGGCGCGCTGGCCGTAGAATTGCGCCATCATCGGGCTTGAGATATCGCCGGGCTGGATCGTGCGCAGGCGGGTCATCGGCGCCAGCACGACGCGATGCGACAGGTCGAAGGCGCCGGCGTTCAGCGGGGTAAAAAGCTTGGACATGAGTGTCTCCAAAGACCGGTGCGCCGCTGGGCGACGCACCGGGGGAATGCGGATAGGTTAAAGCTTCGAGCCGCCGTCGGCATGGACGCTTTCGCCGGTGATCCAGCGCGATTGGTCGCAAGCCAGGAAGGCAATGACGCGGGCGATGTCATCCGGTTCGGCCAGGCGCTTCAGGGCCTGCATGCCCAGCGTGAAGTCGCGGCCTGCGTCGCTTTGCACAAAGCTCGACATTTCGGTGGCGACGACGCCCGGCGCGACCGCGTTGACGCGGATGCCTTGCGGACCGAGGGCGGCGGCGAAATGGGTGACCAGGGTGTCGACGGCGCCCTTGGTCGAGGCGTAGGCGGCCAGGGTGCCGACGGAAGCCCGCGCCGCCAGGGACGAGACCAGGACGACGCTTGAGCCCTCACGCAGGATCGGCAGAAGCTGCTGTACCAGGAAGAAGGGGGCGCGGACATTGACGGCGAACAGGCGGTCGAAGTCCTCGACGGTGGTTTCCTCAATGGTTGCCGATTTGGCGACGCCGGCGTTGGCGACCAGGATGTCGAGGCGGTCGCCGACGATGGCGCGGACCTGTTGCGCCAGCTTGTAGGGGCCGTCCGCGGTGGCCAGGTCGGCGACGACGGTTTGCGCCCGGCCGCCGGCGGCGCGGATCTCTTCGACGACGGCCTCGGCCTCGGCCTTGCCGTTGGCGTAGTGGACCAGGACCTGGGCGCCGCCCTTGGCGAGGGCGAGCGCCGTGGCGCGACCGATGCCGCGGGAAGCCCCGGTGACGAGGGCGGTTTTTCCATTATGCGTAGTCATGACAATAGTCCTTTCAGGTAAGGCTCCGCCGGCACGACCAAAGCGGTCGTGGAAAAGGCGGGCTGGTTTTGAGGGGAGGGGTTTAGGCGAGGATGGCCGGGAACAGGGCGTCGTTAGCGATCGACCCGTCGAGGAACTGGGTCGCCTGGGCGACGAACAGGTCGGGGTATTGGTAGAAGGAACCGTGGTTGGAGTCGGGATAGAGGATCAGCTGCGCGTTCGGCATCAACTGTTGCATGACGTAGGAATTCTGCGTCGGGATGATCACGTCGTTGCTGCCCTGGACGATCAGGGTCGGCTGATGGAGGGTCTTGAGGTAGTCCATGACGCCTTCGCTTTGCGCGATGTTTTTGCCGACGGCTTCGCGCTGGGCGTTGGCCGTTTCAAGGCTGACGGCCGTATCGCGATCGGGGCGCAACCACTTGCGCTTCAGGAAAGCACGGCCGGCGGCTTGGCTTTGCGCCGAGGGACCGAAATGGACCTTCAGCCAGACGTCTTCCGGGTCGTCATAGCTTGCCGAAAAGATGGCCGCCGATTGGCTGGCCGCCATGTCGGCGCCGCGCGGGCCGGTGCCGACCAGGATCAGGCGGCGCACCAAATCCGGCGCCTGGACGGCGATCTCCTGGGCGACCATGCCGCCGATCGAGAAGCCCAGCACATCGACTTGGTCGAGGCTCAAAGCCTTGATGAAGTGGATGGCGTTGGCCGCCATCTCCCCGAAGGTCGATGGTGTCTCGCCCGAGCTTGAAGCGACGCCGGCATTGTCGAACAGGATGACTTCGCGGCCCTGGGCCAGGCCATCGGTCACCGCCGGATCCCAATGGTCCAGTGTGCCCGTATAGTGTTGATTGAAAACCAGGGGCATGCCACCGGTCTTGCCGAAGCGGCGATAGGCGAAGCGGATGCCATTTGCCTCGATGAATTGCGTCGGCGCGGTTTGGTGCGTGTAGGTCATGGTCGTTTCTTTCGGGTTGGGGATGGAACTCAGGCGCTCTTGCCGCCGTCGGCCGCGAAGACCTGGCCGGTGACGAAGCTCGCCTTGGTGGACGCAACGAAAAGGATCAGTTCGGCGACCTCTTCGGGCTCGCCGATGCGGCCCAGCGGAATGCCGGCCTGCATGGCCGCCTTGGCGTCGGCGGAACCGGTAAAGCGGTCGAGCATGCCGGTCTGCGTCGGTCCGGGCGCCACCGCGTTGACGCGGATACCTGAGGCTGCCGCTTCCAGGGCCACCGACTTGGTCAAGCCTTCGACGGCGTGCTTGCTGGCGGCGTAGAGCGAAGCGCCGCCGGCGCCGCGATGGCCGTAGGTCGACGAGATATTGACGATGCTGCCGAAACCCTGGGTATGCATGGCGCGCAGCTCGTGCTTCAGGCTGAGGAGGGTGCCCAGCACATTGGTGTCGAAAGTCGCCGCATAGGTTTCGGCGGTCTGGTTGGTGATCGGGCCCGGCGTGCCTTCGGTGCCGGCGGCGTTGATGGCGGTATCGAGGCGGCCGAAGCGAGCAATTGTTTCATCGACCAACCGGGCGACCTCGTCCTCATGGCGGACATCGGCGGCAATGAAGAGGGCGTCGGTGCCCAAGGCCTTGAGCTCATCCGCCAGGGCATGGCCCTTTTCGGCATGGCGGCCGGAGGCGACGACGCGATATCCGGCACGGGCAAAGGCGAGGGCCGTGGCGCGGCCGATCCCGGTCAGGGCGCCGGTGACAAGAGCAACAGGAATAGACATGATCTTTATCCTTTTAAAATAGATTTCTACGTCGTTTTCTTGATCTCGATCGGCAATGCCGTTTGGCGGTGCTCGAGGCGAGATCTCGTTGGCGTCGGGACTGGATATAGGTCCGGCTTGCCTCTTTGAAAAAGACTTTGTAAGCTCACCGATATGCCTGAAAGGTATAACTGGTCGTGGAACTCAGACATCTTCGCTATTTCATTGCGGTGGCCGAGGAGGGCAGCCTGTCACTCGCGGCGGAACGGCGCCTGCATACGGCCCAGCCGTCGCTGAGCCGGCAGATCCGCGACCTGGAGCACGAGGTCGGGGTTCAACTCTTGATCCGCAGCCCGCGCGGCATCGAGCTGACCGAGGCCGGCAAGGTCTTTCTCGATCATGCGCGCATGGCGCTGGCCCAGGTCGAGACGGGGCGCGAAGCGGCCAGGCGCGCCGCGCGGCCGCTCAAGCCGATCTTCGCCGTAGGCTTTCTCAGTGGCCAGGAAGTTAACTGGCTGGCCGAGACGACGCGGGTTCTGGCCGGCGACCTGCGCACGATTGAGATGACGGTCTCCAGCGAGAACTCGCCGGAACTGGCCGAAGGCCTGGCGACGGGACGGCTCGACATCGCCTTCTTGCGGCGCGAGCCCAACCATCCGGAGCTCGACTATATCCATGTCGGCACCGAGCCGTTTGTCGTGCTGATGCCGAGTGACCATCGCCTGGCCGAAAAGGACCGGGTCGATGTCCACGACCTGGTCGGGGAAACCTTTATCGGCGGCTCGAACATCGCCGGTCCGATGCGTCGGGCGATCGAAGACTATATCGCCGCCAACCATCTCGATATCGAACCGGCGCACCGCGTGCATAACCTGACCATGGCCATGTCGCTGATCGCCTCGACGCGTGGGGTGGCACTGCTGCCGGCCTATGCCGAGAACTTCCTGCCGTGGTCGGTGGTCAGTCGGCCCCTGGCCGGCGAGCCGCCGACCATCGACCTGGTCTTGGGTTTTAATCGCGGCAATACCTCGCCGATCCTGCAGCTTTTCCTGTCGCGCATCGATCAGCTGAGAAAGCCCTAATCCTTGTCCGGGTCCTCGTAGATCCCGGCGATCAGCAGCCAGGCGCCCGAAATCAAAAAGCCGAACAGGACCATGGTGGCGACCGCGGTGATATAGAGGCCTTCGCCGTGCCCCAGGATCAGGAACACCGCGCCGACCACTTCGGCGAGGTAACACAGCGTGCCGCCGCCCAGCCGCAGCGGGTTTAGTCCGATCGAGCTCATGCCGTGATGCAGGGCGACGACGTAGCCCCGAATGAAGATGGCGGTGGCGACCAGCCACAGGATCAGCCACTCAAACCCCAGGGCGACGAGGCTTTGCTGCCCGAACAGGGCCAGGCCGCAGGCCATGAAGATGGCGGAAAAGCCCGACAGCATATTGATCGCCCGGTTCTTGTGCGTGGTGTTGCGGACGATGTTTTCGGGGTTGATCGACATGGCGACAAAGATCAGCCCGGCCAGGGCCGCCGTGCCGCCGCCGACCATGACGAAGAAATTGCTCCATTGTTCGAGCATGGAAGGGCTCCGGACTAGGCGATCTTGCGCGCCAGGAAAACCCCGGCGATCATCAGGGCGATGCCGATGGCGCGCTGGACGGTGATCGGCGAGCGCACGACGCCCAGCAGGCCGAAATGATCGATGGCGGCCGCCGCGCATAGCTGCCCGAGCAGGACCAGCATGACCGCATTGCCAACGCCGATGCGCGGCGCTGCCCAGGTGATCGACAGGGCATAGAAAGCAACGAAGATCCCGCCGGCGAAATACTGCGGCGGGATGGCGGCCACCGGCTTGGCCGGCCAGCCGGTAAAGGCCAGGACGATGGCGCTGATCACCGCCGCCAGGCAGAACAGGATCAGCGACGCGGCGGCTGGGCTGGCCAGGCGCGCCCCCAATCCACCGTTCAACGCGGCCATGACCGGAATGCCGATCCCGGCCAGGAACATCAGGACGCCAAACCCCAGAACCGTGGACGATGTCGACATGCGCCAGCCCCTTGGTGAATCGATACGGTATCTGGCCGCCTTGGAGGGCTGAGAGTCAAGCTGACAGGCGCGACGTCAGGTTAGAAGCCTCGCGGCAATACCGAGCAAGGGGCCGGCCGAGGCCAGGCGCTGATCCAGTGTGCAGACTTCGCTTCCACGATCGGCCGCGACCGCCAGATGAAGGGCGTCACCGGCGCGAAGGCTGAGACTATGCTGGTCGGCAAAGCGAGCGGCGGTTCGAAAGTGTACGGTGGTGACTGGAAGAACGGTGAAGGTTTCGGCGACGAGACGGTTGAACATCGCTAACGCGACTGCGCGCTGGTCCAGGTTTATCTGGCCGGTACGTAATTTGATGGCCAAGGCCGACGACAATTCGGTCAGGGTCCAATCGCTGATCAGGAGATCTGACGGGTCTTGCTGCGCCAACCATTGCTGGGCGCGGCCTGTCATTGCCTCGTTCGAAAGCGCAGCCACAATAACCGACGTATCGGCGTAAGGCACTAGAAGCGATCTCCATCGCGCATCGCGCGGATGAGGTCCGCCGCGCTCTCGGTTTGCTGAGGCAAGGTCTGGGTCAGGGCTTGCAGCGCATCTAGACTAACCGGCTTTCGCGGTGATGTGACAGCGCTGAGCCGAGCCACCGGTTTGCCGCGGCGGGTAATATTGATCGTGTCGCCGGCTTCGACGCGATCGACGAGGGCACTGAGTTGGGCCTTGGCATCCGCCAGATTCATCGAGTCCATGATCTGTTCCTGACTATCTAGTTGGTCATGTAGCATATTTCGCCTTCATTCGCCAGCCTGATAATGCTGTTGCGGATGCCGGCGATTAGCTCCGTCGCACCGAAAAATTCGGCGAGGCATTGGCGATGTCGGCGATCTTCGACTGCGAAATCGTAAGGCTGCCGCGCATATCCGCCTCGATCCACAGGCCGTGGCGGTCGGCGGCGCCGAGCCCGACCTTGCCGATGGCCACCCCGTCGAGCCGGGCTTGGCTCAACAGGCCCTGCGGTGCCTTGGCATCCGCCGAGGGCTTGGCGTCCGGCCCGGTGTGGCCGGCCGGACCGATCAGGCTTATGCCGTCCGAGAGGCTGTCCTCGATTGCCAGGTCGCTTAAACTGACGCCCGAGATGTCGCGCTGGTCGACGCAGATCTGCACGGCGCCGCGCCACGCCCAGTCATGGTCGAAGCCGCCGCAGCGCACGAACTCGCAGCGGCGCACCACGGTGACGCCGCTGAAAGTGTAGTCGATCCCGTAGGCCTTGTCCTTCGTGGGAAAAGTGCTGCTGATCAGCACGCCGCAGCCGGCCGAGATGTCGGAAAACAGGCAATCCTCGATGCGGTTGTCCGCGCCGCCGTAGATCGCGCCGCCATTGGCCAGATAGGGCAGCTCCGCCGTACAGCGGCGCACGACATTGCGCCCGGGCGGCGGCGAGGTTTGGACATGGCTGTGATCGAAGGCGCCCGGCCAGATGGCGAAGCCGTCGTCGCCGGTATTGCGCGTCGTGCAGTTCTCCACGACGCAGTCCATGCTGTGCGTGCACAGGTTGATGCCGTCGGCCATGGTATTGCGGAAGCGGCAGCCGTCGACGACCATGCCGGCGCAGCCGTAGAACCACATGCCGACCTTGGTATGCTCGACCCAGATATTGGACAGGTGACATGCCGTGGCGTGGGTGGCGACGACCCCGTCATTGGGCTCGGCGTCGTTGCGGTAATCGAGGTGGCCCAGGATGGCGAAGTCGGCAAGGCGGCTGTTTTTCCCGTTAAGGGCAAAGGTCACGCGCCGCTCCGGCCGGACGTAGAGCGCCGGATCGCCGATAAAGGTCGTGTGCCACATGCCCGCGCCGCGGACATCGAGGCCGTCCGGCACCGCGATCTCGCCGGTCACCCGGTAGGTGCCGGGCGGCGCCCACACGCCCAGGCCGCGACGGGCCGCTTCGGCAATGCACTGTCTCAGGGCCTGCGTATCGTCGGTCTCGCCCTGGCCGCCGGCGCCGAAATCCAGCGGCGACAACGTATTGGGCGGCGGCGGGGACGGGGGCGCGACCTGTTCGAGATCGACCAGGTCGATGACGCACCAGGCGGCCGCATCGTCGGCCTTTTGCAGGCGCACGACATCGCCTGGCGCGAAGCTGAGCCCCATCAGGCGGACCTCGTCGTAGAAACGCCGCGGCCGTCCGGTGGCAGGCGTATTGGTGAACGGGTAGGGACCGTAGACCCAGGCATATTTCGAGGTGACAAAGATATCCTGGACGAAGGCGCCATTGCGATAGAGCTTCAGGTGACCGTCCATGCCGCCGCCGGCCGGGGCATCGGGCAGGCTATAGCGGATGACCATGGCATTGGCCGCCGCCGCAACCGTGAACGCGACATAGTCCCGGCTGGAATTGAGCCTGACGCAGGTTTGCCGCGACGACTCGACCTCGATCGTATTGGGCGCATATCGAGGCCCGAGCACGGCGCCGTTTGTTGTCATGTCCTGGGCCAGATAGGTCTGCCACGGACGGTCGGCGCCCACCTGGCGCCGCTGTGCCGCCAGGATGGGACCGGGCAGGCCCGCGGCCGCCACCAGGGTTACGCCCGCGCCGAACACCTGCCTGCGATTCATCTCGTCTCTCCTGGCCGTCTCTCCCGGCCCCGCCTATGGCACTTTATATTATGATCGACATATAATGAAAATCGCCCCGTGGAAAGGCCCGTGAAAAAGGCCCGTGAAAAAGGCCCGTGAAAAAGGCCCATGAAAAAGGCCCATGAAAAAGGTATGCCATTGATTCACAGAAACCACGCGGTGGTGAATTGCGAATCACCAGCCGTGTGCGCGAGCATGAGCGCTAGACCTTCGAGCGGCGAGAAGCCCATGCATATGCAGCGTTTCAGGATTGTGATGGCGGACGGCCAGCCGGTGTGGCCGGGCGAGATCACGCGCGCCAATCATCCGGCGATCGGCGATGAAATCGTCATGTTCGACTATCCCGACGTGGTGCGCTTTGTCGTTGAACGCTTCGACCGGCGCCGCGACTGGAAGCCCGACGATGAGCTCAAGCCGCTTCAGGCTATCCTGCGCCGCGTGCCGGCCGGTCGCCGCGTCCAGCCGCGCGGTGTTCTGTCCGAGCACCATATCGCCCGCCGCCTCGAGGAAGCGCTCGACCAGGCGCTGACCGAGTTCCCCGTCCATACGGTGCTGCATCTCTCCAAGGCCGACTTCGTCGAGCTGTGCGCCTCCGAAGGCATAGGCGAGGGGCCGCGCCAGTCGTTTGCCACGCGCCTCTATCACGGCGTGCCGATCGAACTCGGCGAAGACGGCGACGAGAGCAGCTATTTCACCGGGCACCGCATGCTTGACGGCCAGCCGGGCGAGGCGGGGACCGTCACCCTCACCTGCGAGGACGGCGCGCCCTTCGTCATGGACCGCGAGATCCTGTGGATCGCCGAGCGCCTGGCGTCCGGTGTCGTGACGCGCGATGGCGCAGCCTCCAAGATCTTCGAGATCGTCGTGCCGTCGGAGCTGACCAAGGTGGCGCGCCGTACTTTCGAGCGCATCGCCGAGGGCCTGACGCGGGTCGAGCAAAAGCAGCTGTCGCCGTGGATGGCTGCCCAAGAGCTGACCGGTATGAAGATGGCCCTGCGAGGGGCGAACGCTTCGGCCGGCCCGGTCTGAATATCTGGCCAGTCTGAATAAAGCCAGTCTGAACAAAGCTTAATTAGGCGCTGCGTCCGTCACACGATATGTCTGGGTCAGGTGAGGGGACCTGGATGGACTATCGCAAGCGCTTGCTGTTCGGGCCGCTCTCGGCTGTCGTATTTGTCGTTGGAACGACGCTCGTCGCGCTGTTTCTGCCCGGCTATAGCCACGTTCGCCAGGCCGTCAGCGACATCGGTGCGCAGGGCACGCCGACGCGGCTGGCCTTTGCCGGTGTCATCTATGCCCTGGCCCTTTGCCTGCTGGGTTTTGCCTATGGCCTCCGGGATTTTGCACGGACCTTTCGGTTGCCCGCCTTGCCGGCCTACCTGACTCTCTTTGTGGTCGCGTCGCAAATCGGCATCGCGACGTTTGCCGCCCCGCACCGGTTGCCTGAGGCTTTCGGCCTCGTCTCCCTGGTCGGTTACCAGGCGCCCGGCACGCTGGCGGTCGGCTGGCGGCATATTCCGGCCCTGAAGCCTGTGGTCTTCGTCTCGTGGCTGGTCTTCGCGGCGCTGTGGATCGTCACCGCCGTCATCCTGCTTCCGGACTTTTCGCCCTTGGCCCACGCGCTCGAGCCGGTGGCCGGGCTGGTGCAAAGGCTGCTGTTCGTCGCCTGGTTCGGCTGGTGCGCCTGGATCGGGGTGTCCTTGAGTCGCCTGAATATGCCGGTGCTCTAGGCCGTCAGCCTCTGCATGATGGCGTCGATATGGCTGCGCGCGCCGTCGAGGTGCGGGAAATCCGTGCTGTCCGGGGTAAAGACGAAGGACAGGTCGGTGCCGGCCAGCAGGATGGCGTCCAGATGCTCCCGGTCGATCAAGGCGTGCGCCAAGCGGCGCAAGGCCTCCCGCTCCGCCGCGGACGCGTCTTCGTTCCTGACGATCTCGCCATAAATGCCGCCGATCCGCTCAAGCTCATCCGGCTGCGGCGCGATCACCTCGGCGATGTCGCGCAGGCGGCCGAACAGATCCGTCTCGATGGTCACCTTGGCGCCGAAGATGGCGACCCGACGGAGCTTGCGGCGTTCGACATCCGCCGCGATGGCGTCGAGCAGGCTGATCAACGGCAGCGGCGTGCGCGCCTCCAGTTCCCGGGCGCACACCTGCGGCGAAAAGGCCGGGATGGTCGCCAGTTGCGCGCCGCCACCGGCCAATTGGTCGAGGAGGCCGCCGAGATAGTCGGCCAGTTCCGCCGTCTCGCGTGCGGCGGACAGCGCCATGACCTTTTGCACATCGGCATGGACCATCACCAGGCGCGGCGATACGCCCCGGGCCAGGTGGGCCTTGACCAGCTCACGATAGTAGAAAAGGCCGGCGCCGACGCCCAGGCCGGCGACCATGCCTAGGGATTTTGGGCCCAGGCCTTTGGGTGTCATAGCTTCGGCTGGACCTTGGCGCACTGGTACTTGACCGGCGTCTTGCCTTCGACGCTGGCCACGGCTGCGCCGCTCACCCGCGAGATTTCGAATTTCCAGGCTTCCTTGTAGCCGCCAAAACCGACCTTGCCGCCGGTGAACAGGTATTTGCTCTCGTCGACCATAGCGCGGGCGACGGGGCCCGGATGGTGCAGGACGGCACGTTCGTCCTTGGTGACGCCGGCCAGCTTGCCTGAGCCGTCCGATACGCCAAAGCCGTTCTTCGGCGCGCACGCCGTCATGCCGACGACGAACGGCCCTTCGACACAACCCAACTGTTGCCCGTAGGCCTGGCGCGCGCCCAGCGACACCGTGACATCGGCCTTGCCGTCATGCGAACATTGCAGCATCTCGGCGGCCTGCGCCTGTAGCGCCGGCGCCAGCAGCGCGACGATGGCCAGGACGGACAGGGCGACTTTCGATTTCAGAGCCATTGGGGCCTCCGTTATATTCAGACTCTTGAGATAGCAGGAAGCCGCATCACTTTCCATGACCTCACCCGCTATTGAGCCGCGCCGGGCCGCTGACGAAGGCGCTGCCCAACACAAAGAAGCGCAGATGACGGTCGGCGTCCTTGGTTATGCCGATGCGGATGCCCTGGCCGATCTCGCCGGGCGCCTGGTCGTCTTGCCCCAGCCACAGCGGCCCTTCGCGGCACAGGTCGAGCCCGTCGAGCGACCGATCGATGCCGAGCGCCGTGGCCAGCCGTCCCGGGCCGCGTGCCAGGTCGCGCAGGCTTTGTGTGCCGCGATGCGCCTGCATGATCGCGATGCCGTCGAGCGGTTTCAGCGCCCGGATCAGCACGCCGGCGCCGATGCCTTCCGCCTCGCTCGATACGTTCAGCATCCACGACGTCCCATAGGCGAGGTAGACATAGGCATGGCCGGGGCCGAGAAACAGCGACCGGGTGCGCGGGGTCATGCCGCGATAGGCGTGGCCCGCCGCGTCGCCGATGATATAGGCTTCGGTTTCGACGATGCGGCCGCTTAGCCGGCCTTGCGGCAAGTCGCGCACCACGCACTTGCCGATCAGGTAACGTGCCAGGGTCTCGGTGTCGGCCGGCAGATCCCGGCGGGCGAGGGGGCTCAACACTTACGGTATCCGCTCGACCCATTGGGCGCGCGACGGCCCGGGTTCGAACGGGTCGGCGAAATACTGGGTCTCGTGCGCCACCTGGCCGTCTTTGAATTCCATGAGACTGACCGTATAGGACGGTTTGCCGTCATAGGTCAGGATATATTCGGTGACCCATAGCGTGCCGGAGCCGGTGATCCGGCGCACGGTAAAGCGCTTCTGGTTCGGCTGCGCGGCGCGCGACGCCTGGATGTTGTGGCGCCCGCGGATGCGCTCGCCCGACTGCGGATAGTCGAGCACGGCATCGGGGTGATAGATGTCGTGCTCGGCCTCGAAATCGTTGGCGTCGGACGCTGCCCAGTGGCGATCGAGCAGCGCCCGGATGTCGGCGTCAGGCACGTCGGACCAGGCGCAGGATCAGGATCAGCACGACCGCGCCGATGGTGGCGGTGATGATCTCGGAGATGATCCCCGCGCCGATGTGGATACCCAGCACCCCGGCCAGCCAGCCGCCGATAAAGGCGCCGATAATGCCGACGATGATATCGCCGAACAGGCCGAAGCCGCCGCCGCGGACGAGCGTCCCGGCCAGCCAGCCGGCGACCACGCCGATGATAAGCCAGACGATAAGGCTGTGCGTGCTGATCTCAAGCAGATGATGATGCATAATAAGCTCCCTGGTAATCGTCGACCGTGCGACGTCTTCAGCCGACTATAGTTAAAGGCGGCGCCGACACCAGAGATGGATTTTTTACATTTCCGGAAGGCGGGAAATTAAATGTCTCGAGTCAACCGGCTTTCGGCGCGTTGCCGCCGTGAAAGCGGCCGAAGCCATAGGCCGAGACCAGGCCCATCAGCAACAGGCCCAGACCCAGGCTTATGACGTGGTCCGGCGCATGAAGATCGAATTGGCCGACGCGCAGCAGCAGGACATAGGCGACGATCAGGTTGAAGACGCCCCACAGCACATTGACCGTCGACGACGACAGGCCCTTGCCGGGCGGCTTGGCGAACGGGCTCTGGAAGGCCCGGCCCATCACGCCGCTGACATAGTGCGGGATGGCGTTGGACAGGAAAAGGCCGCCGAAAAAGTAGGCGAGGTCGTGCTGCCAGATCAGGGTCATGAGGGCTCCTTCAGGATGTGCTGAGGTCGTGGATCAGCCGGGCGGCGGTCAACAGGGTCTGCCGGTCGGCGGGATCGAGCCTGGCGACGGCGGCCGCCAGCCAATCCTGCTTTGTCATGCGCCATTGCCGGCGCGCTTCGAGACCTTTGGGCGTCAGCGAGAACAGGATCTGCCGGCCATCGGTCGGATGCGGCCGTCGCTCGACCAGGCCGTCGCGTGCCAGGCCGCCTAAGATGGTATTCATCGATTGCGGCTTCATCGTCTCGGCGCGCGCCAGCTCGGCATTGCTCATGGGGCCGTGCTCGTCGAGCAGGGCCAGCGTCGCCGTCTCCGACACGCTCAAGCCGCCGGTATCGGAATCGGCGCGCACACGGCGAATGAGCTTGCCGATCGCCAGGGTCAGGGCGGGCGCAACGATGTCGGGCGATGTCGGCTCGGGTGTCGAGGTCATGCGAGGCTCATAGCATATCATCAGCCGAACTGACAAGTCACCCTGATGAACCTGCCATGCCCAGGCTGCGCGACATCAGCAGGTTCAGCGGCGTGAAGCCGGTGCGCTCGAAGGCTTTGCGCCCGACGATATTCTCGTGCCAGACGTCGAGCAGCACGCTGGACGCACCCGTGTCACGGGCGAAGCCGTCGGCGGCCGACAGCAGGCGCGTACCGACGCCGCGGCCGCGCCACTCGGGGCTGACGCAGATATGATGGACATAGACGCGGCGGCGTTCGTGGCGCAGCGGATCGGCGTCGCGGGCCTGCAACTCCATCCAGATATAGCCGATGATGTCGGTTGCGGTCCGCGCGATCAGCACGCGCGCATCGGGCTCGGATACCTTGCCGCGCCAGAAGGACGACAGCTCGGCCGGGTTCCAGTCGCGGCGGAAGATCTGCGGCGACAGCTCGGCGTGCAGGTCCTGGACGAGGCCGTTCAGGGCGACGAGATCGTCGATATCGTCGGGTGTGGCGGGGTGAAGCTGGATGGACACCTTAAGGGCTCCTGGAAAGGGCGGCCGTTAAAGGTGTCGAGGGGACTGACCATCTTGCCTGTAACGGCGGCGATGGTCGGAAA
>OUWB010006390.1_pt1 | contig 32031 bp, 29 predicted proteins | sample 1779821 | NCBI WGS metagenome assembly OUWB01 (sample SAMEA3914806, study PRJEB12502) | metagenome | biome: forest; material: soil | place: Canada | collected 2011-08-03 | depth 0.1 m
GTGAGCGCCGCAATCGACGGCCATGATTGCCTGCTGGGAAACCGGCGCCTGCTGGAAGAACGCGGCATCGACCTCACCGCCTTCGAGGATTTCACCGCACGCAATGAGGGCCGCAGCATGGCCTACTTCGCGCGCAACGGCAAAGCCGATTGCGCATTCGCCTTGTCCGATCAACTGAAGCCGGGCGCAGCCGACACCGTTGCCGCCCTGCTCGCATCGGGCGTGCATGTGGTGCTGTTGTCAGGCGACAGGGAAAGCGCCGTGCAAGCCGCTGCAAAGCAGACCGGCATCGGCGAATACCATGCCGAACTGCTGCCGCAAGACAAGCGTGCACTGATCGCGCAGTGGAAAGCGGCGGGACGGTGCGTCGCCATGGCCGGCGATGGCATCAACGATGCACCCGCCCTGGCCGAAGCGCAGGTCGGCATCGCCATGGGCAGCGGCACCGACATCGCCATCGAGAGTGCCGATATCGTGCTGCCGCACGGCGACTTGCGCGCCATCCTGCGCGCCCGGCGCTTGGCCCGCGCCACCATGCGCAACATCAGGCAAAACCTGTTTTTTGCCTTCGTCTACAACTTCCTTGGCGTGCCGCTCGCTGCCGGGGTGTTGTTCCCCTGGCTCGGCTGGCTCTTGAATCCCATGATCGCTAGCGCGGCGATGAGCTTGAGTTCGGTGTCAGTGATCGCCAATGCCCTGCGGCTGCGGCATGTCCGATTGGAGGACTAGACGTGGAATCAGGCTTGACCATAGGCCGGCTGGCCAAGGCCGCCGGCGTCGGGATCGAAACGGTGCGCTATTACCAGAAGCTGCATCTGCTGCCGCAGCCGACGCCCGCGCCGGAAGGCCAGTCGTTCCGCCATTACCCTGCCGATACGGTCGAACGCATACGCTTCGTCAAGCGGGCGCAACACCTCGGCTTCTCGCTCGATGAGATCGGCCAGCTGCTGCAATTGAACGACGGCGCCGACCGATTGAAGGTGCAAAAGCTGGCAAGGTCAAGGCTGGACAACGTGCGCGAGAAAATCCTCGACCTGCAGCGCATTGAAGCGGCGCTGACCCACCTGCTCCACGAATGCGAGCACAGCGGCGGCACGCAAGCCTGTCCCATCATCGCGGCGTTCAACGGGTTGTGAGAGCTTGCGGCGACAGATGAAGGCAATGCGAAATCAGGCCCATCGCTTCGTCAAATTCGGCCGGTCTCTCCAGCAGCGGCGTGAACAGGCGGCGGTGCTCGGTGTCGGGCACCACCAGCAGGCGGCGCCACGCGGCATTGACGCTGGAGGCCACCAGCCGCTCGGGTATCTCGCGCGGGATCACCACATCGTTGCCGGCCGCAATCACCAGCAAGCGGCCGCGATACTGCGCCAACATGTCCCAGGCGTCGCTGTCTTCCCAACTACGCTCGCGCCGTATCGCGCTGGAGAATTGCGGGCCGAACGGTAAGGTATAAGCCGAGGGGGTATATATGCCCGGCACGATCAGGATCAGCGACGCCACCTCGTGTGTTTGCGTCAGCCGGATCGCGTTATAGGCGCCCATGCTGAAGCCCATCAGGGCCAGCGGCGCAGGCATCTCACGCGCGGCGATCACGGCCTGGGCCTGGCGCGTGCGGTTCTCCAGCGAGGACGTTCCCATGTCGCCGCCGGTTTCGCCATGCCCGATGCAATCGAAACAGGTCATGCCGACGCCGCGTTCTTCGAGCGCATGACGGACGATGGAGAACTTGTTGCGCGCACTGGCGCCGGCGCCGTGCAACAGCAGCACGTTGCCGTGCGCGCCGTGCGTCGCGTCGCCTTGCAGGCGCGTGCCTGCGAAGTCGACCGAAAAGCATGCCGGCGTTTGCAACTCAACCAAACGGATTGACGCCGATCAGTAAGCGATGCAAGACGTGGGCAAACAGTGCCCAGGCCACAGCGCCGATGGCAACCGTCAATGCCGCGCGGCCGGTGCCGAAGGTGGGGTAGCTGACGCCGGCGGCGCGGTCGCGACGGCGCGATACGACAAACAACACGATGGCCCAGATCAGAAAGGTGCCGAACAGGATGATGTCGTTCAAGGTGCCGTTGGCCAGCAGGTGCGCAAAAGCCCACAGCTTGACGCCGGCCAACATCGGATGCCCGACGCGCGATTTGATGCCATTGCCCGGCACGTAGGCCGCAGTGACGAGAATAAAGGCAATCAGCACCAGCAAGGCTGCGACGTGGCGCATGTAGGTCGGCGGCGCCCACACCATGATCGGGTCGAGCCGCGCCATGCCGAAGCCCCAGACGATCAGGGCAAAGCCGGCCAGCGACACCAGCGAATACACGCCGCGCCAAGGCAACCGGCCCATGCGCGCGATCTGGGCCGTGCGCCAGCCGTCGGCAAAAATGCGCAACGAGTGAACGCCGAGGAAGACAAGCAAACCGGCAATCAGGACGAGCATGGGGACTCCGCTTGTTATTGATGTTGCCGCTATTATAAGGTCTGCGCCCTGGCGCACAACATCCTTTCGGAAGCAGTCAGTTGCCGCCGGACAGCTTGCGCAACTCGTCGCGATAACGCCGGCTCACCGGGACATGGCTGCCGTCGCGCAGCTTGGCGCGCGCGTCGCCCGACTCGAGCGGCTCGATCTCGATCACGAAATCGAGATTGACGACGTAGCTGCGATGCACACGCGCAAAACGTTTTGCGTCCAGGCGCTGCTCGATGGCAGCCATGGTCGAACGCAGCGGGTAGTCGTGCCCGCGCACGCGCAAGTTGACATAGTTGCCCCAGGCCTGCACCGATTCGATTTCGGCGGCCGGCAACAGAAATTCCTTGCCCAGCTTGCGCACCAAAAAGCGCTCGGGCCGCTCAAGAGGCTCCACCGGCGGGCCTTCATCGGGTTCCTCGAGCAGCTTGGCTTCACCTTGCCAACGCAGCATGACGAAGCGGTAGGTCAGGCCGATCGACAGCACCAATATATAAGTGCGGACGTCCTTCAGGTATTCATAAACCAACTCGCCCGGCAGGTTGCCGAAGATATAGCTTTCGCCCTGCGTCAGGTAAGCCAGCTTGCGCAAGAGGACCATGGCGCCGACGTGAACCAGGGAAAAGGCAACCGAGCCGGCCAGATGGATGGGCAGGTTTCTTCTCAACAAACCCCAATGCAAGGGAAAGCGGCGTTCATAAGCCAGGATGAGGGGAACCAGCAACAACACCATGAAGTTGCTACTGAATTCCCAGACCGCAGGCTCCCAATAGCCGACGTGATGTCCGTTGCGGTTCAGATCGATCCAGACGGTCCAGCTATTGAAAACGGCCTCGATCAGGCTCGTCAAAACCCAGAATCCGGGTTCGACGACGCGGCGCCAAGGCTGATAGCGTGCCAACAGATCGGGAGGCGTGTCGGTCATGGGCAAAAGTGGCCAAAAAATCCGGCCCACTATACCACCGCTTATCCCAAAAGCCTGTCAAACCGTCACATTTCGCCCCACCGGCTGCGTCTCTTCCCTATTGTGACCCTGTCTTCCACAGCCAACGGTTTTGCACAGGAGAATTCGATGTCACAACCCACACCCGCTTCACCCGGCTCACGCCTGGCCTTTCTCGACAATCTCAAGGCTTGCCTTGCGGTATTGGTGGTCATGCACCATGCCGGCCAGCCTTATGGGCCGACCGGCGGGGCATGGCCGATTTTCCACGCCGAAAAATTCCGCCTGCTGGGCCCCTTCTTTCATACCAACGCCTCGTTCTTCATGGGCCTGTTCTTCCTGATCTCGGCCTATTTCCTGCCCCAGGCGTTTGCGCGCAAGGGCGCCGGCGCCTTCCTGGCCGACCGTTTCCGCCGCCTCGGCCTGCCGGTGCTGGCCTTCGGCCTGCTGCTGTTCCCGGCCTACCGTCATTATCAGGAAGGCAAAGCCTGGGCCGACTGCTTCCTGCCCTTCGAATGGGCGCATCTATGGTTTCTCGGGCATCTGATGATCTACGCCCTGCTCTATGCGGCCTATCGCGCCTGGCGCGGCTCATCGCCCGTGCCCCGACCCAGCCTGCCGTTTCCGGGCAATCTTGCCCTGTTGCTGTACGTGCTCGCGCTGACAGCAACCGATATGGTCGTGCGCAACTGGTACCCGATCGACTACTGGGGCCGTTTTATCGTCACCGCCGAGATCGCCCATCTGCCGCAATACGCCAGCCTGTTCCTGTTCGGTTTGGTCGCGAGCGAGGAGCGCTGGCTGGAAAACATTCCCGCGCGCACCGGCCGCCTCTGGCTCGGCGTGGCCGTCGTGGCCGTCATCGCGCGCTTTGGCTATACGATGGCGCACGCCGGCTTCATCAGCGGCGACAACATCTGGAACGACCTGGCCTGGAATCTGTGGGAAGCGCTGATCTGCACCGGGATGTGTATCGGCTTGCCCTACTGGTTCAGCCGTCACGCCGCCGGCCAGGGACGCTTTGCCCGCTTCGCCGGGCGCAGCGCCTTCAGCACCTACGTATTGCATCTGCCCATTCTGGTATTGATCCAGCTCGCGATGGAAAAGACCAGCTTCGGCCCGCTCGAATTGACGCTCGTCACCGGCACGATCACTGTTTCGATCTGCTATGCGATCCGGGCGCTCTATGAATTGGCGATGCGTGCAGGCGACAACAGGACGGCAACGGTGCCGGCAGGTTGACAGGTTCAGGGATTGCGGCCGCCGTCGACCGGCAGCATGGCGATGGCGGCATTGAGTTTGTCGATGACTTGCTGCGGCACCTTCTTGCTGCATGCGATGTAACGGTATTCCTGCGCCGGCACGTCGGACAAACGCAATATGCGCACGCCTTCGCCAGCGGCAGCCGGGGCCGCATAGACCTCGACCTCCTCCTCGGTCAGGATGACGACGTCGGCTGCGCCGGCTTCCACCATTCTCACCATGGAGGCGATTTCGTCGGAAACGCGCAGCACCTGGGCCGGCTGCATTTTGTCGATCAGGGGCTCAAGATAACGGCCGTAATAGAATCCCTGCTTGAGCACCAGGCGTGTACGCGGGCGGTTCAGCAAGTCGTGCGCCGTGATTGTGCCATTGCCTGCACCCGGTGCGGCAAAGTCGGCACGCGACAGGGCCACCAAAGGTTTGTCGTGATAAATCGGCAGGGAAAAGCGCGCGAAGATTTCGCGCTCGGGCGACTTGTAGAACCCGGCAGCGCAATCCTGGCCATCGTTGGCCTTGAGCGTGGCAACGATGCGGTTGATCGGCGTTTGCTGCCACACGATGGGAATGCCTGCCTTGCTGAAGCTTTGCTCGATAGGCGTGACCAGAATGCCGGCCACCTGGCCATTTTCGTTGAGATAATGCAGCGGTTTGCGCTCGTAGTAATGCATCGTCACCGGCGCAAGCGTATCGGCCTGCGCCATCGCACAAGCCAGCAATCCGCATAACAGAAATTTATGTCTCGATAGAAACATGCATCCTCCCCTGCGGAAGGATACACGTTTCGCAGCCAGCAGGTAAAACGGCCCCGCGTTGCTTTGTTAGAAATTCACCGCGATGCCGACAGGCGACTGCCCGGCGGCAACGGTAGCGGGCGATATGGCGCTCAGGCCGCCGCCGCTGCCCACGGCGAATTGCGATACCGTGCCGCTACTGCTGGTGGCATAGGCGAATCGTCCCGAAGGATCGACGGCGAAGGCATTGACGCCGCCGACGCTGGTGCTTCCCACCTGGCTCAAGGCGCCGCCGCTGCCTATCGAGAATTGCCAGACCGTGCCGCCCGTATCGACCACGTAGGCAATCGTGCCGGCCGGGTTGAAGGCAATGGCCGAAGGCGCGGTGCCGAAGCCGATCTTGGCCGGGCTTAGCGGCGTCAGGCTGCCGTTGGCGCCCACGCTGTATTGCGACACGCTATGGTCGCTGGCCGCGTCGTTGACCACATAGACGTATTTGCCGTTCGGCGTGATGCCGATCGATAACGGGCTGCTGCCGGTGCCCACGGCCGGCACCGCCATCGGCACCAGGCCGCCGCCGGCATTGATCGTATATTGCGCCACGCTCTGCGAAACGTTGTTGAGCACGTAGACGTAACTGCTGGTCGGATCGATGGCAATGCCGGTCGGCGCCGTGCCCACAGTCACCGTCGACGGGCTCTGCGGCGTGAGCGCGCCGCTGGACTGGACGACATATTGCGACACCGTGGTGGTGCCGAAGTTGGCCACGTAAGCGTATTTGCCGTTGGGCGCGACCGCCAATGCGGCCGGCTCGTACTGCGTCGCCACCGCCGCGCCCGCAGAGAGCGAGCCATCGGCATTGATCGAAAACTGGCCGACCGTGTTGTCGCCCTGGTTGGTGACATAAACGCTGTGGTAGCCCGGCCCGATGACGATGGATGAAGGCGCCTTGCCGGTCGGCACGGTGGGCGTCGCGTCAATGCTCAGGCTGCCGTTGGACTGCAGCGCATACTGCGAAATCGAATCGCCCGACAGATTGACGGCATAGGCATAGGGGAAATGGCAACTGACGTTGGCAAAGGTCACGTCCGACACCACGCTGCCGCTGCCGCCGGTGACCGAACACAGCTCCCCGATCGGCTGGGTGCCGACAGTCACATCGAAGGTCGCGCCGTTCAACAGCGGCGTGGCGAAGTCGTAGGTGCCGTTGGCCGTCAGCGTAAGCGCATCGCCGCCGCTGTCCTCCAGGACCACGCTCGCGCCGCTGCCCAAGCCGGCCAGCGTGCCGCCGATCAGGTAACGCGACAGCGATTCCACGGTCGAGTCGATCGTGGTGGCGAACGAACTCAAATTGGTCGTCGCCGTCACCGTGGCAAGCATGGCACGCGCCGTCGCCGCCGCGGTTGCGCCGGCATAGCCGCGCAATTCAGCCGGGGTCTGGATATCCGACGTGAACGTCATCGCGACGGCAATGCGGTTTTTGATCAGGTCCTGGTCGAGCACGCCCTGCGCGGTGGTATTGACCAGCGCCCCTTCCATGATCTGCAGCGACGCACTGCCGCGCGTGACCTGGCCGTTGTTGATCGCATCGACCCAGAAATCGAGCCCCGATTGCAAAGGCTGGCGATCGAGCACATTGTTGAAGATGGCTTGCACGAATTGCGTCGTCGTGCCTGTGCCATACAGCGCCTGCGACTCCGCGCTGGTGCCGAAACTGTCGACCAGCTTGTTGACCGCCGGATTGGTGCCGGTGTTATAGATCTGCAGCAGCGATTGGGCGTCAGCCGGCGCATTGGCCGCTCCCAGCGCATTTTCGAAATTAGCCAGGCCGGTGGGGTCGGCAGGACGGCCGAAGAACGACACATACAACTGCTGCACGAGGGTGGCGTACTGGTTGGTTTCCGCGCTGGTCTTTTGCGCCGGGCGGACCTGGCGCGCAGCCGTCGCCTGGGGGCCGGCACTGCCGGAACCGCCGCCGCAGCCGGCCAGCATCATGCCGAGCGCCAATGCCGGCAGCAGATAGGGAATCGAGTGGGGGGACTTCATTTTCTTCTCCTGACGAATGCGTCGCAAACATCGTCCAATTGTTAAATCGGAAGCCGGAGCCCAAGTATCCACGCGGCGAGAAAAATGATCAAGTGGCAAAAAACGGAAATATTCCCCCGCCTTTCCGTCCCGCGGCGCGCCGGCCCGGCAATTGCGTCCCCCTTGGCGCCAGCTTGGCCGCCATGCAAAACGGGCGCGCATCCAGGGAAGCGCGCCCGCGAGAAAACCGTACCGTCTTGGGCTGGGAAAAGCGCTATTTCTGGTCCAACGGCTTGATGCCTTGGCAATTCGAACCGAGGTAACGCATCTCGGCGTCCATCACGACCGTGTGGCTACCCTTGCTATCGGTAGTCTTCATGTCCGCATGATAGGTGGTGCTGTTGCCATTCACGACGATCTGCCCGGTGCCAACCGCAGTGCGGCCATCATGGGTGCAGTTGATCGAGAAACTGGTCTTGTTGCCGCTGACACTGGTCGAGGTGGGCGGGCAATTCCCGTGAGGATCGCCTGCGATCGCATGCTTGGCCGCCATCTCCGGGCTGACGCAGAAGCGGATGCTGCCGCCGCTGCCCGACGTCATCGTCTTCATGTGCGACTCGACCATGGCGCGCTGTTCAGGCGTCATCTGGGCAAGCCTGGCCTGCATCTTGGCCATGGCGTCATCTATTTGGGCCGTCATATCCTTGCCGTCGACGACATTCTTGGTGAGCTTGGATTCCCACAGCCCCGGCTTGGTCTCCGGTACCTGCGCTTGAACCAACCCTGCCACGCCGCTCAACAAGGCGACGACGATAACTTTCTTCATGTTTGCTCCTCCCTATCGACGATATAAGAATGGCATCCCGACAGAGGCTACCAGAGCCGCAAACTCACTGCAATGGTGCATGCAGAGAGTCGAATTCACATCCACATGATTGTCCGTTTGCCGAGCCACAAACCCGGTGCTATATTGAAACACCCTGCCCAACATCACCACCTCATGCGCCATCCCATGCGCCGCTTGCTGCTTTGCCTTACAGCACTCCTGCTTTCCGGCCAGGCCGGCGCGGCAAATGCAGAAACGTTGACGCTGACGACCGAAGACTATCCGCCATTCAACATCCGGGGCGATAGCGATCACCCGATCAGCGGCATCTCGACCGATATCGTGCGCGAACTGATGAAGCGCGCCGGCATCACCATCGATATCACGATGTATCCGTGGCAGCGTGCCCTGAGCATCGCGTCTTCCGATCCCGATTCCTGCGTCTATTCCACCGTGCGTACGGCCAAACGCGAGCCGCTCTACAAATGGGTCGGCCCGCTCACCTCCGACGACTGGGCGCTGTTCGCCCCGGCCGACACCAAGATCACACTGAAAACCCTAGAAGAAGCGCGCAAATACAAGCTCGGCGGCTACCAGGGCGATGCGGCGGGCGACTTCCTCGTCACGCACAAATTCAACGTCGACGTCGCCGACAGCGACAAATTCAACCCGCAGAAACTGATCGCCGGCCGCATCGACCTCTGGATTGCCGGCGTGCGCACCGGGCCGTTCGTGGCGCGGCGCGAAGGCGTATCGAACATCAAGCCCGTGCTGACCTTCGGCGAAGCGAAGGACTATCAAATGTACCTCGCCTGCAACAAAGCCCTGCCGGACGCGACGATCGACAAGCTCAACGAGCTTCTCAAACAGATGCGTGCCGACGGCAGCATCATGAGGATTCACGCCAAATACCAATAGATGCCAGGCGAACTCAAGCGCCGACTCAAGTTATCGAAACAACACTGTTGCAATCGCGCGCAATATATTCTCCCAAGGCAATACTTACCGGCAATCGCAGATATAATCATTTCGCACTTCCGGTTGCATCCGGGTTGGCATATGCACGGTGCCGGCCAGCTGGCGGAAGATAATAATGACGATAACGACACGGGAGTTTGCCATCGGTACGCGAATTGCCTCGCACCGATATGTTTTCAGCCTGCGCGCGAGCTTCATGCTTGCCGCGCTTGCTGTTCTCTGCATGTTCGGCACAGCCCATGCCGCGGACGATATCGAGCCGACGCCGGTGCAAGCCGAAGTCATGCTGCTGCAAGACATGGCCGAAACCCAGAAGGCCGAATCGCTCAAGCAACTGGTGGAACTGCTGGATCACCTGCCGGCCGATGCGCGTGAAGACGACCGCCGCGAAGCGCTGTCGGCCGTGGTCGACCTCACCATCCAGGAAGGCCAGCAAGCGCAGGCGACCCGGCGCAACGCCGATCTGGAAGAGTTGGGCAGGCGCGCCCACGATGAGCGCGCCGCCGCCATGGCACTCAATTATCACGCCAGCCTGTTACTGGATCTGGGCAAGAACGAAGATGCCGCGAACGCCATCGACCAAGCCATCGCCGTCGCAGAGCGGATCAAGAACAAGAAGCTGACCAGCCGCATCTACAGCACCGCCTCGACCGTCTACAGCGCCATGGGCAAGTTCCAGAAAGCGCTGGAATTCCAGCTCATCGCCATGGATGCCCTGGAAGAAGGTAACCGCCATGCCGAGCTGCGCCGCATCTCGGCCATGAACAACATCGGCACGCTCTATGCCAGCCTGAAAAACCCCAAGGCCGCACTGGAGTATTACCTGAAGGCCGGCAAGCTCGCCAGGAGCCTCGATGCCGAAGGCACGCAGGCCACGCTGTCCATCAATCGCGGCAATGCCTATTCCGACCTGGGCAACCACGACGAGGCGGCCAAGGCCTACATGGAAGCGCTGGAGCTGTCGCGCAAAATTTCCGACCCCCGCATCGAAGCCACGGCCATGAACAACCTGGCCGACGACAACCTGTCGCGCAATCATTTCGCGCAATGCGTGCAATACGCGCAGGACACCATCCCGCTGGCGCAAAAAGTCGGCGACGGCGACCTGACGGCCACGGCCTACGTCAACCTCGGCCTGTGCCGCATCGGCCAGGGCGCCTTGCAGCAGGGCGCGACCGACGTCAAGCGCGGCATGGATTTCTTCCGCCAAGCCAAATCCCTGCCCAAGGTCGAACTGACGCTGGAGCAATTGACCGACGTCTATGAGCGCGCCGGACAATACCAGGAAGCGCTCAAGGCCCTGCACGAGCAGCGCGAACTGTCCGAACAGCTGTTCCGCGCCGACCGCGACCGCGAACTGGCCGAGCTGCAGGCCAAATTCGATTCCGCGCAACGCGAAAAGCAGATCGAGGTGCTGCAGGAAAAAAACGAGCTGCAAGGCGTAGAACTCAGGAACAAGAATCTGCAGCGCGCGGTCTTCCTGCTTGCCACGCTCGTTGCGCTGGCTGTCGCCGGCACCATCGCCCTGCTCTACCGCAAGGTGCGCAAGAGCAATCGCGAACTCTATGAAACCAATCTCAAGCTGGAACAGCAATCGACGCGCGACCCCTTGACCGGCCTGTTGAACCGGCGCGCCTTCCAGGACATGATGCGGCTGCGCGCGCATGCGCCGGACCGGCGCGCCATCGATGCCGGCCTGCCCTCGCATGCGCTGGTCCTGCTCGACATCGATCATTTCAAGCTGATCAACGACAGCCACGGCCACGCCTGCGGCGATGTGGTGCTGATCGAACTGGGCCGCCGCCTGTCGCAGATCATGCGTGAAGATGACATGCTCATGCGCTGGGGAGGAGAGGAATTCCTGATCTACCTCAACCACATCCAGACCGAACATCTCGCCCCCATCGTCGAACGCGTGCTGGCGGCCGTCGGCGCGGAGCCGATCAATACCGGCGAACAACGCGTTGCCGTCACGACCTCGGCCGGCTACATCGATCTTCCCTTGGCAAGAACCGCGCGCGGCGTCGACATGAACTGGGAAAAAGCCTTGCACCTGGCCGACACCGCGCTCTACCTGGCCAAGACGCGCGGGCGCAACCAGGCTGTCGGCGTCAAGCTCGGCGACATCGGCACCGACGAATTCGCCCGCGTGCTGCAGGGCGACCTCGAAGACGCCGTAAAATCCGGCCTCGTCGAACTCGAAGCGCTGGCCGGCCCCGGCCAGGAACGCAGGCAGGACGAACGATAGCCGTTACGGCGCAGAGCGCGCTATAGGCATCCTACCGGCGGCTTCAGGTATCATTACGCCACCATCGAACCACGCCGCTACTTATGAGCCTGCAATCCGTACGCGAATTCTTTGCCGCCCGCAATCTCGACATCCCCATCATCGAACTCGACGTCAGCACCGCCACCGTGGCGCTGGCCGCTGCCGCGCACGGCGTCGAACCGGGACGCATCGCCAAGACGCTGGCGTTCCGGCTGCGCGATGGCGTTGCCGTCATGCTCGTCGCCAGCGGCGACGCGCGCATCGACAACAAGAAATTCAAAGACCGCTTCGGCAAGGGCAAAATGCTGCCGTCCGAAGAAGTGGAGGAATTGACCGGCCACCCGGTCGGCGGCGTATGCCCGTTCGGCCTGCCGCGTCCGTTGCCGATCTATCTCGACCGGTCGCTGCAGAAATATGACGAAGTCTTGCCGGCAGCCGGCGCCACGCACACGGCCATCAGGATCAGCCCGGCACGCATGGCTGAAATCACCAATGGCATCTGGGTCGACGTATGCGAACAGATGCAGGAGTAAGCGCGATGAAACCATTGTTCCTTTCTCTGCTGCTCGCGCTGTGCAGCATGAACGCTTCGGCGCAGGAAACCTTTGCCGGCACCTGGCATGTGGTCAAGGCCGAAGCCGCGCCCTGGGTTGCCGCCAACAGCAAGCCCCAGCCAGCCGCCGAGGCAGCCTTCGCCCACGCCACGTTCGAATTCCGCGCCGACCGCGTGGTTGGACCATCGTGGACCGCCTGCCGCAAACCGAAATACGACCTGACGCCGCAGCCATTCGATTCCCTGTTCGAAGGCGGGCTGGCCGACCCCGAGCATGGATTGACCGACGCGAAGGCGGCGGCGCACCGCCTCGGCTTTCAGCGCGAACCCGTGCCGTCGATGACGACCGGCTGCGCCGAACTGCTGTTCCACCAGATCGACGGCGACACAACGCTATTCGCCTTGAACAACATGATCTACACCATGAAGCGCGAGCGCAAATGACGCCTGACGTATGGAATTTCTCCGGCCTGACCTTGCAAACAGAACGCCTGCAATTGCGCCCGCTGCGCGAGACCGACGCCGCCACGATCCTCCAGATCCGCGGCAACCCCGTGGTGATGCGCTACGGCTCTTCCGGACCGTGGACCAGGCTCGAACAAGCCGAACAATTGATTGCGCGCGACATCGACAACATGGCCTCCGGCGAGCATCTGCGCCTGGGCCTGGTGCCGCTCGGCCAGGACGAGATCATCGGCAACTGTTCCCTGTTCCGCTTTCACCGCGACAGCCGGCGCGCGGAAATCGGCTATGACATGCATCCCGACCATTGGCGCAAGGGTTATATGAACGAGGCACTGCGCGCCCTGCTCGGTCACGGCTTTTCCGCGCTGAAATTGAACCGCGTGGAAGCCGACGTGCATCCCGACAATATCGCTTCGGCGCGCACGCTTGAGCGGCTCGGCTTCCAGCGCGAAGGCCTGCTGCGCGAGCGCTGGATTGTCGAAGGGCAAGTCTCCGATACGACCCTCTACGGCTTGCTCGCGAGCGACTGGCATAGCGGAAATTGAATGGAAACCGAAGCATCCGCCGGCTGCGCAAAACATGCTACATTGACGGCAAACTTCAAGGGGAGGCCATGAGCATGCTATTTTCTGGAACCGTTGCGCTGGTGACCGGCGCAGGAAACGGCATCGGCCGCGCCGCCGCCATCGCCTTCGCCGCACGCGGCTTGAAGGTAGTGGTATCCGACATCGACAGCACCGGCGGCAAAGCCACGGTCGATGCCATCCTCGACGCCGGCGGCGAAGCGGTCTTCGTGCCCTGCGACGTATCCGTCGATGCCCAGGTCCAGTCCTTGATCAAGGAAACCCTTTCCATCTACGGCCGGCTCGACTACGCGTTCAACAATGCCGGCATCGAAAAAGAGCAAACGCGCCTGGCCGACGGCAACGAAGCCGACTTCGACGCCATCATGGACGTCAACGTCAAGGGCGTCTGGCTGTGCATGAAGCATGAGATCCCGGCCATGCTGGCGCAAGGCGGCGGCGCTATCGTCAACACGGCCTCGGTCGCCGGCCTGGGCGCCGCGCCCAAGATGAGCATCTATTCCGCGTCCAAGCATGCCGTCATCGGCCTGACCAAGAGCGCCGCCGTCGAATACGCCAAGAAACGCATCCGCGTCAACGCCGTGTGCCCGGCCGTGATCGATACCGAAATGTTCCGCCGCGCCCACGTTGCCGATCCAAAAAAGGCGGAACTCGCCCTCTCCATGCATCCGGTCGGCCGCATCGGCTCGGTCGAGGAAATCGCCGCTGCCGTGCTCTACCTGTGCAGCGACATGGCCGGCTTCACGACCGGCATTGCCATGCCCATCGATGGCGGCGTAACGGCGTTCTAAAAGATCCCAACAGCGAAGTAAAGCCCAAGCAGAAACAGGCCGGCGAAAAAGCAGCGCGAAAATCGCTGCGGGTCCATGCTGCGCCTGAGCCTCTGCCCCAGCACCATGCCCAGGCAGGCCGGGATCAGCGCCAGGCATGACACGCCCGCCCCCGCCGCATGAAAATTGCCATGCAGCGCCAGCGCCGCAGCCAGCGCCACGGTCGACACGGTAAACGACCAGCCCATGGCCTGCATCAAGGCGTCGCGCGGCAAGCCGAGTGCGCGCAAATAAGGCACGGCCGGCAAAACGAATACCCCCGTGGCACCGGCCACGGCTCCCGTGACGATGCCGGCCAGCGGCCCCAGCACCCGTTCCTGTCGTGCCGTCAACACCGCCCCCGGTGCGAGCCGGCTGCTTGCGGCATACGCCATCAACGCCAGCCCCAACGCTGCGGTGACGACAGCCGCCGGTAGCAAGCCGCTCGCTGCCGTGCCCAACACGGTGCCGGCGCAAACGCCCAACAGCATGGGCCAAAGCCGCAGGCCGATACGGCGCCATTGCCGCCCATCGAACAGTTGCCAAACATTCGTAAAAAACGAAGGCACAATCAGCATCGCCACCGCCTCGACCGGCGGCATGAACAGGCTCAACAAGCCGACCGAAACCGTGGGCAGACCAAGGCCGATCGCGCCCTTGACCACACCGGCCAGCACGAATACAGAGAAGATCGCGGTGAGATGCCACAGCGTGGGCGCGTCGAATTGAGGCAGCAAGGTATCCATGCGCCTACTGTGGCGCAATCCGCGACGCCTGAAAATGTGGAATATACTGATCATTCCTTCGTATTATCCGAAGTAATAACGATGCGCTACGACCTGACCGACCTGAAACTGTACGTCCACGCCGTCGAGTCCGGCAGCATCACCGCCGGCGCAGAGCGCGCCCACATGGCGCTCGCCTCGGCCAGCGCCCGCTTGCGCGGCATGGAAGATTTGCTTGGCCTGACGCTCCTGCAACGCAGCCGGCACGGCGTCGAACCAACAGAGGCCGGTCGCGCCTTGCTGCATCACGCGCGCGGCATTTTGCAGCAGGTAGAAAAAATGCATGCCGATCTGGCCGCCTATGCCGGCGGCTTGAAAGGCCAGATCCGGCTCCTGGCCAACACGGCGGCACGCAGTGAATTTTTACCGCCGCTCCTGGCGGAATTCCTGGCGCAGCACCCGACCGTCAATATCGAACTCGAGGAAAAACCCAGCCACGAGATCCTGCATGCCATCGCCGTCGGCATGGCCGACATCGGCATCGTCGCCGATACCGTCGCAACAGCACCCTACGGGCGGGACTTGCAACGCTTCCCGTTTCGCGAAGACCGGCTGATCGTGGTCTGCGGCGCCGGCCACGACCTGGCCAGGTCGGCTAAAGGCAGACGCGGCTTCGCACTGGCCGATCTCGCCGATCACGATTTTCTTGGCCTGGCCGGGGCCAGCGCCTTGCAGCAGCATATCGGCGAACAGGCCGCCGCCATCGGCAAGCGCCTGCGCTACCGGCTGCGTTTGCCGGACTTCGAAGCGATGTGCCGCATGGCCGCCAGCAACACCGGCATTGCCATCATCCCCGAGGCGGCGGCACAGCGGCATGGGCAAGCCATGGCGTTGCGCCACTTCCCGTTGAAAGAGCCGTGGGCCATGCGCAAGCTATTGCTGGTGGTGCACCGGCTCGACGACTTGCCGGCGCATGCGCGAACGCTCGTGCTATCGATGACAAACACTGTGATTTGATAACAATTCGTGCATTAGTGTAAGCAAATTTTTCACGAGCCGATTCCAGCCGCCAAGCATGCTAAATTGGAATAGATGCCAACGACAGCGTGGCACGGCACCCTCATGGAGACGAAAATGACACGAACCCTGTTGCTGATTTCGGCCTTGCTCGCCGCCGGCAATGCACTGGCCGATGATCCGCCGCCCGGCAAGCTCGACCGTCTCAGCGATTGCCGCGCCGATGTGCAAAAGCTGTGCCCCAACGTGCAGCCAGGCGGAGGCCGCATCGTCGCCTGCCTCAAACAAAATATCGATAGCGTATCCGACGCCTGCAAGCAGCGCCTGCAGCAAATGCGTCAGCGCCGCGGCGGCAATCAACAAGGAAACCAACCCGGCAACAAGAACAACGACAACTGACCGCGAGCGTTTTTCCCTGCCTCCCTCGGCGCGGCGTTGCAGGTTTCGCCACTCTTGGCCTGGTCTTGAACACACCGGAAAATTCGCGCCGACGAAATCCGGTAAAATGCGGTCTATTCTCAACGACCACCTTCGCAGCAAATGAAAATCTGGGCTCAGAGCCTTGCTCGGGCTTGGTTCTTCGCATTGGCCGGCTTTGCCGCGCGCGACGTCCTCGCACACGAGAGCCTCAATATCTGCAGCGCCCCACTGCCGCCCTATTCCTATCTGAAAAACGGCATTGCCGCCGGCATCGACGTCGACATCGCCCATGCCATATTCGATCCGATGGGCGTGCCATTCAAGGTCGACATCGCGCCCTTCGCGCGTTGCCAGCTTGAATTGCAGACCGGCCAGGCCGACGTGGTGTTCAATTTTTCGAAAACTGCGGAACGCGAGGCAATAGCCCATTTCCCCAAGACGGCGGTATGGCGCATTTCCTACGTGTTTTTCACCAACCCGGCGACCAAGGCACACTACGACATCCACGGGCTGCTCGATGCGAAAAAGAGCGGCCTGACTATAGGCGTGGTGCGCGGCGCGTCCTACCACGCCGACTTCTGGAAGGTCTTTCCCAAGCGCGATACGCTCCTCAACGGCGGCTATGACCCCGCGCTGATCGCCGGGCCCGATACGCAAGAGAATTTCCATCAGCTTGCGCTGAATCACATCCAACTCTTTCCGCAAGACCTGGCGGCCGGCCAGTGGAGCGCCAAGGAGGCCGGACAAACGCCGGTCTGGTACGACTCGGTATTGTTTTCCAAGGAATATCCCAATGCCTTTTCCAAGGCATCGACATTTTCGAGCGCGCGCTACGCCAACATCGAGGCCTTGATGAAGGATTACGACACCCGCCTCGACGCGTTCAAGAAGACGCCGCAATACCGCGCGCTATTTGCGCAACCTTGATCGGCCGCCGGGCAAAGCGCGCTTTTGGGGCCAACGGTATAATGGCCATAGCTTGACCCTCCGCCTGGATCACTGAATTCAACACCCCATGAGTGCCACCGATTCCCGCACTGCGCACGCGTCTGCGCCGCAAACCCATCACGCCCATGACACCCAGCATGCGCCCATGCCATCCTGGATGACCTTGCTGCTGGCGTCCGCCTGCGGCCTGATCGTCGCCAATCTGTATTTTGCGCAACCCTTGATCGGCTTGATCTCGGCCGACATCGGCCTCGACAAGGCTGCCGCCAGCCTCATCGTCACGCTCACGCAAGGCGGCTACTGCGCCGGCTTGCTGTTGCTCGTTCCCTTGGGCGACCTGATGGAAAACCGCCGCCTGATCATCTCGGCGCTCGCCGCGGTGATCGTGGCACTGGTGCTGGCTGCATCGGCGCCGACGGCAGCGTTGTTTCTCTTCGCCGCGCTGTTGATCGGCATCAGCGCCGTCGCGGTGCAGATGCTGGTGCCGCTTGCCGCCCACATGGCGCCCGATGCCAAACGCGGACAGGTGGTCGGCAACGTCATGAGCGGCCTCCTGGCCGGCATCATGCTGTCGCGCCCGGTAGCGAGCTTCGTCGCCAACGCGTTCGGCTGGCGTGCGGTCTTCATCGGTTCGGCCGCCGTCATGGTGCTGCTGCTCCTGGTGCTGTGGCGGTTGCTGCCGCAGCGCCGGCCCGATGCATCGCATACCTACCCCGAATTGATCGGCTCGCTGTGGGCGCTGCTGCGCGACACCGCCGTCCTGCGCCGGCGTGCCGCCTATCATGCGGCGCTATTCGCCAGTTTCACGCTGTACTGGACCATCGTGCCGCTGGTCTTGGCCGGGCCGCACTATGGCTTCACGCAAGGCGGCATCGGCCTGTTCGCGCTGGCCGGCGCATCGGGCGTCTTTTCCGCCCCGGTGGCGGGACGGATGGCGGACAAGGGCTGGAGCCGTGCCGCAACCGGCCTGGCGCTGTTCTGTGTGATCGTCGGCTTCGGCATGGCGCACTTCGGCGCCGATGGCGCGCTGCTGCCGCTGTTGGCCGGCGGCGTGCTGCTCGACCTGGGCGTGCAAGCCAATCTGGTGCTGGGCCAGCGCGCGATCTATTCGCTGGGCGCCCACACGCGCAGCCGCTTGAACGGCTTGTACATGGCACTATTCTTTGCCGGCGGCGCGGTCGGCTCGTCGATTTCGAGCTATACCTACCTGCACGGCGGCTGGGAGTTGGTGAGCTGGGTCGGCATGGCCTTCCCCACCGCTGCCTTCCTGTTTTACCTGACCGAATTCCGCAAGCGAGACTGAACGAACCGCTTCACTTACCGGGATCGAACCATAAAGCCGGATTATCGAGCGGCGTTTCCTTGGGCAGCAGATCGTTCTTGAGCCGTATCACGCGGCGCCCCTTGAGATTGGCTTCCTCGATGGCTTTGCCGTTGTATTTCCAGAAAATGGCATCGAACGAACCATCGGCCAGCATCTTGCGCAGACCGGCTTCGACGCGGTCGCGCAGCGCGGCGTCGCGCCGGTTGAAGAAGAAATAATAAGGCCAGGGGTAATAGATCAGCAGGTTTTTCTCTATCCGGAGATCGGGATTGCCCGCGGCATAGCGCGCATATTCGGGAAAGATTTCACCGATGCCGCGCGGGAACAGGTCGAAGCGCCCGGCCGCGGTCATCTTGAACAGGCTGTCGTAATCGGCCTGCCCGACCGGTATACCGTTTTCCTGATACAGCTTGACGTCGCCCCAGCCGACCCCCTGCCCCACGGACAGGCGGCGCAAGTCTTCAACGGTCTTGACCTCGTCTATCCTGGCCTGCTTGTTCTTCGCGATCAATGCGACGCGAAAGCCCAGTATGCCCTTGCGCAGCGGAATGCGGATGGTCAGGAATTCCTTTTCCTTTTCGACCGAAGTCGAACTCCACATGACGTTGACAATCTCGCCGGCCCGCAGTTGCGCCAGATAGCGTGCCTCGTTCATCCGGACGCCTGACGATTTCAGGATATAAGGGCCGTATTCGGGCACGGTCTTTTTCAGCGCAGTACGAAGGATTTCGGTCAGATCGTCGAACCGCACGTCGTCGGCCATCTCGCTGGCCGGATACACCACCGTGACGCCGGGCGCGGCATAGGCAAACGCGCCATGCAGAAACAGCGCCAGCGCGAAAGCCGGGCGCCAGCACGACGAGAACGGCAAAGGATGAAATGTCTTGTGCAATGCAAATAAGTGACAGGAGAAAGACATCGTGCATGTTGCCATCGCCCACCCCGATTGACAACCGAAAAAGTGGAGATGATCAACTACGCCATCGGCAAGATGGCGCGGCCGGCGTCGTGCTACACTCGCCATGCGACAGTGCTTGCGCTGCCGCACACGTTCTCAGGGCGGGGCGCAATTCCCCACCGGCGGTAATGGCGCGGTCGTTTCGCGTCTAGCCCGCGAGCGCTTGCTGCACCACCGGTGCGGCAAGGTCAGCAGACCCGGTGTGATTCCGGGGCCGACGGTATAGTCCGGATAAAGAGAGAGCGGGATTTGTCGCGACCCTGCCGAGTCGATGCCGGCGGCTGGCATTTGCCTGCCGTCATAGGATGACGCAGGTTTCTCCGGGCCGCCATTCGTGCGTGCCGGACGATCCCCATCGATCCGATATGCCCTGTTTTTACTTTCTGAAAACAGGAGATCCATCATGCAATCCACATCCTTCGTACCAAATGGGCGGCGCATCGCCTTTATCAAGGCCGGCTGGCACGCCGACATCGTCGGGCAATGCCACAATGCCTTCGTCGCCGAATACATCCGCTTGGGCGGTGTTGAAACCGACATCGACGTCTTCGAGGTGCCCGGCGCCTTCGAGATTCCCCTGCACGCCAAGCTGCTGGCATCGAGCGGCGACTATGCCGCCGTGGTAGGTTCGGCGTTCGTGGTCAACGGCGGCATCTATCGCCATGAATTCGTGGCGCAGGCTGTGGTGAGCGGCCTGATGCAGGTGCAGCTTGAGGCCGGCGTGCCGGTGCTGTCAGCCGTATTGACGCCGCATCATTTCCACGAGCATGATCTGCATCAGTCGTTCTTCCATGAGCACTTCGCCGTCAAGGGGGCGGAAGCGGCGCGTGCATGCGTCTCGGTCATGCGTGCGGTGCAAGGTTTGCGGGAAAGGCGGGCAGCTGTCCCTGAGCAAATCGCCGCATAACAAGCTGTTGTTAAAGCTCGTCGACCTCCATCATGCTTGGCTTCTCCGACAAGGTCACTTCGGGATTGCCCTGCATGAGCGCATCGTCGAGCTTGAGCTTGATCTCGCCCGTAGCGTCGGCGGTATAGGTTTTGGCCCCACCCTTGGCGAGCACCTGCAGCGTCTGCCCGGCCGGTTTGGCGAAGTGGATGTCGACAGCGTTGAAGGTCGGCAGCATGAAGCGCAGCATGCCGGCCTTCTCCTTCAATAGCGCATTCCACTGCGGCACGCTGGTCATCAGCTCGGCATACGGCAACGCCAGCCGGTCCGGCGTGCGCGAGGCGAACCAGGCATCGACGCGGACCTTCTCATCCTTGGGCAGGCTGGTATAAATCACCGCCTCTTCCTTGATCCAGGCCGGATTCGGCTCGATCTCCATAAAGCCATCGGGATTGACCGGCAGACGGTCACGGCCGCCGGCATGCGCCACGGTCAACACGACGTCGGCCGGCTGAATTGCCTTGTTGACCGGATGCAGCCGGATCAGCAGCCGCAAGTGGTCTCGCGAACGCGGTTCGGTGGCGTAAAACTTGTCGAGATAAAACGTTTCGACGAATTTCCTGTAGGGCACCCATTCGCGGTCTTCGGCATGGGTCGAGGTGCAAACGAAGGCGGCAACGGTGGCCAGCAACAGGATTTTCTTCATGTGGACCAAAAATAAATAAATGGCAACGAGACCGCATTGTACGCATGGCGCGTCGTTGCCGATGACAAATGTTTATGCAATTCCGCCAAGCGGCGATTTCCATAATAATTATAATTATAACAATTTAATAATTTGAAATTCGCTGCGTTTGCTAAAAATCCGGCACACGTATAGATGCCCGTTCGTCCTTCCTTGAACATTGTTCGCCTCACTTCGCGGTTCGTCAGGCCGCAACTTCTCCGTCCTCGCCTCAGCCCCCATGTTGTAATTTCATTGCCGGACAGGCGACAGCACGCGAAACCGATGCTACATTGGTAGCAACTTCACTCGCATGGTTGAGCCAAGACAATTTATGACGTCACGCCGACTTACCGCCTCCGATATCGCCGCCGGCCAGGCGCTGGCTTGGGATGTAACCGATAGCGGCGGCGCAGTGGTCTGGAGCAAGGGTCAGGTCATCGAGGACGCCATCGCCCTTGCCGCGCTTCTCGATTCAGGTTTATTCACCGCGGCTGCGGCCGCAACCCCCACCGCGCCGGCCAAGAAGACGCCGCAGATTTCGGTGCTGCGCGTGCTGAACACGGCGCAAAAGCGGCTCGACACCCTGCTGCGCAATATCGCCGACACACCGGACGTGTCCGGCAAGGTAATGGAAATCGCCGCCCTGGTCCACAGCGCCACCACCGTCAGCGCCAACATTGCGCATGCCTGCGTCTTGCTGAACCAGCGCGCCGGCGACTATTCGACGCGCCATGCGGTCGATACCGCCGTGGTCGCGCTCCTGGTGGCGCGCCGCCTGAAAAAGACCTCGGACGAAATGAAGGCACTCGTGGCGGCGGCACTGACGATGAATCTCGGCATGCAACAGCAAGATGCGCTGCAGGATCGCACCGATGCGCTCGCGCCCAAGGAAATCGAGCAGATCCGGCAGCATCCCGAGCGCAGCGTCGCGCTATTGAAGCAAGCCGGGGTGGACAATGCGTTGTGGCTGGAGTGCGTGGCGATGCATCACGAAAATGGCAGCGACAGCGGCTATCCGCGGGGGCACGCGGTGGGCGAGATTGCCCAAAATGCCTATCTGCTTTCGGTGGCCGACCAGTATTGCGCGGCCATCGTGCAGCGCAAATACCGCCGTACCTTGTTGCCGCACGCCGCACTGCGCGAAATTCTCATCAGCGACGGCAAGCCGCGCGATCCGCTGGTGGCGGCTGGCTTCATCAAGGAAATCGGCAATTTCCCGGCCGGCACTTTCGTGCGCCTGCATACCGACGAGATCGGCGTGGTGATCAAGCGCGGCGCGCACGCCGCGATGCCGCTGGTGCAGGCCTTGCTCAATCCGCGCGGCGTGGCGCTCGATGCGCCGATCTTGCGCGACACCTCCAAACCGCTGTTCGGCATCCGCGAAGCGATCCCGAACGACGGCAAGCTGCTGCGCTTTTCCATGCAACAGCTATGGGGCAGCGCCGCATCGCTATAGATTCGAGGACCGACAATGAGCACCACATTTGAATGGCCCATCCCTCCGCATTTCAGGCTGGTAACGTCGTCGGACGACTTTTCGCGCCGTAGCGAGGCCAGCCTGCCCGCCTGCGTCATTACCATGCAGGATGGCCATTCCCTCAGCGGGCGCATGCTGCAGTTCGACCCGGAAGACGGGGTGCTCGATTTCATTCCCAAGCGCTCGCAGGCAACGCGCCGCCTATTGCTGGCCGAAGTGCAAAGCGTGCGCCTGACCGACAAGATCGAACTGGCGCGCCTTGCCCTGCCTCTGGAAGCCGGCAGCGTCGATGGCGACGTGGCGCCCATGGAACAGAAGTGCACCATCAACTTCGTCAACGGCAATCCGTTGACCATCGATACCATGGGCTGCGTCTCGCGCGACTACGGCCTGTTCCTCTACCTGATTGTCGCGCGCACCCAGGTCTTGCGGTTTTTCGTTCCGGCTTCGGCCATGCATTCGTTCCAGATCGGCGAGCCGCTAGGCCAGTTGCTGTTGAAGGAAAATGTCATCCCGTCGACCGCGCTCGATGCCGGGCTGGAAAAACAGGAACAATTGCGCTCACTCAAGCTCGGCGACTATCTGCAAGAGCAAAACATGGTCTCCAAGGAGCAGATCGAAGCCGCGCTGGCGCGCCAGAAAGGCTTGCCGCCATTGCGTCTGGGCGATGCGCTGATCCAGGAGAGCCTGATTACCGATGCCCAGTTGAAGGAGGCGCTGGCGCGCCAGCAGCAGGACCGCAAGCGACAATTGGGCGACATCCTGGTGGAGATGAAGGCCGTCACGCTGGAAGACGTCAAGCGCGTGCTGGCGCAAAAGCTCGGCATTCCCTTCGTCCATCTGGATGACTTCGAAATCGATCCGAACGTGCTCAAGATCGTGCCGGCGCCGCTGGTGCAAAAGCACAATGTGATGCCCTTGTTCCAGAACGACGGCCGCATCGTGGTGGCGCTGGAAAACCCGATGGATTTCAACCTGCTGCAGGAGCTCAGCTTCACCACCAAGCTGAAGGTCGATCCGGTCATGGCGTCGCCGGTCGAACTGGCCAGGATGGTCAAGCAATATTACGGTTCCGCGGGCAGCCGCATGGACGCCATTGCCGACCTGGTGTTCGAGATGGGCGGCAGCGACACGCCGACGCCGGTGGCGGCCCCGCCGGTCACCGATTCGGACAACGTGCTGGTGCGCCTGGTGAACAAGCTGATTCTCGACGCCTATGAAGACGGCGTGTCGGACATCCATATCGAATCGATGCCGGGAGGCGAATCGACGCGGGTGCGCTTCCGCAAGGATGGCCGCATGTTCCCCTATTCCGAAGTGCCGTCGAATTTCCGCAATGCGCTGATTTCGCGCATCAAGATCATGAGCCGGCTCGACATTTCCGAAAAGCGCCATGCGCAGGACGGCAAGATCAACTTCAAGGAATTCGGTCCGGCGGCGATCGAATTGCGCGTGTTGACCATCCCCACCACCGGCGGCTTTGAGGATATCGTCATGCGTATCCTGGCGGCGCCCAAGGCGGTGTCGATCGATGATATCGGCCTCGCCACCGACATCCTCGACCGGCTCAAGGCCATGAGCGAGCGCCCGCACGGCCTGATCTTCGTCTGCGGCCCGACCGGTTCGGGCAAAACGACCACGCTGCACGCCATGGTCGGCTACATCAACACGCCGGACCGCAAGATATGGACCGCCGAAGACCCGGTCGAAATCACCCAGCGCGGCTTGCGCCAGGTGCAGGTGCAGTCCAAGATCGACTGGACCTTTGCCGCCATCCTGCGCAGCTTCATGCGCGCCGACCCCGACGTGATCATGGTCGGCGAAACACGCGATACCGAAACCGCGCGTATCGTGATCGAAGCCTCGCTGACGGGGCATGTGGTGTTCTCGACCATGCATACCAATAGCGCCGTGGAAAGCGTGGTGCGCCTGCTCGATCTGGGGCTGGACCCGTTCAACTTCGCCGACGCCCTGCTCGGTGTGCTGGCGCAACGCCTGGCGCGCCGCCTATGTACGAACTGCCGCAAGCAGTATGAACCCAACGACGATGAAATGCAGATGCTGGCGCGCGAATATTGCCTGGAAAGCCCGTTCGTCCCGGAAGACGTATTGCGGCAATGGCGCGAGCGCTACGCCGTCGATGGCAAGCTGAAGTTATACGCCGCTTGCGGCTGCAAGCAATGCAGCAACACCGGCTACAAGGGCCGCATGGGCGTGCATGAACTGCTGGCCAACAGCAGCAGCGTGAAAAAGAAGATCCACGCCAAGGCCAATGTCGCGGAAATCCAGGACGTGGCACTGCACGAAGGCATGCGCACGCTGCGCCAGGACGGCATAGAGAAAATCCTGCAGGGCCTGACCGATTGGGAGCAGATTCGCGCGCTGTAGGCGGACAGTCGCCCGGCATTGGTCAGGCCGACGCATGAAAACCGGCCGCCGTCACGCATTTGAAGGCACCGTAGTTCCCCGGTAAAATGGGCCAAACCTCCAGGAGCGGCCATGAGATCGACGTCCAGACTGTTTTCCCGGTTTTTCCTCTTTGCCTGCGCGCTGTTGTGCCTGTCTTGTCACATCGATGCGCTGGCCCAGGCGAGCGCGCCGGCCACTGCAGCCTATGTCGCCGGCAAGATCGACCTGATGGAAGGCGACGTACGCATCTTCGACAAGCAAAATGCCCGGCGCCCGGCCAAGGTCGGCGACAAGGTCTATGAAGGCGACAGCGTCACCACCGGCGCCAACGGTGAAATCCACATGACGATGGACGACCAGGGTTTCATCGCCGTGCGACCCAATACCAAGATGCGCATCATGCAATACCGCGCCGAAGGCGACGACGACGACAAGGGTGTGATCGGCCTGCTGGTGGGCAGCATGCGCTCGATCACCGGCTGGATCGGCAAATACCATCCCAAATCGTATTCGATCAACACGCCCACCGCCACGATAGGCATACGCGGCACCGATCACGAACCCATGGTGATTCCCGAAGGCAGCAGCGATGGCGATGCCGGCACCTACGACAAGGTCAATGCCGGCGGCAGCTTCATCAACACGCCGCAGGGCAACGTCGACGTCACCCCCAACCACGCCGCCTTCGCGCCCCGCAATGGCCGCGCGGCGCCACGCATGCTGGCCGCCGTGCCGGGCTTTTTCCGCCCCACACGCAACGAGCATCTGATCGAAGGCAAGCATGACCAGATCCAGCGTATCGTGCAGCAAAAACGCGAAGAACGGCGCCAGCAGATACGCAGCGGCCTGCGCCCTGCCCGTCCGTCGATCGGCAATGGCGCACGGCAGAATCTGCAGCAGCGCGTGCAGCAGGCGCGTCAGGAGCGTGTACAAGCGCGACAGGAGCGCCAATATGCGCACCAAAGCACGCCGGCATCCGGGCAAGCGCGGGCGGAAGCCAATCGAAACGACGCAGCGCAAGCTGCAAACAAGCAAGCCCCGAAACCGAACGCGCACGAAGACAAGCGCAAGAAGCAGCAAGGAAAGTAGGCAATCCCGGTGCCTATGCCATAGCTCGACAAACCCGGACGCGGCGGGCCGCTGAAGCGGCCTTCGCCGGGTCCAATCCCGTCCCTGCAGCATCGTTCCAGCCCTGCATTCTTACATCCCATCCCGTCCAGGCTGCACTTCATCGCACGCCGATATGCCACCTTGCATCATCTCGGGTATGGTAGACGCCACAATCACGCAATTCGGTATTGTTTTCGAGCAGGCATTGCCCAGGTAAGAGCCACATAAAATAACGCGGCCGGAACGGCCGCCAACGAGGAGCAACCTTAATGTACAAAAAATCATTGATCGGCGCGGCGCTCGCCACAGTCTTTCCGGCTGTTTTTCCCATTGCCCAATGCCTGGCGGCCCCGGGCGATCTCGGGCCGGACCGGCCGTTCTCTTTCGACGCCGCCTCGGGCCGCCTGCCCAAGAACGTCGTGCCGTCCGACTACACGCTCGCCATCGCGCCCGACCCGGCCGGGCATGGCGTGCGCGGCAGCGAACAGGTCAAGCTCAACTTCCGGCAAGCCACCGACATCGTGCAATTCAACAGCCTCAACCAGGTATTGAGCGAGGTTTTGTTCGACGGCAAGCCGGTCAAGAACGTGAGTTCGGACAATGAAAAACAATTGACCACCTTGACGCTTGCCGCACCGGCCAAGGCCGGGTCGCATACGCTGAGCTTCAACTATAGCGGCACGCTGGAGAGCCATCCGTTCGGACTGTTTTCCCAAGCCTTCGTCAAACCGGACGGCAGCAAGGATCGAATCATTTCCTCGAAATTCGAGGCAACCGATGCGCGCCGGATGTTTCCCTGCTGGGACGAACCGGCCTTCCGCGCCACCTTCACTCTGAGCGCGACCGTGCCGGCCGCCTGGGCGGCGGTGTCGAACATGCCGGTCGAGAGGCGCGTCGTCAACGGCGATACGGCGACCGTCACGTTCTCGCGTTCGCCGCGCATGCCAACCTATTTGCTCGAGTTCACCGCCGGCGACCTGGCTTCCGTGAGCGACAAGGTCGGCAAGACGACGCTCGCCGTCTGGGCCGTGCGCGGGCAGGAAAAGGATGGCGCCCTGGCCCTGGCCAATGCGAAGCAGATCCTGGCCGACTACAACGATTACTTCGGCTTCGATTTCCCCCTGCCGAAGCTGGACTCGATCGCCACACCGGGCGGCTTCGAGGGCGCGATGGAAAATTGGGGTGCCATCACCTTCAACGACCAGTTGCTGCTGGTGACGCCGTCGAGCTCGCTGGACGACAAGCAAAATGTCTATAGCGTGCAGGCGCATGAAATGGCGCATCAATGGAACGGCGACCTCGTGACGATGGGCTGGTGGGACGATCTCTGGCTCAACGAAAGCTTTGCCTCCTGGCGCGGCGCCAAGGAAACCGATTTACGCAACCCGAGCTGGAAGTGGTGGGAAGTCCAGGACGCGAGCAAGGAAAGCGCGATGGGCGCCGATGCGCGCGCCACCTCGCACGCGATCCGCCAGCATGTCAGCAACGAACTGGAAGCGCGCAGCGCGTTCGATCCGCAAATCACCTACGCCAAGGGCCAGGCCGTGCTGCGCATGTTCGAAGCCTATCTCGGCCCCGACGTGTTTCGCGACGGTGTGCGGCGCTACATGAAGGCGCACGCGTTTTCCAACGCCACCAGCGCCGACTTGTGGAATGCCTTGAATGCCGTCAGCGGCACCGACTTCGGCGCCGTCGCCACCGACTGGACCACCAAGCCCGGCTTTCCGCTGGTGAGCGTGACGGCCAGTTGCGATGCATCGAACCAGCGCACACTGACCTTGACGCAGAAGCGCTTTTTGCTGGAGGGGCAAGATCAGAGCGGCGCGTCATGGAATGTTCCGCTGCGCGTGCGCGTGGGCAATGCCGCCGCGCCAACGGCGGTGCTGCTCACGCATGACGGCCAGCAATTGCCGGCCGGGCAATGCGGCGAGGCGCTGAACCTGAATGCCGACGTGGTTGGTTACTACCGCGTGGCTTACGACCAAGCCACGCAGAAGGCCAACACGGCGCACTTCGCCGAGCTGCCCATGGGCGACCGCATCGGCCTGCTCGACGACCTGTGGGCCCTGTCTGAAGCGGACGCGCGCCACCTGCCCGACTACCTCGCAACGGCCGCCGCGATGGGCGTGGATTTCGACGAACGCGCCTGGGAACAGATCGCCGACGCGTTGGGCACGATAGAACGGGACGAGCGCGGCAGCAGCGGCCACGACGCCTATACCGCTTATGCCAGGTCGGTCCTCAAGCCGCTGGCCGGCCGGCTCGGCTGGGTTGCCAAAGCGGACGAATCGCCCGGTATCCAGCAATTGCGCCGTACGGTGTTGGGCGACCTCGGTGCCTGGGGCGACCAGGGCGTGGTCGACGAGGCGCGCCGCCGCTTTGCCTTGTTCGAGAAGGACCACGCCGCCCTGTCGCCTGACGAGCAGAGCATGGTGCTGGACATCGTCGCCCGCAACGCCGATGCCGCAACATTCGAGCGCTTGCATGCGTTGGCAAAAACGGCCAAGAACGAAACCGAGCTGACGCGCTTCTACGTTGCGCTGGCGCATGTGCGTGATCCGGCCCTGGCGAAGCAGGCGGCGGCAATCGCCCTGTCGCCCGAAATTCCGGAACAGGCGGCATCTTTGCGCCTGCGGCTGGTGGCCATGCTGGACGATGAGAATCCGGCGCTGTCGTGGGAGACCTTTACCCACAACGCCGATGCCCTGCTGGCTGCCTTTCCGCAATATGCGCCGCTGATCGTGGCGCAGCAAGTGCCCGAGATATTCTGGAACGCCGTGCCGCTCGACACGCTGGAAACATGGGTGCGCGAGCGCACGCCGGCACCGATGCAGCCCAACGTGACGCGCGGCATGGAAGTTGCGCGCTTCAAGCTGGCGGAAAAAACGGCATTGACGCACGCGGCGGATGCCTACGTCAGTCAGGGCAAGAAGGGATAGGGCCGGCGCTGCCGGGGCCAGGCTTGAAGCGGCGGCCGCGGTCGCCGCTTTTTGATCGAGCCATTCAGGCGCGTTCCCGCGCCAGGGTGGCGACGAAGTTGGTTTCCCAGGTCTTGCCGCCGTCGTCGGAGAAAGCTTGCTCGAAACGGTGCGAGTCCGGCTTGATCTCCGACCACGTGCCGCGCACGAGGATGCTGCGGCCGTGCCAGATTTCCTGGTCGATCAGCTCTCCCTTGCCGTCCTTGAATTGGCCTATCATCGGAATGCCGAGCATGCCGTCACGGCTGTCGACGTAGGCCTGCGCCCATTGGTGCGCCTCCGGGTTGTAGAGGAACAGCGTGGCGCCTTCCCAATGGCCGTCGGGACCGTCGGCTTCGATTTCCTCGAGCTGCGCGCGGCCGCCCCACACCTTGCGCACGGCCACCGTGCCTTCCAGGTTCACCCATTCCGACGAACCCGACAGCGGCGTCTTCAGGCGCCGGATGTGCGAGCGCCACGTGCCGATGTTGAAGTCGAAATCGTGCTGCCCGTCACGCTGTGCTTCACGCAATGCCGGCGTGGCAGCGGCGGACTCGGCCGCCTGGGCCGTGCCGGATAACGTGGCAAGGCAGCAAGCGATGGTGCAAAGACGAATCAGGTTGCGCATGATCGGTTTTCTCCTATGGTCGAATGGTTCGCAAAGTGCGGACAATCACTGCACGGGCAGTCTAGGGCCGCTGGAATTGGCGCGGCAAATGAAAGCTTTTGCATTCGCCTGAAGAAAATTCATCTGATATACTTTTTCCGTCGCCCTGATGGAAGTGTTCTCATGACAGCACGCCGCGCCCCGCCCCTGATCGCCGCCCGCAGCTTCGAGGTGGCGGCGCGTCATTTGAGCTTCCAGCAGGCTGCGGGCGAATTGCACGTGACGCCGACTGCGGTGAGCCATCAGGTGAAGCGTCTGGAAGATTTTCTCGGCGTGCAATTGTTCGAGCGTTACAACCGCCAGGTTGCACTGACCGAAGCCGGGCAGGAGCTGGCTTCCACGCTGCACGACGTCTTCGCGCGGCTCGACGCGGCGCTGGAGCGGCCGACCAAAAAGGCGCGCACCACGATACGCATTTCAGCCATGCGTTCCTTCGCCGCCAAGTGGCTGGTGCCGCGCCTGGGCGACTTCGAAGCGCATCATCCCCGGCTCAAGGTGCGCGTCGATGCGATCGACCGCCTGGTCAATTTCGCCAACGAAGAAGTCGATATCGGCTTGCGCTATGGCGACGGCAATTATCCCGGCCAGCACGTCGAATTGCTGATGCCGGTCGAAGTCTTTCCGGTTTGCAGCCCGCAATTGCTGGCGCGCCGCGATACCCCCTTGAAAAAGGCCGCCGATCTGAAGCGCCACACCTTGATCCATATCGAAACCGCCGTCAAAGGCCTGCCGGGCTGGCACGAGTGGCTCGACGCGGCCAAGGCCAAGGGCATCGATGCTGCCGCCGGCCCGGTGTTTGATTCCTCGCACATGGCGCTGGAGGCGGCGCTGGCCGGGCACGGCGTTGCCCTGGCGCTCTCGCCCCTGGTGCAAAACGATCTTGAAACAGGCAGGCTGGTGCGGCCCTTTGCGCTGGCGTTGCCCAGCCCGTTTTCGTTCTGGATCGTATGCCAGCGCGAATTGGCCAATTCCGCCAAGGTCCGTTCTTTCCGTTCCTGGCTGCGCCGCCAGGCCGGATTCGAATGAGGCTTGAGTCCGCGGCAAGCTTGTTGCACAATCGCTCCATTCAAATGGTGAGGCAGTCATGAGTGATGAACTGGAATCGGTCGGCGCCCTGTCGACGGCAGCGCTGGCGGCGGCAACCCTGGAGGGAGGCCACGCCGGTGATTCCCACGGCAGCCACGGCCACTGCGCCAATTGCCGGGCGGCGCTGACCGGCCCGTTCTGCCGCATGTGCGGGCAGCAGGCGCACATCCACCGTTCCCTGCTCCATTTGCTTGAAGAGGTGCTGCACGGGGTGTTCCACTTCGATGCCAAGGGCTGGCGCACCATCCCGCTGTTGATCTTCAAACCCGGCACCCTGACCCGGCGCTATATCGACGGCCAGCGCAAAACCTATATCTCGCCGCTGGCCATGTTCCTGTTCATGGTGTTCCTGATGTTTTTTGTCGCCTCGCTCGGCGGCAACGGCCAACGCGGCAGCGGCATGAAGGCGGCCGACGCCGTCATCGCGATCCAGAACGATATCACCGTGCAAACGCAGGAATTGACCGAAGCCAGGGCTGCGGTCGATAAAGCCGGTGCGGCCCTGGAAGCGGCGCGCAAGCAAGGGGGCGATTTTTCCGAACAGCAGGGAGACCTGGACGACGCGCTCAAGGATCAAAAAACCGCCGATGCCGTTTTGCAGCGGCTCAATGAGGAAGCGGCCAAGCTGGCTGCGGCGGCCAAGGCCGTAAAAGAAGCAACCAAGGCTGAGCCTCAAGGCAAACCTGCGACAGGCGCCACGGATGCCACGAACGCGACAAACTCGGCGGCAAGTTCGGCAGCGAGTTCGTCAGGAAGTCCGGCAGCAAAATCGCCGGCGGCATTGGAGAAACCCGCCGGCGACATTACCGACAGCGACGCCACAGTTCCCCCCAGCGAACTCCAGGCGGCAATCGAGCAGGTCGCGCGGGAGCCTGGCTCGAAGAGCGCCGATTGGACCTGGGTCGACCGCCTGGCTGAAAAATTCAAGAACAAACAGTGGGGGCACTCCGACGTGCCGGCTATCGACGAGGCGATCAAGCATGCGGTGAACAACCCGGAACTGGCCCTGTACAAGCTGAAGAATACGACCTACAAGTATTCGTTCATGCTGGTGCCGATTTCACTGCCCTTCCTCTGGCTGATGTTTTTCTGGCGTCGCGGCATCGCCATGTTCGACCATGCCGTCTTCGTGCTGTACTCGCTGTGCTTCATGTCGCTGCTGTTCGATGGCGTGATGCTGGTGGGCATGGCAGGTTGGGGCGGCCTGGCGGCAACCATGGCGGTCTTCGTGCCGCCGGTGCACATATTCGTGCAATTGCGCGGCGCTTACGGCTTGGGGATTTTTTCCGCTCTGTGGCGCACCCTGGCCTTGAGCATCGTGGCGACCATCGTGATGGTGCTGTTCATGCTGCTGGTGCTGGTGCTGAGCATGCACTAGCGACGCGTCATTCTCCGGCAGGGAGTAGGTTGGCGCTGAGC